>Ga0102947_1000748_pt1 | contig 11411 bp, 7 predicted proteins | sample SalPon2A_A_D2_MG_FD_78210 | JGI IMG/M metagenome (GOLD analysis project Ga0102947, IMG submission 78210) | Soil microbial communities from South San Francisco under conditions of wetland restoration - Salt Pond MetaG R2A_A_D2_MG | ecosystem: Environmental > Terrestrial > Soil > Wetlands | place... | reverse complement strand
TAGTGGGTTTTAAGCTAAATTTTTATGATTATGATGAAGAAACAAGGGATGTATTTGCCAGAATTTGAACATGAAAATTGTGGCGCTGGCTTTATTTGTAGTTTAAAGGGTACAAAGTCTAACAATATTATTCACAAGGCTTTAGAAATACTTGAAAAATTGGATCATCGTGGTGCAGTAAGTTCTGACGGAAAAACAGGTGATGGTGCGGGCATTTTAATAGATATACCTCATGATTTTTTTGTAAAGAACTGCAGTTTTAAATTGCCTAAAGCGGGAGATTATGCTGTAAGTAATGTTTTTCTGCCAAAAAAGGAAAATCAGAGAAATTATTGTATAGATATTTTTGAAAAATTTATTCAGGAGATGGGCTTAAATGTATTAGGCTGGCGTGATGTTCCTGTTGATGTTTCAGTATTAGGGGAAATTGCAGCTGTGACTGAACCACATATCAAACAAATTTTTATTGGTAAATCAAATACAAAACAAGATAATTTTCAGTTTAATTTAAAATTATATGTAGCAAGAAAAAAAGCGGAACATAATATTTATAGTTCTAAATTATCCGAAAGTTCTTTTTTCTACCTCCCTAGTCTTTCGCCGAAAACAATTATATACAAAGGGCTACTAATTCCTGAAGACATCAAGTTATATTATAAGGATTTGAAAGATCCTACACTCGTGACTAGATTAGCCTTGGTTCATCAGCGATTTTCAACAAACACATTCCCAACTTGGGATCTAGCACAACCTTTTAGGTACATGTGCCATAATGGTGAAATAAATACGTTAAGAGGAAATATTTCCAGAATGTATTCAAGGGAAGAACTCATGGAAAGTGATTGGTTTGGACCACATATTAAAGAGATTCTTCCTATAGTTCTACCTAAAAAATCTGATTCTGCCTCTATGGATATGGCAGTGGAATTATTGTTAATGACTGGAAGATCTCTTCCAGAAGTCATGATGATGTTAATTCCAGAAGCATGGGAGAAAAATGATGATATGCCTGATACAAAAAAAGCATTTTACGAATATAATTCTTGCTTAATGGAGCCTTGGGATGGACCAGCTTCTATTCCATTTACTGATGGCAATTACATTGGTGCTGTTTTGGATAGAAACGGATTAAGACCTTCTAGGTATTCTGTCACAAAAGACGATTATGTAATTATGTCTTCTGAAACTGGCGTTATAGATATAAATCCGAATAATATTGAATACCATGGCAGATTAGAACCTGGAAAAATGTTTTTGGTTGACATGAATCAAGGACGCATTGTAAATGACGAAGAGATTAAAGAACACATTGCCTCTCAACATCCATACAGAAAATGGTTGAATAAGAATTTAGTTCCTTTAAAGAGTATTCCTTATAACGATTGTCCTGTATTTTTCAATCAGGAAACGCTTCAAAAAAGACTAACTATTTTTGGATACACACAAGAAGACATAAATACTATTATTTTACCTATGGCTCAAAATAGTAAAGAGCCTATAGGTTCAATGGGAAGTGATACACCTATTGCTGTTTTATCAGAACGTCCTCAATTGCTCTATAATTATTTTAAACAACTTTTTGCACAAGTAACTAACCCTCCTCTAGATGGTATAAGAGAGGAGTTGATTACAGATATTAGCCTGACTTTAGGGAGCGATTTTAATATTTTCGACATAAATGAAAAGCATTGTAAAAAATTAAAAATTAATAATCCTGTAATTTCTAAACAGGATTTAGATAAAATTAAAAGCTATAAAAACCCAGATTTTAAAGTCACTTCTTTACCAATTACTTATAAAATAGAAAAAGGTCATAATGGATTAGTAAATGCGTTAGAGCATTTAATTCATGAAGCCTCTGTTGCTATAGATCAAGAAACCAATATTATTATATTATCAGATAGGGATGTTGATAAAGATAATGCGCCAATTCCAGCTTTATTAGCATGCTCTTATATTAATAATGGGCTTCAAAAATCAGGCAAACGTTCTAAAATAAGTGTTATTATTGAGTCTGCCGAACCTCGAGAAGTTCATCATTTTGCATTACTATTTGGATATGGTGCTAGTGCCATCAATCCTTATATGGTTAATGAAATTATTGAGGATAGAATTAATGATTTAAACACCTCGAGTGTCTCAACAGAAGAAGCAATTCAAAACTATAACAAAGCTGTTGGGAAAGGCATTTTAAAAGTCATGAATAAGATAGGAATCTCTACACTTAATTCATACAGAGGTTCACAATTATTTGAATGTATTGGCATCAACACTAAAACTGTAAACAAATATTTTCCTAATACTGTAACCAGAATCCAAGGGGTTGGCCTTTTAGAAATTGAACAAGAAATAAATAAACGTTATAGCAAAGCATATCAAGAACAAAATATTGCAGCTGAATTAGAACTGGAAGTTGGAGGGCAATATAGATGGAGAAGAAATGGAGAATATCATTTATTTAATCCATTAACCATTGCCAAACTTCAAGAATCTGTAAGGAGCAACAAACCAAAAACATATAAAGAATATTCAGAGTTGGTAAACGATCAAACCAAAAAATTAATGACCATAAGAGGTTTGTTTGAGTTTACAAACTACGATCCAATTTCAATTGATGAAGTAGAACCTTGGACAGAAATTGTAAAACGTTTTAAAACAGGTGCAATGTCTTACGGTTCCATTAGTAAGGAAGCTCATGAAAATCTTGCAATTGCAATGAACAGAATTGGAGGCAAGAGTAATTCTGGCGAAGGTGGAGAAGATCAAGAACGTTTTTACAAAGATGTAAACGGAGACTGGAAAAACAGTGCTATAAAACAAGTGGCATCTGGACGCTTTGGTGTAACATCTAATTATCTTACTAATGCTTCAGAAATTCAAATTAAAATGGCACAAGGTGCAAAACCTGGTGAAGGTGGACAATTGCCAGGTCCTAAAGTAAATCCTTCAATAGCTAAAACAAGAAACTCTACACCTTATGTTGGTTTAATTTCACCACCACCTCATCATGATATCTACTCTATTGAAGATTTATCACAATTAATCTATGATTTAAAATCTGCCAATAGAGAGGCAAGAATTAATGTAAAACTTGTTTCAGAAGTTGGTGTAGGCACTGTAGCAGCTGGTGTTGCAAAAGCTAAGGCAGATGTTATTTTAATATCTGGGCATGATGGTGGTACAGGAGCATCACCATTAACTTCGTTAAAACATGCTGGTTTACCTTGGGAGCTTGGTCTGGCAGAAGCGCAGCAAACTCTGGTGATGAACAACTTAAGAAATCGTGTAGTTTTAGAATGTGACGGACAGATGAAAACTGGACGTGATGTAGCCATAGCATGCTTACTTGGTGCTGAAGAATTTGGTTTTGCAACCGCACCTTTGGTGGCATCAGGTTGTATCATGATGCGTGTGTGTCATTTAAATACTTGTCCTGTTGGAATAGCAACACAAAACCCTGAATTGCGTAAAAAGTTCGAAGGCAAACCAGAGCATGTTGTTAATTTCATGTATTTCATTGCTCAAGAATTAAGAGAGATAATGGCGCAACTTGGTTTTAGAACAGTTAACGAAATGGTTGGACAGGTTCATAAACTAGATAGAAATAATACTATAGAACATTATAAAGCTTTAGGCATAGATTTATCACCGATTTTACATCAAGTAATTGTACCTAAAGACACAAAGCTGTATCATACAGAAAATCAAGATCATCAGCTTGACCAATCACTGGATTTTGACATCATCAGTAAAGCACATCCAGCTTTATTTAGAAAAGAAAAAACCGTTTTAGATTTCAACATTACAAACAGAAATAGAGCTTTTGGAGCAATTTTAAGTAACGAAATATCTAAAATTTATGGTGCTCAAGGCTTACCAGAAAATACGTTAAAAATTAATTTTACTGGTTCAGCTGGACAAAGTTTTGGTGCTTTTGCAACTTATGGTTTAACATTGGTTGTAAGCGGAAATACTAATGATTATTTAGGTAAAGGGCTATCAGGAGCCAAACTAATTGTTAAAGTACCTGATGAAGCTACTATTATCCCAGAACAAAATATTATAATTGGTAATGTTGCACTTTATGGTGCCACTGCTGGAGAAGTGTATATTAATGGTATGGCTGGAGAACGATTCTGTGTTAGAAATTCTGGAGCGAAAGCAGTGGTTGAAGGCATCGGAGATCATGGTTGTGAATATATGACAGGTGGAATAGCTGTTATTTTAGGAGAAGTAGGCAGAAATTTTGGTGCTGGTATGAGTGGCGGAATTGCCTTTATCTATGATAAGAACAATACATTCAAAAAACAATGTAATACAGAAGGCTTAAACCTTGATCCAGTTATTGAACAAGATGATGTACAAAATTTAAAAGATCTAATAGAAAATCATTACAATGCCACTTTGAGTCCTTTAGCGCAACGTATACTTGAAAAATGGGAAGTAGAATTGCCAAAATTCATTAAAGTTCTTCCTGAAGAATATAAACAGGCTCTTATTAGATTAGAAGCTGAAAACCTTATTACAAAATAGTTGATTATGGGAAAGATAACAGGATTTTTAGAATATCCTAGAGAGGTTGAAACATATAAACCAGTTGAAAAAAGGGTAAAAAATTACAAGGAATTTACAATTCCTATGGAAGAAAACGCATTAAAAAATCAAGGTGCAAGATGTATGGATTGCGGCATTCCATTTTGTCATAGTGGATGTCCTTTAGGAAATTTAATTCCAGACTTTAATGATATGGTTTTTAAAGGAAAATGGAAAGAAGCAGCTCACATCTTACATTCAACAAATAATTTCCCGGAATTTACAGGAAGATTATGTCCTGCTCCATGTGAAGAAGCATGTGTGCTTGGTATAAATGAAGATCCTGTTAGCATTGAAAATATTGAAAAAAATATTGTGGAAGTCGCTTTCAAAGAAGGCTGGATAACTGCCCAAATACCTCAGCAAAGAACAGATAAAACTGTTGCTGTAATTGGTTCTGGCCCAGCTGGATTAGCTGCAGCACAACAACTAAATAGAGCAGGACATCTTGTAACAGTCTTTGAAAGAGATTCAAAAGTTGGTGGGCTTTTACGTTATGGTATTCCAGATTTTAAACTTGAAAAACAAATTATTGATAGACGTATAAAAGTTCTAGAAGAAGAAGGTATTACATTTAAAACAAACGCTCATGTTGGTGAAAATGTAAGTGTAGAAACTTTAAAAAGTGATTTTGATGCTATTGTGCTTTGCGGAGGAGCAACTGTAAGACGCTCTATTCCAATTAAAGGCGCACATCTAAAAGGTGTTCATCAAGCCATGGATTTTTTAAAACAGAACAACGAGCGTGTAGATGGTCAAACCAAATTTGACAAAGTCTTAACAGCAAAAGACAAAAATGTTATTGTAATTGGAGGTGGTGACACTGGTTCAGATTGCATAGGAACTTCTAACAGACATGGTGCTAAATCTGTGACAAATTTTGAAATTTTAAGCAAACCAACAACTGGCAGACCTGCCAATCAACCATGGCCTTATTGGCCAATGCGTCTTCGTACAAGCTCATCACATAAGGAAGGTGTTGAGCGTTTCTTTAGTATTTCCACAAAAGAATTTTTGGGAGACAAGAACGGAAACTTAAAAGGGCTGATAACAGTTGAAGTAGAATGGGTTTTTAAAGAAGGTGAAAGGCCTCAATTAAAAGAACTGCCTAATACAGAAAAACAATGGGATTGTGATTTGGTTCTTTTAGCATTAGGATTTATAGGACCAGAATCAACTTTAGCTGAACAACTTGGTTTAGAAACAGACTTTAGGACAAACATTAAGGCAACTACCAATAGTTACATGACAAATGTGCCAGGTATTTTTACAGCTGGAGATATGCGTAGAGGGCAATCACTTATTGTATGGGCTATTTCAGAAGGAAGACAAGCAGCTCATTATGTCGATGAATATTTAATGGGGCGCTCAAACCTTCCATTAAAAGATGACAACGATTTGCCAAGAGTCTAAATCTTTAAGTCTATTTGAAATATTCGAGAGTTTATAATTCAATATTTAAAAATTATTTAACAAAACATACAATTACAAATTATATATTTGCATTTCATTTTTCAAGATGAAAAAAACTAAAATTGCATTTTTCTTATCTTTAATTTTTATATCGCTAATAGTAACACCTGCGATATTAACTTCCTTTGATAAAGATTTCGCTTTTTCTATGTCTTTTGATTTAAATGAAGAGGAAAATAAAGGGAGTGAAAATAATAAGCTATTTGAGTTTGATGATTTTCAACCTCATTTTTTTTACAATAATTTTGCTGTCCAAGAAAACAAGGCAAATTTTAGTTTTTACTCAATGACTTACAAATCATTTAAGGTCATTCTACATTCTCCTCCTCCAGAAATAGTTTAGTTTTTGTAAATTAATTTTACAAAAAATCTTTACCAAAAAAATAAACAATATCTTTTCATAGGATTTTTAACCTTTACCTTTATTTAACTTTAAGGGAAATATGGATTGGTATTTAACATAAAAATCAAACTTTAAAAGAAATATATTAGTAAAACCAGATTATGAAAGCACATACAAAAGAAACACAAGCAACAATGATTCCAGAAAAAGCGTTGCGATATTTAAAAGAAGGAAATGTTAGGTTTCAGAATAACTTAAAAGCAAATAGAAATCTTTTAGAACAGGTTAATGATACTAGTGAAGGGCAATTCCCATTTGCTACAATTTTAAGTTGTATAGATTCTAGAGTTTCAGCCGAACTAGTTTTTGATCAAGGTCTTGGCGATATTTTTAGTGTTCGTATTGCAGGTAATTTTGTAAACGAAGATATTTTAGGAAGCATGGAGTTTGCTTGCAAACTCGCAGGCACAAAACTTATTGTAGTACTTGGTCATACAAGCTGTGGTGCAATAAAAGGAGCTTGTGATAATGCTAAATTAGGCAACCTAACAAAGCTTATTGAAAAAATTACACCAGCTGTGAATGCAGTTGAGGAACCAAAAGATTCTCGATTAAGAAATTCAAAAAATTTGGAATTTGTTGATACAGTAGCTGCTAAAAATGTGCAACTAACCATAGACAGAATACATGCAGAAAGTCCTATTCTTTCAGAAATGGAAAAGAATGGAGAGATATTGATAATAGGTGCTATGTATGACATTAGTGATGGTTCTGTTACATTTTTCGAATAGTTAATGAGGTTACAAGAATTAATTATGAAAAAGAAAATAAGTTTGGTGGCACTAACCTTTATGTTAGCGCTTCCTAACTTTAGTAATGCACAAGACAGTAATTTTGGAAACTGGTTAATATATCTTGGTAATAAGCAAATCAATACCAAGTGGAATATTCACAACGAAATTCAATATCGAAACTACAATATTATAGGAGATATAGAACAGCTTCTCTTGAGAACAGGTTTAGGTTATAGCTTTAATGAAAACAAAAACAATATTTTGTTAGGCTACGGTTATATTTTATCTGAAAATTATATAACTAATTCTGAAGAAAAAATATCTGTGAATGAGCATAGAATATTTCAGCAATTCATGTCTAAACAAAATATTGGAATTGTAAAATTAAATCATCGGTATCGATTTGAACAACGTTTTGTTGAAACCGATTTTAAGTTACGCTTTCGGTATTTTATAGGATTAAACATTCCTTTTTCCAAAAAAGAATCCAATAAATATTACTTTTCAGCATATAACGAAATATTCTTAAATACCAAATCGGCTATATTTGATAGAAATAGATTATACGCTGGTATTGGCTACAATTTAAATACAAATATTAAAATTGAAGCTGGCTATATGAATCAGTTTTTTGAAACAACAAGCAGAGACCAATTTAATATTATAACATTTGTTAATTTTTAAAAAAAACAAGAAAAACAATTACACATGAAAAACTTATTCTCAAACATAAAAGGTGATGCTTTTGGCGGCATTACCGCAGGAATAGTAGCACTCCCATTAGCTTTAGCGTTTGGTGTATCCTCTGGTTTAGGTCCAACCGCAGGATTATACGGAGCTATATTTATAAGCTTTTTTGCTTCACTTTTTGGTGGGACAAACACTCAAATTTCTGGGCCAACAGCTCCAATGACTGCAGTAAGTATGGTTATTATCGCAGGAATTATAGCTACAAATGATGGTGATGTTTCTAAAGCACTTCCTGTTATTTTAACTGTTTTTCTACTAGCTGGTTTAATGCAAATAGGTTTAGGTGCATTAGGTCTTGGAAAATATATTAGATATATACCTTATCCTGTGGTTTCTGGATTTATGACAGCAATAGGTGTGATTATTTTGGTCACTCAAATTTTGCCTTCTCTAGGATATTATCCTAAAGAGGACATAGAATTTGTAAATGAATTCAAACCTCAAGCTGAAGAAGTCATTTTAGAAAATATACTTAAAGAGGAAGCTGGAGAAGGTATATTGGTCCTTGAGAATTTTAAAGAAACAATAGATCGCGCTGAATTAATCACCCAAGAAGATATTCTTAAAGAATCTCAAACCCTTGCCGCAAAAGAAGCTTCTGGCGCTTTTGGTGCATTGAAAATTATTCCAAGAGCTTTGCAAAATATAAACTGGTTGGAATTAATTCTTGCTTTGGGTACAATTCTTATTATTTATGGGTTTAAACGCATTACTAAATCAATCCCAAGTACACTTGTAGCTTTGGTCATTATGTCTGGTATTGCTGTTGGTTTTGGTTTAAACTATAGACCCATTGAAGAAATTCCTAGTGGGTTGCCAATTCCTAATTTAGAAATATTTACCAGCTTTAATTTTAACAGTATTACACCTTACATATTTACTGCGCTTACTTTATCACTTCTTGGAGCCATAGACTCTCTTTTAACAAGTGTTGTAGCAGACAACATGACCAAAACAAAGCACAAGCCAAATAAGGAATTGGTAGGTCAAGGAATTGGAAATAGTATTGCCGCAGTTTTTGGTGGTATTCCAGGAGCAGGAGCCACTATAAGAACTGTTGTAAATATTACATCTGGTGGTAGAACCAAACTTTCTGGTATGATAGCAGGAATAATGTTATTAATAATTTTATTAGGGTTAGGTCCTATCGCATCTAAAATTCCTGCAGCAGTTTTGGCTGGGATCCTAATAACCGTTGGAATTGGCGTTATGGATTACAAAGGTTTGAAAGCTATTCCAAGTTTGCCAAAGGATATGAGTTTTGGACCTATAAAGTTTAGTTCTGAAGTAACTGTAATGATAGTCGTACTATTACTATCAACATTTTGGAATCTGGTTTATGCCGTTGGAATTGGTTTGGTTATTGCATCATTGATGTTTATGAAAAAAATTGGAGATGTATCCGATGAACGTTCTGATGTAAAGCCTATAAAAGAAGAAGCCTGGGATGACGAAATAGGGTTCCCTGAAAAACTCAAAGAAAAAGTTTTTATTAAACACATTAAGGGCCCTCTTTTCTTTGGTAACACTAGTAATTTTCAACAGTTAACAGCTCAAATTCCAGATACTGCTTCACATGTTATTATGCGTTTAGATCGTATGCCATATATGGATCAATCTGGATTATATGCCATGGAAGACATGTTACAAGACCTGAAAAAACAAAACATTGAGGTGCTATTTGTAGATATTTTAAATCAGCCAAGGTACATGATGGAACGTATTGATATTATTCCTGATTTTATCCCTGAAGAACATATTTTCAATACGTTTAAAGAATGTACTCAATGGATTAAAGACAAAGTAAAAGATTAAAATTCATATTTTTGATTGAGGCGGTTTACAGAAAAAGATGGTTAAGTTTATCCATCTTTTTCTGTAAATTTATATAAAATCCTAACTGACTTTCAAACCATTAGCAATCGAACTGCTATCAGGATTTACAAATACCAATTTTCCTTCTGGAGTTTCAGTCATTAAAATCATGCCTTCACTTTCCACTCCTCTCAATGCTCTTGAAGCCAGATTAACCAAAACTGTTACTCTTTTACCCACAACTTCTCCTGCAGAATAGCTTTCTGCTATTCCAGAAACTATAGTTCTAACATCTATTCCTGTATCTACTTTTAAGACTAATAGTTTCTTGGTTTTTGGCATCTTTTCTGCCTCCAAAATAGTTCCAACACGTATATCTAACTTTGAGAAATCATCAAAAGTAATTTCATCTTTTTTAGGTTCAACGGTTTTGTTTTCAACTTCATTGGCTTTTTTACTGGCAATCAATTTATCTAATTGTAATTGAATTTCAGCATCTTCTATTTTACTGAATAATAATTCCGCCTTACCTATTTGATGACCATGTGATATTAAAATATCTTTTGATGAAATATCATTCCAAGTGGATTCCGCATCAAGTGCGGAATGACAAAGAATAGATTTAAGTTTAGTTGAAGTAAAAGGTAAGAATGGCTCACATAATGTAGCTAAAGCACTTGCAATTTGCAAAGCGACAAACATTATGGTTTTTGTTCTGGCTTGATCTTCTTTAATCACTTTCCAAGGTTCTTCATCTGCCAAATATTTGTTACCAAGTCTTGCCAGATTCAATAGTTCCTGACTTGCTTCCCTAAACCTGTAACGTTCAATAGAATTTAAAATTATTTCAGGATAAGTTTTTACTGCATTTAATGTTTCAGCATCAGTTTCTGAAAATTCACTTGGTTCAGGAACAATTCCATTGTAATATTTATTAGTAAGAACCACTACTCGATTTATAAAGTTACCGAAAATGGCAACCAATTCGTTATTATTTCTTGCCTGAAAATCCTTCCAAGTAAAATCGTTGTCTTTGGTTTCTGGTGCATTGGCTGTTAATGCATAACGCAAAACATCTTGTTTGTCTGGAAAATCCTGTAAATATTCTGGTAACCAGACTGCCCAGTTTTTTGAAGTTGATAATTTATTGCCTTCTAAATTCAAAAACTCATTGGCTGGAACATTTTCAGGTAAAATATAACTTCCTTCTGCTTTTAACATAGCAGGAAAAATGATGCAATGAAATACAATATTGTCTTTACCAATAAAGTGTACCAATGTAGTGCCTTTATCTTTCCAGTATGGTTTCCAATCTTTTCCAACGCGTTTTGCCCATTCTTTAGTAGAAGAAATATAACCAATTGGAGCATCAAACCAAACATAAAGCACTTTGCCTTCAGCTTCAGGAAGCGGAACTGAAATTCCCCAATCTAAATCACGTGTTACTGCACGAGGTTTCAAACCGTCATCTATCCAGGATTTACACTGTCCATAAACATTCGATTTCCAATCATTTTTGTGTCCTTCAAGAATCCATTCTTTTAAAAAAGCTTCATGTTTATCCAATGGTAAAAACCAGTGTTATGTTTGCTTCAACGTGGGTGTATTGCCAGTAATTGCAGATTTAGGATTTATTAACTCTG
>Ga0102947_1000747_pt1 | contig 11415 bp, 12 predicted proteins | sample SalPon2A_A_D2_MG_FD_78210 | JGI IMG/M metagenome (GOLD analysis project Ga0102947, IMG submission 78210) | Soil microbial communities from South San Francisco under conditions of wetland restoration - Salt Pond MetaG R2A_A_D2_MG | ecosystem: Environmental > Terrestrial > Soil > Wetlands | place... | reverse complement strand
GTATGCGATATTAGAAATGATATCATGTAGCTGATCCTCCCTCCCTCTCCCAATCAGCTACGCGCAAGCGCCCGGTTCTGCAGAGAATCGGGCGTTTCTGCTTTTCGCGGCATCTCCTCTCTTCCCTCCTCGCCCTTCCCTCGTCCTTTTTTGCGGAACGGATACAAAATGCCGCTCGTTGGCCCTGTCGCTATTCAGCGAGAATGGCTATCCTTGGTAGTTCTTCCGTTTTCCTGACTTGTCTCTGCCCTATGCGCCGTTTTCTGCTCTTCGCATGCCTGCTCGCCCCGGCTGCACTGTTGCTGGTCGGATGCAGCGGACCCAACCCGCTCATCGAAAGCCAGCGCCGCACCATCGACTCGCTCTACATTGCTGACCGCGAAATGCGCGTCGAACTCTACGCCTTGCAAGACTCCATTCGGTTCTTCGACGATATCGAGTCGGGGCGTTATTACCGCCAACGGCGGGCCATGGAGGACGAAATCAACCGGCTGGAATATCTGGTTGCCGTACGCCGCGACTCGCTTTGCGTGGTGGAAAACCCGACGGTTGAGACGTTGCAGGTGGATGACCTCTTCGAACCGGCCAGCGCCACCCTCACAGAGCAAGGCATGGAACGCCTCGACACCCTTGCCACGCTGCTCAACGACTCCTACCTGGGGCGCAACATCCGCATCGAAGGCCATTCGGACAGCGTGCCGCCCGGAGCCTCACTGCAAGAACGCTACCCGACGAACTGGGAACTGACAGCGGCACGGGCCACGGCGGTCGTCCGTTACCTTTCGGATGAGCAGGGGATAGAAGCAACCCGGTTCGAGGCCGTCTCGTACGGACCAGCACGGCCCATCGCATCGAACAATACCGCCACGGGCCGCCGCCAGAACCGGCGTATCAATGTGATTGTGCTCGACAGCTAACCCCCTTTCTGCCATGACAACTGCTGCTCCCACGCGTCCCGCTCACGCCTATTCTTTCTTTCTGCACCGCCTCCACCTCCTGCTCCGGGCCAATCAAATCGCCCCTTATGCGACCTGCGAGGTAGATGCACCGGGCGACGCCCCAGCCCCTGCAACCGACCCGCTCTCCATCGGCGCTATCGTGGATTTCATTGACGCACACCCGGACGAAGCCATAAGCCTGGACCAACTCGCCGGGCGCGTTCACCGCAGCAAGTACCATTTTGCCCGTGTCTTCCGCGAAGAGGTAGGCATCCCGCCGTGGGCGTATGTGGTCGAGACGCGCCTGCGCACCGCCCGCGACCTCCTCGACACCCGCCCCGACCTGTCGCTGACGGAGATTGCATTACGCGCCGGGTTTTATGACCAATCCCACTTCACGCGGGTCTTCAAAAAAGCGGAAGGCATCACACCCGGCGAATACCGCAAGGATGTACAAGAGGACGACGACGAGACTACGTAGGTTGATGCTATACGACGTTTTTGACAACAGACGATTGTGTCATTATGGAAGACCCGCAGATTTCCTCTGTCCTCGATCCCCTCGTTAACCGGCTGCTCTCGGTTCGCACCATCATCATCAGCGGAGCCATCAACCAGGAAATCGCCGAGCGCGTGATGAAGCAGTTGACGGTGCTCTCCGCCGAGTCGGACGCGCCCATCACGATCTACATCAACTCGCAGGGCGGCCACGTCGAATCGGGCGACACGATCCACGACATGGTCCGGTTCATCAGTCCCAAGGTGCGAATGCTGGGCACCGGCTGGGTGGCAAGTGCCGGGGCGCTCATCTACGTAGCGGTGCCCCGCGAGGACCGTTACTGCCTGCCCAACACGCGCTTCCTGCTCCATCAACCCGCTGGCGGGGCGCAGGGCGTAGCAAGCGACATTGCGATTGAAGCCCAGGAAATTGTCAAGATGCGCGACCGGATCAACCGCATCTTTGCCCGGCAGACGGGCCAGTCGCTCGAAAAGATCGAGAAAGACACCCACCGCAATTTCTGGCTCAGCGCCGAGGAAGCCCGCGCCTACGGCCTCGTTGGGCACATCATCTCCAACATCAGCGAGATGCCGGACTAAATACTACCTCAGCCGCCCTGCTCATGGTAGCGCGCTACCATTCGATCAAATTCATAGAGCAGACCGAGGAGGTTCTGTGCCTCCGGCACAAACGAGTGATAGTCATACTGCCGCATCGCCATCAGACCGACCTGAGTGGTAGCCGGAAACTGGTCGGTTTCGACAGCCTTGCGGGCGTTGGGCAGGAAGATCGCTTGCAGCCATAGCTCGAAACTTGGCGCATCCAGATAGGACGTGATCTTGCCACTTTCCACCTCGTCGCGGAGGTCAGGAGCATCGTCGGTCCAGAAGCCAATGGCTTTCATCTCGGCTTCGATGGTGCCGAGTTGCTGCGCGATGGCAGCGCGGTGGGCCTGGCGATCCATGGATCCTCTTGTTGTATCCCTGAGATAGTGTAGCAACGAGCCCAACAGGCATAGTACTTCAGCAGACCTACGACGCATGCACTGCACGAATATAGGCGCGGAGGGCCATGGCATTGTTACAGGTTTCCTCCTTAGCTGCGTAGACGAAGGTGATGCGCAGCCCCCGGCGCACCCGTTCGATGATAGGCGTTAATTCCTCATTGTGATGTTGGAGTTCTACAAAGTAACGCTGCCTGAATTCGTCCCACTTATTAGGGTCATGATTAAACCATCTACGCAGCGCCGAAGATGGGGCGACGGATGATAACCAGAGGTCGAGGTGGGCGTCTGCTTTAGCTAGTCCGCGTGGCCAGAGCCGGTCCACCAACACCCGAAAGCCATCGCCCGGCGCGGGTGGTTCGTAAACCCGTTTTAAACGAATGTCCATCGCATCAGGAATCAATAGATCGCCCAGGCAAGCCGTCCAGGTGGCCCCCTCTGGGGCAGATTATCGACGGCTATCCAGCTATCATGTTCTATGGATTGTAGATGGCCAGGGTACCTACCAAATCGATTTTCAGAACTACCACTACACGGGCGACCGCATCCTTTTCCTGAGCCCTGGTCAGTATTTCAGGGTGGTTGCAGGGTCTTTCAAGCTGAAGGAAATCGCCGTCCCTGCGACGCTCCTCCCGCACAATCATCAACTGGCAACAGCCAGCCGGGTTCTCTTCACCCATGTGTATGAAGCCGGGGCCATCATCCCCTCGCCCCAATGGCCGCATGACGCCCCGCTGAATGAGACAGAACACCTGCACACTTGGCTGCGGAAGGCAGCCCTACACTGGGTCCAACAAAAACCATTCGACCCACACATCACGCCGCGAGAGACAAACCTGATCTTCGACCTTCGGCAACTCATCGAAATGTACTACCAAGAACAACGGCCCGTTCATGAGTACGTCCGGGAGTTGGATTTCTCGTCCAAATGGATCAACCGCATCACCACCTCGCGCATCAACCGAACCATCGGCGAGTTGGTCAGAAGCCGACAGATGCTGGAAGCCAAACGGGAGCTTTTCTTCTCCGACAAGACCGTCAAAGAAATTGCGTACGCATTGGATTTTTCAGACCCGGCCTACTTCAGTCGGTTTTTCTCCACGCATGCAGGCCTGTCCCCCGTAGCGTTTCGAGAAGCACACGCCGCCTCGCGGGTGGATCCCTTTCTAGAAAACGTCTGGGCGCTCGTCGAGGACCACTTTCGGCAGACGCGCTCGGTGGCGTTCTACGCAGCACAGCTCTTCCTCACGCCCAAAGCGTTGAGCGCGAAGGTAAAGCAGGCAACCGGCCAGCCCTTCAGCCATCTCATCAAAAGCCGGGTGGTCGCCGAAGCGCGTCGGTTGCTGACATCGTCCGACCTGCCCATCCAGGAGATCGCCTGGTATCTCGGGTTTGAGGAAGCCCCTCACTTCAGTCACTTCTTCAAGCAAGCCACCGGCCAGGCTCCGCTCGTCTTTCGCCAAAACGGGTAACCGGCCGGCCCCGTACAGGGAGCCTCTGTTCCCAAAAAGTACAAGCTTCGGGGAAAAATACGCATTCCTTCGCCGCCCCCTGCACCAGATATTGATTGTGTTCACGGAAATCAACGTCCAGATAGAGCACAATCATGAATCCTCTCCAAGCCAAAGTAAAAGCCCTCGACCAGCAGATTCTTGACGGCGACATCCTGGGGGCAGTAGACACCTTCTTTCATCCTGATGTGGAGACCCAAGAAGGCAACGCCGAAGACGTCCTGCACGGCAAGGCAGCAAAGAAGAAGCACCTCCAGACGTTCTTCGAAGATATCGCTCAGGTCAATGGTATTCACCTGCACAGCTATGCTGTGGGCGATGATGTCACAATGTCGGAGTTCACCTTCGACTTGACCCGCACCGATGGCATCCACCTTCTCTGGAATGAGGTCCTGCGCCGGCGATGGCAGGACGGCCTGGTCATCAGCGAGCGCTACTACACTGCTTCGTAAGGGACCGTCAGGAGCCGACGAATCGACACAACGGCTGCCTTACGGCCAGGCGTAATGCTCACCCCATCGCCGCTCATTTTCCACCTTTTTATCCCGACCCACCGAAAACCAAAGAGAGATCTATGTCCAACCAACGTATTCCGAACCTCGACCGCGAGCAAGCTACCGGCAAAACACGCGAGATCCTCGACGGCATCCACGCGAGCCTGGGCCGTATTCCCAACCTTGTCTCGGTCATGGCAAACTCGCCAGCTACCCTGCAAGGGTATGTTGCTCTCGAAGAGGCGCGGCGTTCGAGCCGACTGCTTAGTCCTGCCTTTCAGGAACAGCTTGCCCTGGCCGTGGCAGAGGCCAACACCTGTACGTATTGCCTCGCGGCCCACACGGCCCTCGGCAAGAGGCACCAACTCAGCGATGAGGAGATGCTACGTAACCGAGGCGGCATCTCGCACGATGCCCGCACCAAGGTAGCCCTCCGGTTTGCCCAGCACGTCGTGCGCACCCAGGCCCAGATCAGCAACGACGACCTGGCTGCCCTGCGGAAAGCGGGGTACTCCGATGGCGAGATCATTGAGATCGTCTTCAACGTCGTGGCCAACATCTTGACCAACTACGTCAACCACGTAGCTGGCACCCTGGTCGATTTTCCCCAGGTGCCCTCGCTGGCAGCCCAGGCCGCCTGAAACGCTGGCTGCTGCCTTCCCAAACCCATGACCATCCTATCAAACCTGTTAAGACCATGAACACCAAAACACGCCTTAGTCTCTTCTCCAGCCTGTTGCTGATCGGCCTGCTGGCGCTCATAACCACAGGCACCGACCTCGGGGACGAGCCGCCAACAGCTACCGCCCCGAACGATATGGAAATTGCCCACATCGCCTACACGGCCGGCATCCTCGACATTCGCTATGCCCACCTTGCGCTGGCGATTTCGGAAAACCCGGACGTGCAGGCATTCGCCGAGACGATGATCCGCGACCATACAGCGGTCAATGAGAAGGCGGTGGCGCTGCTTCAACAACTCAAGGCCACGCCACAGGACAATCCGACCAGCCAAAAGCTGATCCAGGACGCGGCCAAGATACGCAAGGAGTTGATGGCACTTGAAGGAGCCACGTTCGACAAACGCTACGCCGCCAATGAACTGGCCTACCACCAGTTTGTCAACCAGACGGTCGAAAACCAGTTCATTCCGGCGGTAAGGAACCCACAGTTCAAGAGCCTGCTGGCCTCTGCGCTACGCACCTTTAAGGTACACGAGCAGCACGCAGAAAAGCTGAACAGCAGCCTGAACCAGGGCGAGATGTAAGATGAGCCACCCCGCCTGCAGGAAGTGTGCTGTCCTGATTGTGGGTGCCCTGCTGTTCATCGGTGTGGGGGGCGTGCTGGACCTCTGCGTTCAGCAGCCCCCCGCGCCAGCAGCACAGCGGCATGTGGTAGAGATGCTCGACTTTGCCTTCAAGCCAGCATCGCTGACCGTCGCGCCAGGAGATACCATCGTGTGGATCAATCGCGACATCGTGCCGCATACAGCCACCGAGAACCATGAAGCGTGGGATTCAAACACCCTGCACGAGGCCGATTCGTGGTATGTGGTCTTACAAGAGCAAGGACGCCAGTCGTACTATTGCCGTTTCCATCCCGCCATGCAGGGCAGCATCGTAGTCAGCAAAACAGACCACGAACGTCCCTAAAACAACCAGACCCATGCATGTCCAAACATCAGACCTCACCACAAAAAAAGCAAGCGACCTACGTACTCGCGTTGAGACCTCAACCAGATGATTCGGGGAGGCGGCATCCTCGCTGCCCACAATACCTTCTACGCCGACGATGTCATTCAACAGGAAAACGAACTGGAACCCACCGTTGGAAAAGCGGCCAATCGGAGACGGGAGGAGGAGTTCTTGTCGAACATCACCGAGTTCCGGGGAGCAGAGGTAAAGAGCGCTGTGGATCCAGCCCATGCTACCACGATGGTGGAATGGTTCTTCGACTATGACCATCGGGAGTGGAGAACCCACCAGTACCATCAGGTTGCTGTGCAGCGATGGTACGACGGCCTCCTCATCCATGAACGGTTTTACTACGGTGCATGAGCCGCCACCGTGCTCCTCAATAACCAATGCGCGAGCAATGCGAGCCCATGGACGTGAGCGAAGCAAACAGCGTGACAGCGAAGCCAATGACCCATCATCCATGTAGTCCAGAGCTATTTTGTTTTCACCAATATTGCCCTTCTTGCTAAAGCCCGGCTGTACAGGCTACCAATTATGGCAACAGGGTCATCATCGACGTTTGTATCCGCCTGCGCTGGTTTCGAGGCGACAGAGATAGACGCCAGCGGATCAGCCGCATCTTTGCCTGGCAGACAGGCCAGTCGCTCGAAAAGACGGAGGAAGACACCCACCGCAACTTCTGGCTCAGCCCGAGGAAGCCCGCGCCTACGGCCTTGTCGGGCACATCATCTCCAACATCAACGAAATGCCAAGCTGATTGCTCTCAGGTCTTCTGGATGACAAAGGAGCGCTTCTCGGTAATGCCATCCTGGTCGATGACTTTGATGTGCCATGCGTCGGACTGCACCTCCACCAGCACAAACGTGAACTTGTACACCACCTCCGACTGACCGGGATCGCCCGTGATGTGGAAGTGGTTCGTCAAAACATCGTTGAACCGGCTGGTGCTGACGAAGTCATCCAGTTCGGTGGCTCCGCCGCCGGCCACCAGTTGCGGCGGCGACTGGTCATTCAAAAACTGGATCATCTCGAACAGGTGCAGGTGCCCACCCACCAGAAATTTGACGTTGGCCTGTTGTGCGTCGGCAACCACGCCACTCGGCGGCTGATCATCATAAGTGGCTCCCACTCCCCATAGCGGTCGGTGGGTAATAAACCAGGCAGGATCGGACCCGGTACGCTTTTCAAAAGCGTCTTGGTAATCCTTTCGATGGGCCGAGTCTGCTGAATCCATGACGAGCAGTTGCAGGCTGTCCAGCGGCACCTGGAACGGCGCGGAGCGATACTGACCGGACGCACAGGCCTCCCAGGCAGCGCTATCAGGATTGGTCAGCGGGTAGGGATCCAGGAACAGATACCACCCACGCCACTCTCGTTCGCAGGATTCATGGTTGCCGCGTGCAAAAACCCACGGTGCAGCTTCCAGCAAGGAATCTGCCGGATTAAAAAAGTCAACGGCCCAGGTCGCCCAGTTTTGACCGTAGGAACTGCCGCCACAGCGCTCCTGATCTTCTGGCGGGCACTCCGCTTCGCGGTAGATATAGTCGCCAACGTGGATGACCAGATCGGATTGCCGAGCCAGCGCCGAGGATACGGTCTCTGTAAAAAGCCATTCTTCAACCTCGGTGGTATCAACATTCGGGCTGTCGTTGCAATTCTGGAAGGTGTTGTCTTTCATCCTACACCCGGTATCTCCAATCACCAGCATGCGTTGGGGAGATGACTCGGGCAGCGCCAGCTGCTTCCCGCCCAGCGTAGCTGATTGCAGATCATGGGCGAGCGTTGCCTCACAAACGGTAATGTCAAAATCAGGTGGCATGCTGCCTGTCCCCACGCGGTTGTGCATGGCTACGGCTGCTGTCGTGCCCTGCTGATCGACCGTTGCTATCGACGGACACGGCTGCCCCGGTTGCGTATAGATGGCCCGTACGATGATTGCTCCACCAGCACCCAACTGCACCCACTGGTAATCGGGTGCACTCGTTGTGACCACCACATTGGCTTGTTCTAAATCCGACGTTTCCGCCGTGCATGCCGCCATGACGGTAAGCAAGACCAGACCTGTAATACCGACGCATATCTGTTTCATACAGCCATCTCCCGGCTCAGGCCGCATAAGTAAGGATAGAACCCCTGACTGCATGAAAAAGGGGAATCAAAGGAATCAACCTGGAAACAACAGAACCTACACCACTAACTCAGGCAGCACATCATGTTCTCGAATCAGTAGCGCACCATACGTTGCGCAAGCACATGAACACATCAGGTCGTACAGGCAGCATACATATCACCGCTTTGAGATACAAGGTGGTTGCCTCGCAAAGCCACATAGTCTCGTCTGGGCAAATGGTACAACATCGGGTTATACCAGGATCGTAAAACCTGAACGCGGCAGCGATGCGCCGGACGCTTTATGTTATGTGTTCACCCTGTCCTGGTATCTCTCGCAATGAGGAGCCTACGGGGAACGCCTGCCCAGTAAGCTGCCATGCCAGCCCTATGAACACCCGCCCATCTTCTTTCTTGCATCTTGTCCTGCGGGTACTCATCGTGCTAACTGGGGCTTTCCTGGGCTTTCTTGTGGGCTTCTACACGGCCCTTGCGATAGTTGTCGCCAAGGCCCACGTGGGCTACTACATCTTTGCCCTGCACGATCTCGCCGAGATCCGCCTCGAAACGGTGACGATTTTTCTCAGCATGGTCGCGGGTGGGGTGCTTGCCTATCGTATTCCGCGACGGCTGCTGCGTGCTTTCTTGCGGGGGCTTGTTGGCCTGATCGGAGGTGCGCTGGTGGGCGTGCTGGGCGGCATGCTCTTCGGAGACAGCAACGAAGCCCTGTGGGTGGGCGGCATCGTCGTCTCAGCGCTCACGGTTCTTATCGTTATGGCGCTGGCTTTGCGCGTCTTTAAACTCAGTCGCGCCCTTACCCGCAACGACCTCGTGGCAGCATCTATCGTGGTTGTGGCTACCATCATCGCCCTCATCGTGGGCCTGCGCGAGACAGCCGCCATCGAGATCCCCGAGCAGGAACCGGAGCCGCTTCCGCCCCCCGCCGAGGTCGACGAGGTGGTGTTTATCGTGGGCGACGCAGGGGCAACGCTGGCAGAAGGATCTCCCCTTCTAAAGGCGCTGCAATACGACATTGAGCAATGGTCCGCTACGCTGGCGCGCGACTCGGCCGTGTCCGTCGTCTTCGCCGGAGACATCGTCTATCCCGTAGGCGTACGCGACCGCACGCATCCCGCATTCCCGCAAGACTCGACCCGCCTGTGGAACCAGATTGCGTTGCTGGGGGGCTCCGAAGCGCGACGGTATGGCAGCCTGGGCCTGTTCGTACCCGGCAACCATGACTGGGGCAATGTGGGGGACGAAAGCGGCATCAAACGCATCTATAACCTGGAAGCGCAACTCGAAATAGCCCGTGCCCAGAACTATGCTGCCTACCTCGTTCCAGAAAATGGTGATCCCGGTCCAGTGATTCGAGACATGCGCGATAACGTCCGGTTTGTGATTCTGGATACCCACTGGTTTCTACGGACCCGCTCCCGCCAGGAGCGGCAGGCTTTTCTGGGACATCTCGGCGAAGCTCTCAACACCGCCGGGGATCGTCATGTCATCATCGTTTCCCACCATCCTTATCGCTCGGCGGGACCGCACGGCGTCATCATTCCAGGTGTTCGAAGCTGGGGGCTCGAATATTTGCTGCGCCGTTCTGGATCTATTGTACAGGACCTCAATGCACCTGTCTATGATGAACTGTTGCAAGGCATGAATCATCTCTTCGCCACAGCGGATCGCCCCCCGCTGGTCTTTGCCGGAGGGCACGATCATTCGCTTCAGGTCATTGAGCAGCAGGCCGATACGGAGCCTGCCTTTATGCTGGTCAGTGGATCGGGCAGCAAAGTCTCGTCCATCAGCACCCTGCCCGGCATGCACTATGGTGCTGAGCGGCCCGGCTATATGCTGATGACTTTCCGCAAAAACGGTGCAGTAGACCTGTTCGTGGTGGCAGGAGAACGGGACCTGCTCACCTGTACCGCCGCCTCAGAAAGCCCCCAGCAAGCCTGCATGACGATGGGCGAGAATGCCTTCGATATCGTCTATGGACGCACTCTCGCCGCTGCTCCAGATCGACCCCTTTTGACGGACAGCACAGCAACCGACAACACGGAGGCCACCTCCCCCGAAACGAACGATACCGTAGCTGACGTCACTACTGATTCGCTCGCCGAACCTTTCTACACGTCCCGCGCCACTGCCTGGTGGACCCGCAGTGTGCTGCCGCTGTCCTCTCCCATTGCTGACCCGGATGCCGAAGAAGACATGGACGTCCCGCCCCCGGCTGTGCCCGCACGGATGCTCTACTTCCAACCCGACTCGGTGACGACAACAGCCGGAGCCTCTTACTTCGCCGGCCCGCTGCATCGCCTCATGCTCGGCTCCCTGAACCGGCACCTCTGGGACGTCCCGATACGCCTGCCCGTGCTAAACCTCGACACGTTAGGCGGCGGGGACTTCGCTATCGAAGAGTTGACCGGCGGCATGCAAACGGTCGGCTTTCGCATGCAGGGTCAGAACGGCGTACGGTACCAGTTCAGGAACATCGTTAAGATCGGCACACGCGGTCTTGATGGCGATTTACAGAAAGAAACTTTTGGCAAGGTGCTGGAAGATCAGCTAGCAGCCCAGTTTCCGATGGGTGCCATGGTCGTTGCCGAACTGCTGCACGCCGTGGACGTGATGGTCGCCGCACCGCGCCTGGTGGTGATGCCCAACGATGAGCGTCTGGGCGAATACCGCCCCTACTTTGCCGGGCGCGTGGGCTGGATCCAGATCCATCCCGATGAGCAAGAGCACAACCAGCCCGGGTTCGCCGGATCACGCAACGTAGAAGGCGGCTCCGACATCTATGATGTGCTGCGCCAGGACCCAAGCCATACGGTAGATACGCGCAAATACCTGCGCGCCCGGCTCGTCGATTTCCTCGTCGGAGACTGGGACCGCCACGCAGATAACTGGCGCTGGGCGCGGTTTGCCGAGGGCGAACGCGTGCGCTGGGAGCCGATCCCCCGTGACCGCGACTGGGCCTTTACCCGGATCGACGGCATGGCCTCCAAAGTCACGCCGCTGTTTTTCCCTCGCTATGTGGGTTTTTCCGAGGAGATGCCCCCAATGGACCGGCTCGCGGCCTCGGCCTACCGACTCGACCACCGCCTTCTCGCCGGAGTGCCGCAAGAGGTCTTTGAAGAAGACGCCCGCCAGGTGCAAGCTAT
>Ga0102947_1000746_pt1 | contig 11423 bp, 9 predicted proteins | sample SalPon2A_A_D2_MG_FD_78210 | JGI IMG/M metagenome (GOLD analysis project Ga0102947, IMG submission 78210) | Soil microbial communities from South San Francisco under conditions of wetland restoration - Salt Pond MetaG R2A_A_D2_MG | ecosystem: Environmental > Terrestrial > Soil > Wetlands | place... | reverse complement strand
TTATATGGCAGATAAAGGACAGAGTAGTGATGAATCTTTACCAAACTACAATCCTGAAGGAATTAAATTGATTGATGGTTATATAGAATTGATAAAGGAAGATGATCCTTTAGCTATTAATGAACCAGAAAATATTGGAAAAATAAAGCTGCTATCATGGAGAGGACATGATTATATTCAGGATACAGCAACAGACGAAGCTGGCGTTGGTTGGATTTTGGCAGAAAACTGGTGGCCATATCAAAGGCCTTCATTTGTTACACCTCCTTTTGCTGGATATATTTCTGGGCATTCTACATTTTCGCGTGCAGCATCAGAAGTATTGACTAGGCTAACAGGAAGTGAATTTTTTCCTGGAGGAATGGGAGAATTCATTGCCAGAAAAAATGAATTTTTAGTGTTTGAAGAAGGACCTTCAGTTGATGTGAAATTACAATGGGCAACTTATAGAGATGCTTCAGACCAAACAAGTTTATCAAGAATCTGGGGAGGAATTCATCCGCCAGCAGATGATATACCTGGTAGAATAATAGGAGCAAAGGTTGGTAAAAACGCTTTTAATTATGCTTTGCCTTATTTCAATTATAATACAGAGATAGATACAAAAGAGTTGTTTGTTTATCCAAATCCAGTAGGATATAAAGAAATTTATGTAAAGAATACTCTTGAGACAGACATTTTCAGGTTTTTTGATATTACAGGTAAAGCCATCAATTTTTTCGATCTTCAATATGATTCATATAAAAAAGAAACATTATTAAAACTACCAGAAGATATTGCTTCTGGACTTTATATTTTACGTAAAGGTGATTTGTCAAAAATTCTTGTTGTAAGCAATTAATTATTGATTTACTTTTGAGCAATGCAAAGCAAATTACAAGAATATATTCCTAAAGCTTCAGTGTCTAAAGTTTTTAAACTTTTAGAGCATGATAATTTGGTTGTAAAAATTAAAAAGGAGAGAAAGACAAGACATGGCGATTATAGGAAATTGGCAAATAACAAGCATCAAATAACAATCAATGCAAATCTTAATAAATATCGTTTTTTAATTACACTTATCCACGAAATTGCACACTTCGAAACTTATAATACCCATGGTAAAACTATTAAACCTCATGGTATTGAATGGAAACGTTGTTTTCAGTATTTAATGTTACCATTTTTAAACCCTGATGTTTTTCCAGAGGATACTTTACCAATACTTGCAAAACATTTTAAAAACCCTAAGGCTAGTAGTGATACAGATGTTGATTTGTCAAGGGCTTTAAAACAATTTGATGAACCAAGTAATAAATCCTATGTTTTTGAAATACCATTTGGAGGAACTTTTAAGTTGTATAATGGTAAAATCTTTAAAAAAGGGAATAAACGCGTTAAACGCTATGAATGTATTGAGATTAAAACTGGAAAGTTGTATCTTTTCAACCCAAATGCAGAAGTAGAGATAATTTAAAATTATTTATGAATAAAAACCATTACGCCATATTAATGGCAGGAGGTGTAGGGTCAAGATTTTGGCCAGTAAGTACAAAAGCGTTTCCAAAACAATTTCATGATATGTTAGGAACTGGTGAAACTCTAATTCAAAAAACATTTAATCGTTTGGGTAGAGTTGTTCCAGAAGAGAATATTTTCATTTTAACCAATGAGTTGTATAATGATTTAGTGTTTAAACAATTGCCAAATCTAACAAGTAGGCAAGTGGTTTTAGAACCAGCATTACGAAATACTGCACCTTGTATTTTGTATGCTTCCTTAAAAATACAGAAAGAAAATCCTGATGCTCTTATTATTGTTGCGCCAAGTGACCATTGGATTGAGGACGAAGATACTTTTGCAAAAAACGTTCAACAATCGTTTGATTTTTGCTCAACAAATAACGCTTTGATGACTTTAGGAATACAGCCTACATTTCCTAATACAGGCTATGGTTATATTGAATATGATGGTTCATCTGTTGCTAATATTAAATCAGTAAAACAATTTAAAGAAAAACCAGACTATAAAACAGCAAAAAAGTTTTTGGTTCAAGGAAATTTTTTATGGAATGCTGGAATTTTTATGTGGCATGTTAATAGTGTTATAGACTCCTATATAAAACATCAGCCCAAACTCTACGAATTATTTGAAAAAGGCATTAATACTTATAATACCGAATTCGAAGACGACTTTATTCAAAAAAATTATTCGAAAGCTGAAAACATACCTGTAGACAATGCCATTATGGAAGTTTCTAATAATGTGTATGTGCTTCCAGCAGAATTCGATTGGAACGATTTAGGAACTTGGGTAAGTTTGTACGATAAACTTGAAACAGATCATGATAATAATGCTATTATAAATGCAAAAACATTGGTATCAAATTCTAAAGGAAATATTGTTAGGACCAATAAAGGGAAATTGGTTGTTATGGATGGAGTAGACGATTATATTATTGTAGACAAAGACGAAGCCTTGCTAATTTATCCTAAGGAAAAAGAACAAGATATAAAGGCAGTTCTTAAAAAACTGAAGCTAAAATTTGGTGAAAATTTTGAATAAATATGGAAGAAAATAAGTTTAATTTTTCTGAAGAAGAAGCCAAACACGATCAAAGTGTTGAACAATCAAAGCAAGCTGTAAAAAAAGATGCACAAGGATTGTTTGCTAGTTTAAAAAAGTTTTTAAGTGAGCTTCTTGATTTTAGACAAGACACGGATAGAGAAGCAACAATTGAAGCCATTAAAAATGATATTCCTTTTAAAGGTGCAACAGCATGGATTTTAATTTGTTCAATTTTTGTTGCTTCAGTTGGTCTTAATGCAAACTCCACAGCAGTTGTTATTGGTGCGATGTTAATTTCTCCTTTAATGGGACCAATTCTTGGTGTAGGTATGTCTATTGCAATAAATGACATTGATACAATGAAAAGATCATTGATAAACCTGACAATCATGATTGCCTTGAGTTTATTAACTGCATTTTTATTCTTTTATATTTTTCCGTTAAGTGAAGACACATCTGAACTTTTAGGAAGGGTTAAACCTGATATTCGTGACGTTCTGATTGCTTTTTTTGGTGGTTTGGCATTGATTATCGCACGAACAAAACGAGGTACAATTGCTTCTGTAATTTTTGGAGTTGCCATAGCAACAGCATTAATGCCTCCTTTGTGCACAGCGGGTTATGGTTTGGCCATTGGCAACTGGCCTTATTTTTTAGGCGCCATGTACCTTTTTACAATAAATACCATTTTTATTGCTTTAGCAACGTTTATGGTTTTGAAAATTTTGCGTTTCCCCATGATTAAATATGTTAATTCTAAAAAACGCCATAGAACATCCAGATTGGCAACTTTATTAGCAATAATTGTAATGATTCCAGCCGTTTGGACATTTTTAAATGTCTTGCATGAAAATAATTTTAATAGAGATGCCAGAAATTTTATTGAAACTGAACTGAACGCTCTTCCTCATGCGTCTTATTTAAAAAAGAATGCTAATTATACATATTCTGATGGAGAAACATCATCAATTATAATAAACACTTTTGGATTGGATGAAATTCCAGAATCTACAATATCCGTTCTTAAAAGTAGAATGAAAGATTACAGCGCACTAAATAACTGTTCATTGGTTATTAATCAAAGCAAATCAAAATACACAGATAATATAAGATATATGGAAGAATTGAGATCAAGGGATTCTTTAGATTTATTGTCGCAAACACAAAAAATCCAATTTTTGGAAGATAAAGTGATAAGGTTGTCTAAATTGGAAAAAAACTACATTGCGTTTGATGGTTTAACTAGTGAATTAAGTATTGTCTTTGAAAATATCGAACAATTTTCTTATTCAAATCAAATAACAACAAATTTTAAAAAAACGGATACAATTTCTATATTCTCAGCTAAATGGTATGATTCTCTGGCTACCACAGAAATAATAGCAAAAGATAAAGAAAAGTTGGCAAAATGGCTTAAAAGAAAGTTGGATTTAGATACCTTAATAGTAAGAAGTTTAAATTAATTATCAATTGCATTTATAAAATACTTAACTTGCTTTAATTACATAAGTAATTTCTTTGATTTATTGAAAGTTTAGTCATTAATTAACTTAAACTACCTGTATGATAAAACTAATGTCAAGAGGTATTATTATCTTGATGGTGGTAATATCTTATGGGCAAACAGATGATTTACAAGAATCTAAACTTTCTTATTTAAATTTTCATAATTCAGTAGTTACTGAAAAAAGTTTTATCAACTCCCAAATCTTTACAGACAGTACTATAGCAGATCCAAATCAATTTGCAAAATGGGGCTATGGTATCGATTTGTCAATGGGCTATAACATTTATACTGAAGGGCTTCAAGAACAGTTTAAAAATCCGATTTTATTTGGTTTAGCATTTGCAATTCAATATAAAAAGATGGTTACGTTTAATGTTGGGATTGTTTTTGGCAGGAACAGAACAAAACAGGAAATTGAATTAGATAGTTTAATTTGGAAAAAAAATAGCAAAGCATATTATGGTAATATAGAATTGTCGGTTGCTTATCCATTATTAGATAATAATTCTATTAAAATTTCACCATTTATTGGGCTTTCACTTTCTATGTTATTGGCTAAAGATTTAAGCCCAAATGCAGATTATATTTTTGATTTTGAAAAGAACGAAATCGATGAAAAATTTAATTTTTACAACGACCCTTTAGTATTAGGCTTAAGTTTTGATATTAAAATGAAACAGAATCTAATAGATAAAAGTAGAGTTTATGGGTTTTTAAGGATTAAATATGCTTATAACTTTGCACATTTCGAAAAAGAATATGATTCATTTAATGGAAATATTCATACAATTACTTTTGGATTTGGCTCATTTAGTAGGAAGGTTGTTAATAAAATATAACTAGAAATTACTGCTTCTCTTCAATATACATTTGACGTACTTTTTTCATAAGATCTGAAGAATAAACAAAATCGGTAACAACTTCATTATCTGTTTTAAAAATGGTGTCTTTACTTCCTGACCACGCTTTAAACCCATCTTTTAAAAAGATAATGGTTTCGCCAATTTCCATCACAGAGTTCATATCGTGAGAGTTTATTACAGTAGTAATATTATATTCTTTTGTAATTTCCTGAATTAAATTATCAATAACTATTGCTGTTTTCGGGTCTAAACCAGAATTAGGCTCATCACAAAATAAATATTTTGGATTGTTTACAATAGCACGAGCAATGGCTACCCGCTTTTGCATACCACCTGAAGCTTCGCTAGGCATTTTTTTATGTGCATCAACAAGATTAACTCTTTTTAAAACAAAATCTACACGATCATCCATTTCAGAATTGCTCATAGTGGTAAACATACGAAGCGGAAATTTTACATTTTCAGCTATGGTCATAGAGTCAAAAAGTGCACTACCCTGAAAAACCATACCTATGTCTGCTCTTAAGTTTCGTTTGTCGTCTTCAGACAATTTTGAAAAGCGTCTTCCTTCATAAGAAATACTTCCACCTTCATGAGAAAAAAGACCTAATAAGCATTTTAACAATACTGTTTTACCTGAACCACTTTGACCAATAATAAGATTTGTCTTTCCTTTTTCAAAAGTGGTACTAATACCCTTTAAAATGTGGGCATCTCCAAACGATTTATGTAAATCTTTTACTATGATCATTAGCCTAGTAGCATTCCGGTTATAATATAATTCAACAATATAATAGCAACACTGGTCCAGACAAATGATGTTGTACTTGCTTTACCAACTTCCAATGCACCACCTTTCATGTAAAATCCATGAAATGCTGGAATGGTTGCCAAAACAAAAGCAAAAACAAACGTTTTAATAAACGAATAAATAACATGGAACGTATCAAAATCTGTCTGTATGCCAATTATATAATTCTCTAAAGTTGTATATTCTCCAAAAACACAGGCGGCCATACCTCCAAGAATTCCCAAAAACATTCCAATTGCTATGGTAAAAGGGTAAAACATTAACGCAATTGTCTTTGGAAAAACTAAATAATTAAGAGAGTTTATTCCCATAACCTCTAGTGCATCTATTTGCTCTGTAACTCGCATGGTTCCTATACTTGAAGTAATAAAGGAACCTACCTTACCTGCCATAATAATGGATGTAAATGTTGGTGCAAACTCTAACACCACAGATTGCCTTGTTGCAAAGCCAACCAAATACTTTGGTATTAATGGATTGCTAATGTTTAAAGCCGTTTGAATTGTGATGACACCACCAACAAAAAATGAAATAAAGGCAACAATACCTAATGATTGAACAATTAAATCATCAATATCCTTTAAGATCAAATGTTTCATAACAGACCATTTTGTTGGCTTGCGAAACATTTCTCTAATCATTAAAAAATATAGACCAATATTATGAAGATATGTCATAAACAAATAAGTTACCGCTAAAGTAAAAAATTAGTATTACTTATTTAACCATTATTTTAAATTAAAGAAGTAATAAATGCCTTATTTTTGAAACACAATATTATTATAGTTATGAAGTACGTTATATTTTTCCTTTTTGCATTCTCTTTTTCTATTACCAGTAAAGCACAAACATCAGTTTTAGAAGATAAAACAAATCCAAAATTGGTTGTAGGAATAGTGGTTGACCAAATGCGATATGATTATTTAACCCGTTTTTATGATAAATATGGTGAAGGTGGTTTTAAGCGTATGATTAATGAAGGTTTTAATTGCAAAAACAACCATTTTAATTATGTGCCAACATACACAGGCCCTGGACATGCATCAGTATTTACTGGAACCACACCAAAATATCATGGTGTAATTTCAAACTCTTGGTACGATAAGGATATTAATGAATATGTCTATTGCGCTGGTGACTCAACAGTACAATCTATAGGTACCAATGATAAAGCAGGACAAATGTCACCTCATCGAATGAAAACCACAACATTTGCAGACGAAAATAGACTATTCACACAAATGAGAGGTAAAACAATAGGTATTTCTATAAAAGATAGAGGTTCTATTTTACCAGCAGGACATACTGCAAATGCAGCCTATTGGTTTCATGGTAAAGAAGAGGGATTTTGGATTTCTAGTTCATTCTATATGAATGAATTACCACAATGGGTAAAAGATTTTAATGCTTCTGATGCAGCTGAAAAATATTTTAAAGTATGGAACACATTGTACGATATTGAAACATATACAGAAAGTGGAAGTGATTTAAACACATTTGAAGGTGGATTTAAAGGTATGGAAACAGCAACATTTCCTTATGATTTAGCAGCACTAAAAGACCAGAACAGTGGTTTTGATATCATAAAAGGAACTGCTTTTGGAAACAGTTTGACTACCGATTTTGCATTAGCTGCAATTGATGGCGAGCAATTAGGACAAGATAATATTACAGATGTTTTAACTGTAAGTTTTTCTAGTACAGATTATGTAGGGCATAATTTTGGTGTTAATTCTAAAGAGGTTCAAGATTGCTACATTCGTTTAGACAAAGATTTAGAACGTTTTTTTAAGGCATTGGATAAAAAAGTAGGTGTTGGAAATTACACAGTGTTTTTAACTGCAGATCATGGCGCAGTAAATGTACCATCATATTTACAAAGTGTAAAAATCCCTTCAGGGTATTTAGACAATGGTTCGACCAAAGAAAAGTTCGAAGAATTTTTAAATTCAAAGTATGGTACATCAGAAATTGTTGAAAATGTAAGTAACAATCAAATCTTTTTAAATAGAGATAAAATTGTGGAGTTGGGTTTAGATTTACATGATATACAAGAGGCAATTGTTAATGAAATTATTAATTACAATCATATTGATAAGGCCTATACCGCAATCTCCATGAGTAGTGTGGATTTTACTTCAGGAATTGAAAAACTACTTCAAAATGGATTTAATCAAAAACGTTCAGGTGATGTTATAGTAGTTCATGATCCTGCTTATATATCTTATAGTAAAACAGGTTCTACGCATGGTTCAGGTTTAAATTACGATACTCATGTACCTCTTATATTATTTGGTAAAGGAATCAAACATGACCAAACCTTTCAAAAAACTGAAATTACAGATATAGCACCAACTATGTCAGCGCTTTTGGGTATTAGTTTTCCAAATGGAGCAACAGGTCATGTTTTAGATTTTGTTTTAGAAGACAATTAGGTCATTTTTGGATTCTATAAGAGCTACATTCGTCCGATTTTATTACCATTTGTCGAAATGTTAGACGCCTAACATTTTAAACGTTAGCTATTTATTAACTTTATATAGTTAATTTTAAAGGCAATCGTTATGAAAAAAAATGTACTTAATGATGCCCCAAAATCGATTTTTTATACCTATAAAATTAGTAGAATACCAATCTTTTTCTTCCTCTTTAGTTTTTGCATTCTAAATGCACAAAATTGGCATGCTAATGAAAATGCAACTGTAGATGGAGGTCATGTTTGGACAACAGATAACACAAGTGTTTGTCTTGGAGATGAAAATCCAGACATTGTTAATGTTACTGTAGAAGGTGCTTCTGGACGAGTCAAACAAATAATAGTTACAGACGAAGATGAAAATATTGTTGCTCTACCCGATAGTTGGGAAGTAGATTTTAGTGAATTGTGGCCAGGAAATTATCTGATTTGGAATTTATCTTACAACGGCATTAAACCACTATGGCATAAGCATGTACAAAACCTATCGGATCTTCTTGGTAGATTTGATTTATCTGATGATCCTGTAGCAATAATTGTGCAACAAAAACCAACAGGAGGAACTTTAGAAGGTGGTCCATTTGAATTTTGTGTTGGAGATGGTGAGGCAGATCACATACCAGAAGGTGCTATTACACTCTCTGGAAACATGGGAGCAAACTCGCAGTGGGTCGTTACCAACGAAGATGGTACAGTTATTCTTGGCCTTCCGCCAAACAGTTATACCGATGTTAACTTTGACGAGGCTCCAGCAGGAACATGTTTAGTATGGCATTTAATGTATGAGGATGGATTGGCTGGTTTGGAAGTTGGCAATAACCCAGCAGACTTAATGGGCTGTTTTGAATTTTCAAACTATGTGACCGTTATAAGAAGGCATACTGAAGGAGGAACACTTGAAGGAGGACCATTTGAGTTTTGTGTCGGAGATGGTGAGGAAGACCACATTCCTGAAGGTGCCATCACTCTGTCAGGAAACGAAGGTACAAACTCACAATGGGTGGTTACCAACGAAGATGGTACCGTGATTATGGGATTGCCACCAAATAATTATACCGAAGTCAATTTTGATGAAGCTCCCGCTGGCATCTGTTATGTATGGCATTTAAGCTATGAGGATGGATTGACCGGTTTGGAAGTTGGCAATAATCCGGCAGACCTTATGGGTTGCTTTAGCCTATCAAACGGAATTGAAGTTGTTAGAAGACATACCGAAGGCGGCACACTTGACGGTGGTTCGTTTGAATTTTGTGTTGGTGATGGCGAAGCAGATCACATTCCTGAAGGTGCCATCACGCTGTCAGGAAACGAAGGTACTAACTCACAATGGGTGGTTACCAACGAAGATGGCACCGTGATTATGGGATTACCGCCAAATAATTATACCGAAGTCAATTTTGATGAAGCTCCCGCTGGCATCTGTTATGTATGGCATTTAAGCTATGAGGATGGATTGACTGGCTTGGAAGTTGGTAATAATCCAGCAGATCTTATGGGTTGCTTTAGCCTATCAAACGGTGTTGAAGTTGTTAGAAGACATACTGAAGGCGGTACATTGGAAGGAGGTCCATTTGAATTTACTGTTGGCGATGGTGAAGCAGATAATATTCCTGAAGATGCCATTACACTTTCTGGAAATGAAGGAACAAACTCACAGTGGGTTGTCACAAATGAAGACGGAACAACTATTCTTGGGCTACCAGAGAACAGTTATACAGATGTGAACTTTGATGAGGCGCCAGCAGGAACATGTTTGGTATGGCATTTAAGTTATGAAGACGGATTGGAAGGTCTGGAAGTAGATGGCTTGATTGAAAATCTATCAGGTTGCTTTAGTTTTTCTAATTCGGTAACTGTTGTTAGAAACGAAAGTGCTGGAAGAATTGCAATTTACCCTAACCCATCTAAAGGAAGAGTTACTATTGATTTAAGTCAATTTGGTTCTCGTGATGTTAGGATAAGTGTATATAATTTACAAAATATTCGATTATTTGATCAGCAATATAATAGAAGAACCATGATTAATAATAAAACTAATTTGAATGTTAGTAATTATTTAGATGGTATTTATTTTGTTCAAGTAATTGATAATAGAACTGGAAATAAATTTATTAAACGACTTGTTGTAAATTTAGAAAACTAGCTTCTTTTCAACAATTAAAAAAAGAGGCTTAATCAATTGATTAAGCCTCTTTTTTTATCATACTTTTCCATCTTAAATTTCGTATAAACTTACCTTGTTTTTTTGTAACCAGAAATTCTACTTTATTTTTTTTAGCTTTAAAATAACCGCTCATATATTCTGCAAATAATTTTATACTTCTTTTTTTATAAGCTAATTTTAAAGCTGAAATTAAAGTAATTACAAATCCATAACGCATTTTAAACATAGCTTCCCCTTGAAGATATTTTGAAGCTTCATTATAACCAATTCCTGTTGGTTTTAGGTGCTTAACTTTCAAAGTTGCATCTGTTATGATTTCCCAACCATAAAATTTAGACAGTAACTCATCAACAGTATCCCAACCCATAGAAGGTTTCAATTTTCCTATTTGAAAAAAACAATCTTTTCTGTAAGCTTTTAATGCACCACGAATATGGTCTTTTCTAGTAAGGTTTTCTAAAACCCATTTATTATTTTTTTTAACATAGCAAAAGCCTGATGCCATTCCTAGTTTTGGGTTATTATTAAAATGCGTTGAAAGTTGTTCTAAATAATCATACGGAAAAATTAGGTCGGCATCAAATTTACAAATCACATCATAGTTATTGTCCAATGTTTCATAGCCTTTATAAAATGCATTAATGATTTTGGTGCCTGGTAAATGCTTATCCGAAGATTTATTATTAACTATATTTATCCATGAATAGAGCTTAACATACTTCTTTACAATGTCTTCAGTCTTGTCGGTTGAATTATCATTTACAACAACAATTCCTTTTGGCTTTAAAGTCTGATTTATTAAAGAATCCAGTGTATCTGCAATAGAATCTTGTTCATTATGTGCTGGTATGATTATGTAGAAGTTCAAAATTCAATCTTTAATAATAAATTCAGCGATTAAATTCATTCGACTTTCTGGAACAAAAAAGCAATTTCTAATACCATCATCTTCTTGTCTTTTAATGTTTTCTACTCTCATTAATCCTTTCGCGGTGTGATTATAAAATGTATAATTCAAACTTTTAAAAAAATCATCTAATTCATTTTCAATAGTA
>Ga0102947_1000745_pt1 | contig 11436 bp, 10 predicted proteins | sample SalPon2A_A_D2_MG_FD_78210 | JGI IMG/M metagenome (GOLD analysis project Ga0102947, IMG submission 78210) | Soil microbial communities from South San Francisco under conditions of wetland restoration - Salt Pond MetaG R2A_A_D2_MG | ecosystem: Environmental > Terrestrial > Soil > Wetlands | place... | reverse complement strand
ACTAGCAGTGAGAGCACCTCTCTTTTCTTCAAAGTCTCAGCCGATCCAGAAAATGACACTCTAAGTACATCTCCTCTGTTCGTAACTACTGAAAAATCATTGTATCAGGCAGGAGAAAAACTCAAAGTTGTAGGAAATGTTCTAAAGCGTTCACAAGGTGATGAGGGACTTGTTATTCCTCAGCGAGTTACAATTAAAGTATTGGATGGTTCATTCCCAGCAAAACAAATTTACGAATCTGCTGTTTACCCTAATCAGGGAGGCGAATTCACCAGTCTCTTTGAATTACCAATCCCAGTATTTCCTGAAGGGACATATTCTATAAAATCTCTTTATGGAAGTGCACGTAGTGAATCAACTTTTAGTGTTGTAAATGATTATGCACTTGGTGTTGACAAACCCGTGGCTCTTTTACTATCTACCGATAAAACTCAATACTATACTGGTGATGTAGTGGAAATTAATGGAAAACCAAACAAGTTGATCTATATTGAAAAATTTGATGTTAGTATAATCCAAAAATCTGACTCACAAATTACCTGTGGTACATTTAATTGCGGTAAACATACTGGCCCTGTAACTACAATTCGCCCAAGTTCTTCTGGATCATTTACTCATCAATTTGTAATTCCTGACACTTCTTCTGCAATAGGCTCTTATGAGATCACAGTTGATGCAGGTTTTGAAACTAAATCTATTTTATTTGATGTTGTAGAAAAACCACTGGCCATTAAACCAGATACTGTGATTGAGAAAGAAAATAGAATCTCTGAAAATACGATATCTATCTTGACTAAAGAAAAAACCACTGATATTGCGTCTATTGCCCCTAAAGTACTTGCTGGTTCCTTGATAACTTCAGTACGAGGAGATGAATCATTTGTAGATCTTAAAGTTTCTACTTCCAGTGGAATCTGTGTTATTGGTCCTAGCGATAATGATTGCTTAGTACATGAATCTACTAGAACTCCTGGACAAATCTACCAAACTATAGAAATTGATGGAACTCATCTGAATGTTAGATATAGTGGTTCAGATGCACGTCTTGAAAAATTTAGTATTTTACCAGAGTCCTCTGATGCATTTTTACCGGATGAAACTTGGACTGTTGAAATACTCAAAGATGATGATCAGGTTTCACGGTTTTATTATAAGATAACGTACAAAACTTTAGAGTAAGTTCAAAATAGTTCTTATCTAACTGTTGATTATAATGAAATTACAAGTTTTAATGTTTTATCAGGATGATCCAAAAAAATGTACAGCAGCAAAAATGGTTAAATTTGGCCTTGCTCAAAATATTAAAAAATCAGTCGTAATGGATTAGTTTTGGATCCGTTCTCTGAAAAAACTTTGCTGCCTAAAGATAAATCACTAATTCACTCCATTGTTGGAATTGATTGTTCTTGGAATCTAGCTGATCAAGCATTTTCTAAAAAATTTGATGGTATTAAAAGAAAACTTCCACCACTCCTTGCCGGAAACCCTCTTAATTATGCAAAACTAAACAAATTAACTACTGCTGAAGCATTATCTGCTTCATTATTTATTTTAGGTTTTAAAGAACAAAGCTTAGAATTACTTAACAAATTCAAATGGGGTCACACTTTCTACGAACTTAATCAAAATCTATTGGAGGAATATTTGAAACTTGACAATGAGGATCAAATTGATGGTATTCTCAAATGTTATGGATTATTGTGATTTCTTTTTTTTAGATAAATCAAAATTCCTAAAATACTTATAATTGGTATGATCCAAATCCAATATTCTGGATTATTTTCAGAGAATTTTATATCATCATTCATCTTTTCTGGTAATTTTGTATTATTGTTAGTTACAAGAAAACTCGATTCATAAAAATCAGGTTTTAGCACTGAATTTGAAATTGCAAATAGCTTGATATTGTTTGCACCAATCTCTAAATCATATGTGTTTTCAGAAGGGATGTTAATGATCACATTATTGTTTGTAACTTCAAGTGTTTCTGATTTTATTTTTTCTCCTTCAGAATTTGTTAAAAAATATAACACATAATCAGAGTTTTCAACATTGACTACAAAATTAAGTATCTCTCCTTTTTTAATTATTTCTTTCATCTCTATTTTTTTTATAGACGGGAGTTGTGGTTTTTCAAATTCGGACCATTTTCCTATTTTAAATGGATAAGAATCATCATCAAATGCCGTAACTTTGATCGTTCGTGATTCTGGTGAATATGAATCTAGATAGAATGGACCATTACTGATAACTGCATGATTTTTTTCTTCAATCCATTTAATTGATGTATCATATCTTTTTTGGTAATATTCAAAATTTTGATTACTTTCTTTTAATGACTGTGGTATGAATTTTGAATTTTTAAATTCTAGCAAATAATCTCTGATAATCTTTGCATCATTTGGAATTATTAATGATAACCAATTCACATTTTTATTAGTAGATCCTGATCTTGAAAATGAAACTTTTCCATCAATTACTGCCTTTTCCATGGCCGATGTGATTTCCCATGGTACTGAACTCCATAATACTGCCCAATCAGCTATCTCACCTTCATCAAAATGCCAATAATTCACGTAAACTTCAATTGTGTCCTCATCAATTGGGTTTATTCCTATAAGTGTCTGAATACTTTGAGCTGCTCTGGGAGTAAACTCTGTATCAAACGTTTTATCCTTTTCATCAATCTGGGTTCCCCACTCAATTGTAAAATAAAGTGAATGTAAAATATCATACATGTCCATTTTTTCTCCATTATGCCAATTACTAAATTCAAAATCAAATATTACCTTACTTGTTGCAAGTGTTCCTTCTTCCACATTTCCCCATTTTTGTAATAATGGATTCCATATCTTTGCTTCCTTGGGAACACTCAATTTACCATTTGGACCTGAGGTTTCAACCTGCCAATTTGCTCTGACTGGAAATGTTTCACCAGTAAATGGATGCTTGAATGTAGCAGGATCTGAGACAATATCCCAAATATGTCTACTGTAGCTATCTGTTAGCCCCATTACAGGATTCCAAGCGCCTTGATAGATTTGTTTTACACCTATTTTTAATTCACTGTGATCACTTTTTGCATTGATTGGAGTAAATCTGCTTGGCACTCCTGCTCCAAAATCATTAACAATTCCGATAATTTTTTTGTTTACAACATATTGATCTATTTTACTTGCTACAAAAATTCTTACACCTTCGTTAATTCCCTCTTTAACAGCTTTCTGGATTATCTCTGATCTTTTTTCTGATGTTTCAAAATCACTGGTGTATATTTTTTGAGTAAGTTCATCTAATTTTTCATTTTGATAATTCCAATATGACGGATTATTAAATCCAGGCATATATGAAAACCAAGGTGAATACATTTGTCCTAACCCAACAGAATCATACCGTACAAATACTGAATGCCCCCATCCTTCTGTGTATATATTCCATTTTAGTTCAGCTGGGTCTGAACCGTAAACAACAACAAATGCTTTATTTAAATCCCCAAAATCTTTTTTTACTGTAAATCCAATTTTTTCTAATTCTGCTGCTAATACTTCGCCAATTGCTTTTCTAATTGGATCGTCGCTTCTGATAAAAATTCTAATCTCTATTTGTTTTTCATTAATTTGCCATTTGTTTCCAATTTTTATGGCTCCTCTCTCATTCATTATTTTTGAAATTACTTCATTTGCAAATGTTGGATTGTATTTGAAATTAAACATCTCAAGTTCTTCAATGACTGTTAGATATTCTGGATCTGAAGGGTTGTAGTACGAAATAATTGGTGAACCGTACCCTCCCATTAACTCGTTTACAATTAATTTTCTGTCTATTAAATAATTAAGGGCAAATCTTATCTCCTTGCTTGAAAATGGATTAAATTCTTTAGATTCTGCAGGGTTTACCAATATACTGTATGACCTACCAGTTGAATCAAATACCTGCAATCCTTCACGTGCTTGATGATTTTCTAGTCTGTCTGGGGAGATTCTGTCATAATATATATCGAGATTTCCATTTCGCACTTCTTCTAATGCTGTATTTTCATCTAAATATTGAATGAATTTAACTGAATCAAAAAATGTTGTTTTTTCTGCAAATGATTCATTGTATATGCTAAATGTAATTGAAAGTGCTAGTATAATCACTAGCAATTTTTTCATAACCCTATTTTCTAAAACATATAATAAAACCTATGTCATAATACCCAGATGTTATTAGGACTAAAACCTATATTTCCAATGTGCATGAAAACTTACAATTGAAAATTTATCCAAAAATGATTACTTGTTTGAATGGAATAATACCAGGTGGAGTGTCTACCCAAGATTTCTCAGCAGTCACAAAAATGAATTTAATTGATTCTGAAATGATTTTAGATGAATTTATCAAAAATAATATTGGAACAAAACAAGATAATACATATTATTTTGAAGATGGAGACAAATTAAAAATCGCCATTGCTTTACTTGAAAAAGGTTCACCTATAGATGAAGTATCTGTTTCTTTAGATTGGAAAGATTTTGAAGGTTTAACTGCAGAAATTTTATCTTCAAAAAATTTTGCAGTAATAAAAAATTTAATTCTAACTAAACCTCGAATGGAAATTGATGTTATTGGAATCAGGTTGGGTGTTGCAATTTTAATTGATTGTAAACACTGGAAACGTTATAGTATCTCTTTATTATCCACTGCTGTAAAAAAACAAATTGAAAGAACTAAACATTATATTTCAAAAACCCCCGGTGCTATGGCAGTACCTGTAATTGTTACATTGTATCAGGATAAAATTGATTTTATTGAAAATGTTCCAATCGTTCCTATTTTTCAACTATCCTCATTTATCGATGAGTTTTATGGAAATCTTGATCAAATGACTACTATAGAAAAAGACTCGTTATGAATAACAAGAGACTTCCAATAACAAAACTCTTTGTAATTTTTAATGAATTGTCTAATGCTTTAGAATAATCTTCGTATATGGTCTGACCCATAACCTTTACCTTGCTCTGACTCTCTAAAATCTCAAATTTTGCTATTGTGATCGTCGTTTCAGCTTTTTTTGTAATCTCAAGAAACCATTTTGAAAGTTTGTCTGCACTTGTGATCAGTCCTAATTGATAGTATCCATTCCTATTCCGTGCTTTAACAGGGGCATAATGTGTATCTGATGTACAGATCTCAAGTAATTGATAATTATTATTTGCAAAATTCTCTATGATTTTCTCTCTTACTCCGTTTTCCATATTGTTGGCATCTGCCCACCCCAGAAAATACTTTTTATTATTGATTTTAAGACAAACAATACCTAATCCCCCCAATCCCAAATCTTCTGCCCACACATCCATGTCATCAGAATTTGCATAGCCAAATTCAATGGGGAAATTATCTTTTGTAATTAGAGTATCTAGACATGATTTTGCGGCCTTTAGCATGTCTTGACCATCTTCTTTAGAAATCTCATTACCCATGGCATTATGACAATCTACTATCATTATTCTGGAATAATTTCGATTTTTTGCATATTGCTCAATCTCTGTTTTCATGTAGCTTGGAATGTCTTCCATTCCATGTGGTGATAGTGATAAAAATAACAATGGATTATTTCCAAAAAGTAGTCCAGTTACTCTTGCCTTGTTAATCTGTACTGTTACAGGCTCTGTACATTGTACACCTTCTTCTTTGATTTCATTATTTTCTAAATTTTTGAGATAATTCTCTACTTCATTTCTTGATGGTAGGTTAAGCGAATGATCTGAAATACTATGCATAACCATTGCTGATGATGACAAGTTTTTGTAAATTAGATATGGGATGTTACTCCCTCCAACCGGATGATAAGGCCCAGGATGTATTTCCGGTAGTACCATTCGAAATTCATTTCCGTTCATTTGTGATAATAGTTTTATCTGTGATGTTGATACTTGGGTTTCCTTTGAGTGTTGTTCCATTAATTTCTCAGCATCTTCAAAATCATTTCCTTGTGATGCAAGATATGCTTGAATAGTTTTATGTGTACTTTCCATTCCAGGCCTTCCTGCCCTATCTGTTAAAATTGACCACACACTTGCAATTATCATAAAAGTTATTCCGTAACCTAATCCCACTGGCTCACTCAATATTGAAATCCACATATTTTGTGGAATTAACATCAGATACATTGCTAGAGGTTGAATAAAGCAAATCGCCCAAGCTTTTTTGAGACTAACTCCAAGAGTTGTTGTGTAAATTCCTATTCTAAAACTAGCAAACAAAAACATTCCAAAAGTTATAAAGAATAATTCAATGTCTTTTGATAATACCACGCTTGAAAGTAGTCCCATCATAAGTGTGACTGTCCACAACATGTTTCCAAAAAGAGATGAGTGTAATGATTTTGAATATTCTTTTTTCTTTGTAAATTGTGTGTCTAATAACTGTGTTAAAAATAATACTCCCAAAACTAATGGTAATCTATACCAATTTTCTTCAAATCCCAAATAACTCAAATAACCAAAATATATGCCAAGAACTGTTACAGCTGCCACTATCAATGATATTGCTAGTGAAAAATAATGCGATGATGGATTAACTAGAGTAAGGGAAAACCTGTTATGTATGTTTGAAACGTCATCTGACTCTTTTTCCATTTTCTCACGGAGATAAGAATAAATCGATTACCCATGAAACTACAATTAAACTAATTGGAATTGATACTACTATCTTTGGATCTATTTTAAATCCCTTTGTCTCGTCCTCAAAGAATCTCATAAGGCCTCCACTTGATGCTGGCAGTGGTGCTGATTTTTTATTACTACTCATTATGATTCGTCATCAAGAATTTTAACATAAAAACTTTATTCATGAAGCAAAATTTAACCTTAAGTTCAATTTATTCTTGATTTTAGTTGATCTGAGTTCAACTTCACGGATATTCTGCTCCATTTCTATCCAAAAAGGGGATTACTGATAGGCATTAGATTCAAAATTAAAAAAACTGAAGATTAATCAGATAATATCGTTCTTAATTTAGTCAATAGCCTTATGCGACAATACATGTTTTAAATAAAATCTAAACATTAGAAGCGATAACACTATCAAAACTACTGCAACACCAAAAGATACGGAGTAACTTAATGCATTTGAAATAAATCCCGCAGTCAAAGAACCTAACAATATCCCTATTCCAATCATAAAGCTATTCACACCCAAGTATGTTCCTTCAAATCCTTGTGGGATGGCTTTGAATAAAATTAGTGAATTTGAAGTACTGTATATTGAAAATGCTGCAACCATCAAGCATGAAGATAATACTGCCGTAACAAATGATTCTGTACCAACCACCTGAGGAAAAATCACGGCAGCAATTAAAATTCCTAACACTCGTGGAATATACGCTAGTTGTGTAGCACGTTCTTCAGAAATTTTTGCAATTAGTTTAGGAACTAGAAAAAAGATTGCAAGTAATGTTATGGTTTGAAGCAAATACACTAGAAAAACTTGAGAGTCAGTAAAATCATATTTCTTTAAGAATGGAATAAATGCAGTAAAGTAAGTGTTACTACCAAAATAAAACAAAAAATTTGCAAAAAATAAAATTCCAATCTCATGTGAAATTTTACCTTTGAAAATTGAAATTATGTGTTTGAAATCCTGAATTTTTGGAACTCTTTGATATACTACTTGAAAGTGATATCTGTTATAGTTGAAAATATGTTTTAGACCATAAATTGAATGCAAAATTGTCTCTCTTTCGATAAAGCTCTTCCGTTCTACTAGCATACTAAGTATTATGGCAATAGTGCTAGACATAGCACAAAAAATAAAGTATGGTCTAAGATCAAAAAATGAATCCCACAACACACCCACAAGAAACGCTAAAAGGCTACCCAAGCTTGCAATAATTGAAATCCTTGAAAACAAAACACCCCATTGGTTGTTTGGAACAGATTCCATAACTAAAATCTGAGTTACCGGATTTTTTCCAATTATGAAAAATCCCAGAATTGCTGATAGGATGAAAACAAAATTAATTTCAGATACAAAATACATAGCCAAGCTAGTTGCAGCAATTACCGAAAAACAAATTATTAAAATTCCTTTCTTTACTTGATATTTATCAATAATTTTACCCCAAAAAATAGAGCCTAATGAAGAAAACCCATAATGCAGTCCAATTACGAGCCCAACATCTACTACACTTCCTCCAAGAAATAAAACAAACAAAGGAATTGCAATGTGTAACCCTTCAGCAGTAATACTGGATGGAACTATAAACAGCATCCAATTTTTCTTGTTGGAGATCATAAGATTATCAATTTAAATTGAAAAATTGTTTTTGATACTAGCTAGTCAATTTTATGGGACCAATAAACAATGCTTTGTATAGTAATAGTGGAATAAACAACGAGATTTTAAAATATTATGTTTAAACGACACTGATCTATATCTAGATCTGTACATGTTGTACTGTTGAACCTTTTTGATTCATCATCACATTACTGGGTTAACTGGGTGATTAAAATAATTCCCGGTTCATTTGGAATAAAACTTATCATGGAAACATCTTCTCCCAAGATATTATTTTTTATCTCCAACTGACTTGGAATATTACCATTAACTGTAACTGCCATTTTTGATGAAACAAATTCGTTTGGTATATACAATATAACATAATGTGGACTATCTATAGAAAATGAGATTATCCCAATTTTAGGCATAAACTCAAAATTAGATATTATTGCAGGACTTCTGATATCAATATTTTCAGTATCTTTAATGATCTGTGGTTGGAACTTCTCCCTGACATCCTCTGTTAGAGGAGTAGATTCGTATCTTTCTGAATCCTGAATCTCCAATAACAATCCCTCTATACAGTAATTCATTGCGTCTGTATCTTTAATTAAATTGCACAGTTCTTTGCCTTTTTCAGAATCATGTCCAGTAAAAAATGCAAGCGTAGTTCCAGTAGATCTACTGCATTCTACATAGTCGTTTCTTTCTAGCTGTGCTTCATTACATAGATTAGAGATCACATCATCAGACATTTTGTTTTTTGTAAGTGTGTTGTCCGTATACTGCATCATGACGCCTTTCACACATAAAATATTTTGATAAAATGATAATTCATGACAGGTTTCCAATGAAGACTCTATATCACCTTCAAAATAATGTACAAAACCATGTCCCAAACCATGAATACAGTCCTGATAGCTTGATGAACCTATCAAATCATCACATATTGTTTGATATGAATCTGGAAAAGATATTCTAGATTCGTTAATGCTGTGGAAGTAAGATGCCAATACTCCATGGAAATAACCGCCTCTACACATAGTACCGTCCATCCCTTGTAGGCTTTTTCTTACGTCTCTGGTTTCATTATATGCAGTATGGCCAATTACATGTGATACAAAATGACAATCATCTATTACACCAATTTTAGATAATGCTATAGATAGTTCTAGTGCATCAGAACTGTTTTTTTCATTCTTTGCAATATTGCCAAAGAATTGAGAGTAACAAACAAGACGACTAGTACTATTATACATTTCAGCACATATGTGTATGTCCTGAAGATATTTTATAGCCAACTTTTCTGAAGGCAGAATAGGGATTGAATCATCAATATCTAAAATACCATCATTATCATCATCAGTGTCTTCTGATGAACCAATTCCATCAAAGTCAAAATCAATCCATTCTAGCTGGTCTAAATCAAACTGATCAAGAAAATCTAAAATACCATCATTATCATCATCAGTATCACACTCGTCTCCCAATTTATCAAAGTCAAAATCAATCTGATCCCAATTTGAATTTAAAGGACAGTTATCAATAGAATCCATTACACCATTTTTGTCAGCATCTGCAAAGGTTGTAATTTCAAACCATGCAAAAAATGATACTCCTAAGACAAAAACAAGTAAAATACTAATCTTTTTATCAATTATAAATATAGTCATCCTGATATGCCTAAAAATCATTTCAGATATTTTAACACACTGGATAAATTCTTTTTAATTAAACACTAGATACCGTATTTCTATTCTAAAAGAATGCACTGATTGTAGTCATTGAAATTTTTCTTTTAGTTGGGGGATAAGTTGTAGCATATATTGACATTTAGGGATTTGATCATAAACTGACAAAAAAGATGATTTCAGACTATTATGGAATATTTGTTTTTCACCTTTTCGGATTCTTATCTAAATGTGATATGTTTTCTCTACATTTAGAAAATAGAATCACACAAGGAATCTAAAATTTTGAACCATTTTTGGGATAATTTGAGATTAATTCTATTTACCTTTAATTTTCTCTATGGTTTCTAATGTCAAATTAATGGTTTTTAGAATATTCTGCTGTTTTTCATAATCAGTTTCTACCTCTAATTCTTTTGATAGTGTTTCTACTTTTTTTTCTAGTGTTTTTTGGATTGAAGATTTTTCTCTTTCTGAGACCTTTTCCATATGAATTTCTTTTTTCTTAGGTTCACGCCCACAACTGATACATAAGGCATATCCTTCTTTTATTACTCGTACACCTGAGCAATATGGACAAGGTTCGCTAAGTAGTGTTGCTCCGTTTAACAACATTTCTACGGCTTTTTTTGTAAGATCTTTTGACAATGTTACACTCTCTACACAACTCAATTATTTCTATTTTCCATTTTATATTCAAACAAGGCTTAATAGTGCGTATAATTGAAATTAGTTAGAACGAATGGCAGTAATTTGTAATACCTGTGGTCTTCCAGAAGATCTATGTGCTTGTGGTGAACTTGCCAAAGATAGTACTAAAATTATTATTCGATTGGAAACTAGGAGATTCAAGAAAAAAGGTACTATGATTGAGGGATTAGATCCTAAATTAAATAACTTGGAAACTGTTGCAAAAGATCTAAAAAACAAATATGCCTGCGGTGGAACTGCCAAAGATGGGTACATCTTTTTACAGGGTGACCATAGAGACACAATCAAAGATACCTTGATTCATTTAGGTTTTGCAGAAGATACTATAGAATTGCATTAGAATAAATTGCAAAATTCAAATAAAATATTTCAATTTATAGCAATCCCATTCACTACTTTCTTGTCTTTGATTTTTGGGTTATTGCTCATTTCTTTTCCCATAGGAATTTATGTTTTCTTTGAAAGTGAAATAGGTGAAGATATTAATTTCGAATATCCTTTAACTCATTTAGTTCTCTTCAAAGATACTGTTTTTTATCAATCCTCAACTGATGTTAGTATCGGAGACATCTTTGTTATTTTGTGGGTTTTCTATCTTGTATTTTTCGTAATTGCCCTGTTGGGGCCCCGCCATGGGTTTCTTAAAACCATGTCTTTGATGATATCTTTTGGAAAATACGATGATAGATCAAACTATATGATTGGTGTGACTAAATGGCTATCTATTTTGGTCCTGGTATCAATACTGATTAATTTTGTTCAAGAACAATTT
>Ga0102947_1000743_pt1 | contig 11449 bp, 10 predicted proteins | sample SalPon2A_A_D2_MG_FD_78210 | JGI IMG/M metagenome (GOLD analysis project Ga0102947, IMG submission 78210) | Soil microbial communities from South San Francisco under conditions of wetland restoration - Salt Pond MetaG R2A_A_D2_MG | ecosystem: Environmental > Terrestrial > Soil > Wetlands | place... | reverse complement strand
ATTTTGCCAATTCTGTAATTGAGATTGGGGATCCTTTAGAGATGGCAGGAATCTATACTCTATCTCTTTTGGGAATTTTAGGAATTCATGAATCAGGGCATCTAATAGCGGCCAGATTGCATAGATTAAAAACTACATGGCCCTTTTTTATTCCAGGAATTCCCGTATTTGGGATACCAACATTTGGAGCATTTATTCAGTCAAGAGGTTTAACAATTAATAGAGAAATATTATTCGATGTTGCAATTGCAGGTCCAATTGCAGGGTTGATTGTTGCAATTATCGTTGCGTTGCTTGCAGCATATACGGCACCTATTCTTGAAGTTGGAATTGATGAAGATTCAAGGTTAAGAGAATGGGAATATGGACAGCCGTTATTTTTAACTTTCAGCCTAGAATTATTTGGAAAGGGAGGTGAAACTCAAATTTTACAGACACCGTTATTGTTTGCTGCTTGGTTTGGGTTTATGGTTACTTTTTTGAATTTACTTCCAGCTTGGCAATTAGACGGTGGACATCTTGCAAGAACTTTACTTGGTTCTAAATTACATAGATATGCAACTTATGGTAGCATGGGGATTTTAGTACTGTTAAATTTTTGGGTAATGGCAATTTTTATTCTTTTATTAAGTTCAAGAAGTCCTAGTGCAAATCCTCTTGACGACATTTCCCCACTTTCTAGAAATAGAAAATTAGCCTACGCTGGTGTAGTAGTGTTAGGTATTTTGTGTGCCCCATTACCTTCTGGTTTGTTACCTTGGTAAGATTCTTGCACCATCTGAAACTACAGCAACTTTTTGTCTTGCTCCTTGAGTTTTCAGGATGTATTCCATGGCTTCTTTGATTCCAGAAATTGAAATCATGTTTAATTTCTTTGAATAAAATTCAGGCAAAATTGAAACTAGCCCTATTTGGAAATTCTTTTGAACCTCTGTAAGAAATAACAGGTCTTCCATACCTGCAATGTATTTGGTTGGGTTTCGAAGTTTTTCAAGGGGTAATCTTTCTTCAATGTATTGCTGGAGTGCATCAGATCCTAAACCTGCTTTGCATTCTGCCACTAAAATTGCAAGTCCACCGTCTTGTATTGCATTTGAGCAGTTCCAAAGAGATGAAAGAGTTTTACTTAAAGTGTCATTGCTTGCATCCTTACCGGTACTAATTATCATGGATTTTTGTTTTCCAATATCCTGAATGGCAAAAGATTCCAGAGTTTTGGTAAGTGACATAGTTTCAGATGGGTGTCCAATTGAAAAGTCAACTATTCCTTTTGAATTTGCAACGACTTCAATTCCTTGAATCTCAAAATTATTTGCAAACTTTTTTGCTTCTTCTATGCTATCTGTTGGTTGGCCTGGGGTTGGAAGATTCCCTTTCCTTTTGGCATATGCAGACAGCATTTGATCCTGTCCAAATTTTCTAATTAATCTAGTAGATATGGTCTCGTATCCGAATAATCCATCAAATTCCATCTCTGCAATAAAAAACAGGTTTGAATTTGATAGGTCACCAGTATCAAATTCGTTAATTGAGCTCCCTTCAGGCATTCCTGCCTTTACCTGATTCATGATTTTTTTCTCTGCTAAAACATTTGGAAAGGGGAGAGATTTTTGTTCACACATTGTAAATAAAGAATTGATAATTTTTTGAATAGATCTGGAATTGTGTAAAACTACCAAATCCATGGGTTTTGATAAATTCAATGATCCGAACTTTTCATTGATTGCTGTATCCTCTAAAATGGTTCCTTCAGAATCGATTTTTTTCTCTAAATTTTCAGCCCGAATGTCTAAAACAACGTCAGTTATCCCATAATTCAACCAGATCTCAGGCATAATACTTCAAGCAATACAAACCAAAATAAATCCAGTGAAGTTAATTTTGGTATGGATTTTGTGAAAGAGTTTTCAACATTTCTGTATGAAAAGAAAATAATTCAATTTGGGGATTTTACTCTGGCAAGCGGAAAGAAAAGTTCCTACTATGTAGATTTACGATTAGTTCCTAGTTATCCACACGAGTTTCGAAAGATGGTAAAATATCTTCAAAATGAGATAATCAAAGATGTGAGATTAGAGAATTTTGATTCTTTGGTATCTGTCCCCACAGGAGGTTTGGTTATTGCCTCTGCTCTGGCCATCGAGACAGTCAAGCCTCTAATCTATGTTAGAAGTAAGCCCAAAGATTATGGGACCTCAAAATCAATTGAAGGGAAGATTCATGATGGACTAAGGGTTGTAATGATAGACGATGTGGCCACAACAGGAGGCTCTGTTGTAAATGGAATAAAAGCTCTCAAAGAAGCCAATGTCGAAGTTAAAGACGCATATGTAATTGTAAATAGAATGGAAGGTGCAGATGAGGCACTCAAAGAGCAAGGAGTTACCCTACACAACATAGCAAATGTAATGCAAATCACAAAAGCATTACATGAGGAAAATCTAGTCAATGATGACATCTTACAAAAAGTTCAGGATCAAATTAACGCAAAATAATTAGTGGCAGCTCAGACAAATGCCTTCCAATCATCATTCAGATATAACTCTGATTCTTCATTGCGGCCACTGAGTTTTACCTCTAGTCATTTTAAAACTAATAGAATTGTTATGGGCCCGAAGGGCTTCGATCCCTTGGCTCACCGGTTATGAGCCGGTTACTCTACCAAGCTGAGTTACGGGCCCTACAAAAATTGGATATATCTTCGGTTTAAAATGTTATCAGCCTAACAGTATGCTTCATAGCAACTGTCAAGCAACAAGTTTTGTGCAGAAATTGACTTGTCTGCAATCTGTATCAGCTTGTCAGTATTGGTTGAAGTTGTTTCTAAGATACCTCTCCAGGCTGCTGCATGTCTGATGTCGGCCTCTGTGTGTAATTTGAAATATTCCGTTGCATCATCATTTGACATACCATAGAATTTTGCCATACCATCAAGTTTAGTTTGGCTGATTTTTGGAATCTCTTTTTCAAATGCATACATTGCACAAGAGCCACCCTCATAGGTATTCATCAACTCACCCAAATCAGATACTGCTTTTTTGGTCTTCTCTAATCCCTCATATTTTGTCAATTCATCTTCTGAAATTCCAAGTTCGCCGGCAAATTTTATCCATGGCAGAATATGATCTGCCTCTTCTTGTTGATTATCAACTAGTTCAGGAATAACTGATTCTGGTGCTTTTTCAATAATTGGACTCATAAATGATGGAACTGCTTTTACAAGCTGAAAATACTCTTTAGAATATCCTGCTAAAGATTCTACTGTTAATTTTCCATCAGACCACATTTCGTAAAATGGATGTTTAAGTAAGCTTCTCTCTTCAATCATTTCATCGATTCTTTTTATCAAATTCATATGACATCTCCTAAATCGCCAGTAAAAAAATCTTTGTTGTTTACAAAAGATTTTATGGATAAAATATGGAATTGGATTGGGTTCCAGTGGTGTAGACCGGTCAAGCATACTGCCCTTTCAAGGCAGTGATCCCGGGTTCAAAATCTTACGATGAAAATCCCGGCTGGAGCACCAAGATTTATTTAGTAATGGCAGAAGTTTGTCTTTAGGCCATCTTGGACAGGAAAAATTTAGAGATTAATCCTCTACTTGAAACCTATGGAAAATATATTGATAAGATTAACCAATCCCTAGATAAGGAATTAGATCTATATTCTGAGTCAGAGTTCATCGAGCCTTTAAAATATTCTTTAGATGGAGGAAAGCGAATCAGGCCAATCATTCTGGTGTTAGCTGCAGAAAGTGTGGGTAAAGTGGATGATAATACATTGGCAGCAGCTTGTGCCGTAGAGTTTCTACACATGGAATCTATTATTCATGATGACATTATTGATAATGAAACACTCCGAAGGCAAAAAGATCCGTTTCATATCAAATATGGCTATAACACTAGTGTCTTAACTGGTGACTTTGTTTTGGGACTCATTTTAGGAATATCCTCCAGACTAGATAATGCCAGAATAACAAAGGAATTAGCTAGCACTGCCATGCTAATGAGCGAGGGTGAAATGATTGAAAATCGATTGGAAGCAAGCGAAGATGTTACCTTCGATGATTATCTAAAAGTGATTGAATACAAGACAGCTGTGGCATTTCAAGCGGCATCAAGGATTGGCGCAATAATTGGGAGAGGAACTGAAGAAGAAATTGAATCGCTTACAGAATACGGAAAAAACATTGGAATAGCATATCAAATCAGAGATGATTTGTTTGATTGGAAAAACGAGGATAAATTATTCAATTTGCTCATCAAGAAAAGTTCTGATCCAAGAGACGTTTTTAATAAAATGGAAGAGATGTTAAAAGAATATTCAGATAAAGCCGGAAAGGGTTTGAGAAAAATTCCTGATAAGGATGCAAAAAATAATCTCGATAATTTAATTAAATTTACAATGTTTAAGGCATAAGTCCTAAACTAACTATCGGAGTTGCATATTCTACAAATTTGATTATTGGATCTGGATAAACACCAAATCCAACTAAGAAGATTATTGAAAATACTACAACTGCAACTACTGATTTTGGTTCAGAAACTCTCTTCTCTGTTTCTCCCTCAAAGTACATTCGCCTCATAATCCAACCATAGTAAGCTAGTGATAGAGCGCTGTTAAGCACACCTGCTATTGCGAGCCAAGGTGCCCACCATAAGGCACCACCCGCATCAAGGGCACCTCCAAAGAGCATCAATTTACTCCAAAAGCCTGCAAGTGGAGGAACACCTGCTAAGGCCAATAAGGAAATAACTAGTCCAAGAGATGTAATTGGCATTTTTCTACCAAGACCCTTTAGTTTATCTAAATTAGTAACTGCAAGAGTAGTTACTATTCCTGCAACGGCAATGAATGCCATTCCTTTCATTACTGCGTGGTTTAGTATCTGGAATAATGATCCCTGCAAGCCAAGAGAGCTGTAAGGAGATACTGCAAGTCCAATCAAGATGTAACCAGCATGTGCAATGCTAGAATATGCCAACATTCTTGAAAGATTCTTTTGCATAATTGCTGCAACGTTACCGATGGTCATAGTCATGATTGCTAAAATTCCCAAAGCTAATGTCCAGTCAAGATTAAGGACAACCATTCCTAGAACCACAATTCTAATGGTTGCCGCAAATCCTGCCTTTTTGGTACCAGCAGCTAATAGTGCGGTAATTGTTGGTGGAGAGCCCTCATAAGTATCTGGGAGCCATTGATGGAATGGAACTAGTCCCATCTTAAATCCAAATCCTGCAACAAACATCCCTACTGATAGTAATGCAAGTGGAAGGAGGCTTGGATCTAAGTTAGAATATCCTTGAATTACTTCACCGATGTTCGTGGAACCAGTAATTCCATATGTTATTGAAATACCGTAAACGATAATTGCAGACGATAAGGCGCCAAACAAGAAGTACTTGAGGGCAGCTTCATTAGATTGAGGATTTCTCTTGATGAATCCAACCAGAGCATATGTTGGAATACTCATCAGCTCCCATGCAACAAACAACATGATCAGGTCAGTAGAGTATGCAACTAGCACCATACCAATTGTAGATAGTAAGATTAACGAATAGTAGATTGCAGGATAGTTGTGCTTTCTCATGTAGTTAAAGGAGCCAACTGTTGTGAAGATTGCAACAATTAGCATTGCAATTGCAAAGAATCCCCCAAATGCATCATCAATAATTACATCCTCAGAAAAGAGTGCTGATGGAAGAACATTGTCGTTTAAGAATTGATAGCCAACATAACCTATGGAAATAATTAATGCGGCAAATGCAATTACGGCGTAAAATGAGTTTGAACCTTTTTCTTTTCGTATTACGTTAATTACGGGTAAAACAACTCCGGCAACACCCAGTATTGCAATTATTACCAATGGGGTTGAAGTAATTTCTAACATTTCATAATCCTCCTATATCAACAATATCAGAACTACAAAGAGTAATCCTGCTCCAAATACGAATAGATATGATTGTGTCACACCTGTCTGCGTTCCTTGTACTACTTTGGCACCCCATCCAGCAGCTTTTTGGAATCCATCATTCATTCCATAGTCAATTGCTGTTTTCTCAAAGTACCTGAATACTGCTCTTGAAAGCCACAATGGGGCCACAACAAAGCACCAGTAGATTATTGCGTTAAGATACCATCTGTTTAACATAACTTTGTGAATTGCATAGAAAAATATGTTTGAGTTTACAAATTTTACAGGATCTACCCAACGTCCAATGTAGAATATGTAGCCTAATCCAATTCCTATTGAAAATGCGACCAAAGAGGATCCTAAAGCAATTGGATTAAGTCCATCTAGTGGTGCAGGCAAAAATGATTCACCAGATTCAATATGTTCTGTGTGGATGCCAAATGAATGATCTAGGTATTCTGTGAACATGTGATGAATATTTTCTTCTGCGGAAAATCCAATTATACCAATACCAATTGTTAATACTGCAAGAATACCGTAAGGAACCCACATTGAAAGTGATGCTTCATGTACATGATGTCCCTCTTCTTCCATCTTCTCAATATGCTTGCTCTTCTTTCCAAAGAAAACAAGACCCATCATTCTAGTTGTATAAAATGTGGTTATCACTGCAGTCAAAACTGCGATTGAGTAAAGTGGTAATGCCCATTCACTTCCGGACTCGTATACGGCAGCAAAGATTGCATCCTTACTCCAGAAACCTGTTGTGATAAATGGAGCTCCCATCAATCCAAGTCCTGCTGCCCACATGAAGGCATATGTTTTTTTCATATGTTTACGAAGCCCACCCATATCAGACATGAATCTAGAACCAATAACGTGCAGTAGTGATCCTGCTGCCATAAAGAGAGAAGCTTTAAACATTGCGTGAGATATCAAGTGGAAAAATCCAGCTGTGTATCCATCTACATATTGATGAGATAGTCCCGCGACACCAAGTGCCATCATCATATAACCAATTTGGGAACCTGTGGAATATGCAAGGACTTTCTTAATTTCTTGATTAACCATTCCTTGAGTAGCTAAAAGTAACGCGGTAATTGCACCCACCCAAGCTATAATCTCAAAGAATTGTTCTGCCATTATGCCTGCTGCTGCCAAGGCAAAAACAATCGGCCCGATTCTTGCAACCAGGAACACGCCTGCTTTTACCATTGTAGCTGCGTGAATTAATGCAGAAACTGCAGTTGGACCAGTCATTGCTTCTAAGAGCCATTCATTTAGTGGGAATTGTGCAGATTTACCCACTGCACCTCCAAATAACAAAACGAAAGCTGGTACCAGAAGTCCCTGAGCACTCATTGTTTGTGCCCAAGCCATGTCATCCATCATTAATTCTTTAAAACCAAATGTTCCTGCAAACAAAAATATCAAAAGCATACCTGCAATCATCATCACATCTCCTACTTTGGTCATGATGAATGCCTTCATTCCGGCATGTGTTGGAGAATAATAGTCTAAGAGGCCCAAAACTGTTCTTCCTTCTGTTCCGACATGATCTTTTTTCTTGTCACGATACCAAAAGCTAATCAACGCATAGGATGCAAGTCCTACTCCTTCCCATCCAAAGAAGACCTGAAGTAAGTTATCTGATAAAACAATGATTTGCATTGAACCAATAAAGAACATCATCCAGAACCAGAATCTGGTAATGTCTTTGTCACCTTTCATGTATCCTGTACTGTAAATCATAATTAGGAAAGAAATCCAACCCACTACATTTGCCATAATTACAGAAAGCGGATCTGCAAGAACTCCTCCATTCAATCCAATTGATTCAATCCAAGTAATTTGATGATGAATTTCACTAGCATCTAATGCGACTGGAATAAGTGATGCAGCTGAAAGTGCACTCATTAATGCAAATCCTACTGCAACATAACCTGTGAGATTTTTGGATGCTTTGCCAACTGCTGGCATGATAAGTGCAGCTACAAATGGTAAGATCCAAACTAACCATGCAGCAGCAGATGTTGCCTCAAATGGTAAACCCATGGCCTCTGTTGCCATTTTCTAAACCCCCAACACTCCCTGCATGTATGGAATGATTGTCTTCAAGAAGATGTCTGGATAAATTCCCACTACAATTGTAAATCCTGCAAGGACCATCATTGGAGCGGTCATATACCAGCTTCCTTCTTTCACATTTTCAAGATGTTCTGGTGTTTTTCCAAAGAATACACGTTTTAGCATCCATAGGATATATGACATTGTCAAGGCAGTTGCAATTAGTCCCAGTCCAAATGTAACAGCTCTTACCGTAGAGCCTTCTTCGATGGCAGTCTCTAGGGCACCATAAAATAGAATCCATTCTCCCATAAATCCGCTAGTTGGTGGAACACCCATTATTGTCAATGCGCCAATTACTGCACAAACTGCTGTGATTGGCATTTTTCCTGCAAGGCCACCAAGTTTTGTAATGCTACGTGTTCCAACTTTTACTATAATAATTCCGGCCATCATGAAGAGAATGCCTTTTCCTAAAGCGTGTGTAACATACATCATTTCTGCTCCTGCCAAACCAAGTGCAGACATTGAACCAATACCGAACAGAATGTATCCCATTTGACTGATGCTAGAATATGCAAGTAGTCTTTTTAGGTCATCTTGCATCAAGGCCATGGCACCACCATAAATCATAGTTACGAGACCCCAAATGTGGAACCAAATAGAGAGTTCTGCAAAAGTGGAAGGTAAGAATTCAACAATTAATCTGAATATACCATATGCACCAATGCCGATCATTGCAGGAGACAAAAGTGCACTGATTGGCGTCGGTGCAGAGCCGTGAACATATGGTAGCCAAATATGGAACATGAATACTGCTAGTTTGACACCAAGACCAATGGCGATGGCAATAGCTGAGAGCATTACAATATCTTCTGGAATTGCTGATTCTTGGATATCTGCAAAGTCAAAGCTTCCTATTGTCAGTCCTATCATCAAAAAGCCCAATAACAAAACAACAGCTCCTGAATGTGTCCAAAACAGGAACATCAAACCAATCTTTCTTCTTGGTCCATCTCCCCAGATGGCAACTAAAAAGAAACCTGGAATAAGCATTACTTCAAAGAAAATGTAAAATTCAATCAGATTTGTTGCAAGTACAGTTCCAAGCATACCCATAGCAAAAACAAGGTACAGTGCAAAGTAAAGCCCTGATTTGGCGTTTACATAATTTGTCAGAGAGGTTGATTCTACAACTGCTGATTGTCCGCCAGTTGATTGTATGTGCTTTTGTTCCTCTTCAAACTGTTCGTAGAATTTGTGAATCATGTATGGTTTCGAATATAGGGCAAGAATTGTACTTAGCACGTAAATCATTATTGCAAATGGTGAGGCCAAACCATCCAACAAGAATCCAAATTCTCCAAACATCTCTGTCCAGGGATAGTGTTCTTCTGTAGTTCCATTTAGTGCTGCTTGGATTACAAGAATTGTAGTATATAGTAAAATTGCAAAAGTAAACCACATTGCGGGAGTGGGACCCATTTTTCTTCCTATGATATAGGCAACTGGAGATAACAGTAGAGGAATGAAAACTGCCTGTAAAAGTGCGTATTCCATTATCCCTTCAAGCTCCTAAAGTCAGCGATATCGATATTATGATACATGCGGTATGCCACAATGATCAAAGAAAGACCCACAGCTACTTCTGCTGCAGCAATTGCAATTGAGAATAATGCCAAGGTTTGGCCACCACTGTGTGGCAAAAACCGTCCAAATGCAACCATGTTAAGATTTGCAGCATTAATTACAATCTCAATTGAAAATAACATTCTGATAGCATTTCTCTTTACTGAAAGACCGTAAATTCCTATACCCAAGAGGGCAACAGATACTAAAACAAACTCAATTAACTCGTTGGCCATTTTCCTCATCTACCCTTCTTGCTAAAACTAGTGCGCCTGTCACTGCACCTGACAATATCAAACCCATCAAAATTAGTGCAGGCCAATAATATGTCAAAAAGTCATCACCTATTTCCCTAAAGTCTACTGCAGGTTCATCAGTTGTGATTTGTTTAATTCCAGAATCTAAAATTACAGCACCTAGTGAAACCATGAACACTAACATTAATGCAATTCCAACGAATTTTCTTCTTTTGTCTTCCACTTTTTTGAAGATAAGTTCTCTTTTTACAAGCATGACAGTAAACAGAATCAAAACAGCAATAGACCCAACATAAACTGCTAGCTGAAACATTGCAACAAATGGTGAATCCAGAAGAAGGAAGAATCCAGCAATTCCTCCAAGAGTTCCCATTAGAGCAATTGAACCATAAATTAAGGACCTTAATTCTAATGCTGCAATTGCACTGCCAATTGTAATTACAGATAAGGCAAGAAATGCAGCATCAGCCATGTGTTGCACCTCTACTTGAAATTTGTATTTCAGAGTCCTGAGCAACTTCTGGCTTGACAGCTAGTTGAGCAGGAGTGTAAATCAGTCCTTCTTTGCTAAATGAAGATAGTTCGTAATCATTTGTCATATACAATGCGTAAAATGGACAAGCATCTACACACAGTCCACAAAATACACATTTACCATAATCAATTTGTGGCATGATAGATTTTTTATTTTGTTTCCATTCCTCAGGGACTTTAACCATTCCAATTGCTTCGGCAACACCTTCACAGGCAATTGAGCACAATTGACATCCAGTACAGTGATCATGAAATAACATATGTCTTCCCTTAAGACCTGCGATCCCTACTCCTGTGGATGGGTCAAATTGATATCCATCCCCAACAAACTTTAGTTTCTCTTCAGGATATCTAAGAGTAAATCGTTTTAGCGCAATGTGTTTGATTCCTGAATTTAAAGCCCTGATTATTCCAGTTGCAGTTCCCATTACAATATACCTCCCGGTCCCAAGATTCCAGCATAGAGCAAACCGAGTGCTATAAAGATGTTAACGAATGCCAAACCAATTAGTTTCTTCCATCCAAGATCAAGCAACATGTCTACTCTGATACGTGGGAAAACACCTCGTGGTAAAAGTATGAAAAATATTACTCCAACTGTTTTTAGGACAAACCAAATTGTTCCGTTTAACATTTCTTGTGAGAATACTGGAAGTCCCGGGAATTGAGCAGTTACCGGACCCATTTGAATTCCTTCGGTTATAATTTCCTCTGGGAATGGTGGCCAAATCATTGGTCCATTCCAACCTCCTAAGAAAAGTACCACGAAGAGAGCGGCAAATGAATAAAGTTTAAGGTATGTCCCTAATTGAACCAGACCATACATCATACCAGAAAATTCAGTAAGCCAGCCAGCAACAATTTCACTTTCGGCTTCTGGCAAATCAAATGGAATTCTTTCTAGCTCAGCTAACATTGTGATAAAGAAAACAATTGCTCCAATTGGCAAAAAGATAATCCATGGGAATGAGGATTGGCTGGCGGTAATTTCAGAGAGATTCAAAGTTCCCGTCAAAATAACGACACCAAGTAATGAGAGAAT
>Ga0102947_1000742_pt1 | contig 11452 bp, 11 predicted proteins | sample SalPon2A_A_D2_MG_FD_78210 | JGI IMG/M metagenome (GOLD analysis project Ga0102947, IMG submission 78210) | Soil microbial communities from South San Francisco under conditions of wetland restoration - Salt Pond MetaG R2A_A_D2_MG | ecosystem: Environmental > Terrestrial > Soil > Wetlands | place... | reverse complement strand
GGCGGCGCGGTTATAGCTTGCCAGCGCGGCTCCCGTTTTCTCGGCCACCACGCCACTCACGCCAATGGCAAAGACATGTCCTTCCGGCATGGGCACACCCTGCTCGAAGCGCGTTGGCGCATAGCGATAACACCGAAGCAGGCCCGGCTCGGAACAGAGGATGGCCGTATGATCCTCACTCCCACCGAAGGTGCCAACCCCCCGATTCCCTGCCAGCGTGCCGACCGACCAGCCGCCCTCAACCCCACCAAGGTAGTGGGCCAGTTCCTCACACGTCTGGATGTGCTTTTGGTAAGCTGGATGTTCGTCGAGGTGGTTGAGATCCCGCAGCGCCAGAAAAAGCCCGACGACCAGCGCACTCGAACTGCTCATCCCTGACGCTTCCGGCAACGTACTCGCCAGCGCGATGTGTCCGCCCCGCAAGTCGCCTGGGAAATTGCGCGCTACCCGCCGGGCGACCGTCCGTGCATAGTTCGACCAGTGCCCCGGTTGCTGTTCCAGGTCGGCCTCCAGGGCCAACATCGCGGTTTCGCCTTTGTCGATGGCCGTGATGCGCAGGCTGGTGTCGTCCCCCGGTACCGCGATGAGGGAAAAACCGCGCTCTACGGCACACGTCAGGCTTCGCCCGCCCGCATAGTCGGTATGCTTGCCCAACACCTCGATACGGCCCGGCACGAAGTAGGCGCGGGCGGCTACCGTGGCAGGCACGCCTTGCTCCAGCATGGCCTGAGCAGCACGCACGAAGCTGCCTGCCTGTCGCTGCGCTGCCCTACGGCACAGGCCGTTGGCGTGAAGCTGATGTGCCAGGGTCGCTGAATGCATGAGGCGCTGAAGCATCGATCCGCCTCCCAACACCACTACCTATTGTATAAGCCCACTGGGAAAGACCACCAGGCTTTCATGACCGTCCTTCCCAACGGATGCCACGCCGAAGAGGTAATTGTCAATGACGATGTTCTCCAGCGTGTACTCGGTGACCATCCCAACGAAGCGGCTGTGCTCCCATTGCGGTGCGGTGGTGGCCCGCCAGTAGATTTTGTACCCGGCGAGGTTCGGATCGTCCACTGCCTCCCAGGCCAAGCTGGTGGAAGGCTGCACGGCTCCACCGATGCGCACGTTGTTGGGCGACGGAGGTGCCCATCCGAGCGAGGCCAGCGTGATGGCATTGACGGCAGTGAGTTTGGCAGCAAACGCGAAGTTGACCCCTTCAATCACATCGCCATATTCAATGCCGTCTTCCGTGCGGATGTCCTGATGCTGTCGGTTGTAGTTCTCGTGCGTCTCCATGATGCGGACGCCGGGGAAACCTTCGTCGTTGAACGGCCGGTGGTGCCCTCCCCGTCCAAAACGATCCAGTCGGTAGATCATCATGGCATCCAGGTTGGGGATGTACTGATCCGTCAGCCGGGCGACGTAGCGAGCCAACTGGCGCGAGGGACCGTCCACTTCCCCGCCGTAGAACCGCCGCAGTTGATGCTGTCGAAGGGTATCGGTGGCGGGCGTTGGTTCGGAAAAGACACGAAATGAGGTGTTGTCGATCACCCCGTCAATGCCTTCAATGTTGCCGATCATGTCGTTGTTGAGCACACCGATGATGTCCCAGCCCTCTTCTTTGGCCACCTGCGCCATGTGCTGCCCGCCGTAGAGCCCCTGCTCCTCCCCCGACAGGCCAGCATAAACGATGCTGTTGGCAAACTGATATTGGGTAAGCACCCGTGCTGCTTCAATCGTTCCAGCCATGCCCGAGGCGTTATCATTGGCACCGGGCGCATCGGTGGTGGCATCGGTGCCGCTGGACGCCCGCGAGTCGATATCGCCGGACATGATGACGTAGCGATCCGGGTGCTGCGTACCCCGCTGGATGGCGACAACGTTGACGACCCACGTGTCCTCTGGAATGCGCCGGTTGCCTTCCGCCGGAACAAGGTTGCGCTGATAGAAAACCTCCAGACAGCCGCCACACTCCGCCGAGATGCGATCAAACTCCGCCTTGATCCACCGCCGCGCAACCCCGATCCCCCGCGTGTCGGAGGTGGTGTCGGACAACGTATTGCGCGTGCCATAGCTGACGAGCTGGCGAATGTCCGATTCGATCCGCTCCGGCGAGGATGCCGCGACGATGTCGTAAAGCCAACCATTGATGGACGGCGGAAAAGCGTTATCCTGCGCCTGAAGCGGACTCAGCGAAACAAACCAGAGGATGGCTGCGAGCAACATGGCTAGCCGGAGACGGGGCACGGTTACATTCAACATGGGCACAGGGACGGGTCAATGTGAAAAGGTGCCCATAGAGTACAAGCCGCAAGATCCTTCGTCAAATTGCCGCGTGTAATTTTTTCGCGCCAGGGTGTGTTTTCGTGGGACCTGTTGCCTAGAAACGATACCCGTTGAATGCCCAAACACCCCATTTCCCCAGGCTTCTGCCAGGACCGCCACCCTTATCGTATTCTGCTGCATCCGGCTACTTGCCCTTTCCATGCTTAAAATCATCCTATCGATTCTGGCTGCCTTTCTCACTGCGGCTTCGTTTATGCCACTCATTCGTAAAGACGACTGGTGGATCCGTGTTTTTGATTTTCCAAGGAGCCAGATCGTCGTGCTCGGCCTGATCGTGCTCATCGCTGGATTGTTTGTGTGGAACCTGCGCAGCCCGGTGCAGGCGATCCTTGCAGGCCTGCTGACCCTGGGCATCGGCTATGAGATCAGCACAATCCTTCCCTACACCGTAGTAGCTCCCACGCAGGTGCTTGCTTCTTCCCGCAATGAGCCAGACTCCACCCTCTCGCTCCTCGTCGCCAACGTGTTGATGAGCAACCGTGAGACAGAACGGCTGAAGGACATCATCCATGATCTGGATCCCGACCTCGTTTTGTTGCTGGAACCCGATACGTGGTGGGAAGAGCAGATGCGCGTGCTGGAGGACACCTACACCACCACCCTCAAAAAACCCCTGGATAACCGCTACGGCATGCTGCTCTACTCCCGCCTGCCTCTCGTGGACCCTAAAATCAAATTCCTCCTTAAAGACAATATTCCATCAATGCATACGCAGATCCGGCTGGCCTCAGGCCAACACATCTGGCTGCATGCGCTACACCCAGAGCCGCCCTCTCCCACCGAAGCCGATGCGTCCACGGACCGCGATGCCGAACTGCTCATCGTGGGCAAAGCCATCAAAGACCGCGACAACCCCACCATTGTGGCAGGCGACTTGAACGATGTAGCGTGGTCATATACCACCACGCTTTTCCAAAAAACCAGCGGCCTGCTCGATCCACGCCGGGGACGGGGGTTCTACAACACCTTTAACGCCAAAAACTTCCTGATGCGTTGGCCCCTCGACCACGTCTTCCACTCCGACCATTTCACCCTCGTCGAGATGCAACGGCCACCGGCATTCGGCTCGGATCACTTTCCCATCTACGTGAACCTGCATCTGCAAGCAGAGGCCCAAAGCGAGCAAGAAGAACCCGAAGCTGATCAAGGAGAAAAGCAACAAACCGAAGAGAAAATCGAGAAGGCTACCGAGCAAGAGCCCCTTGAGCAATAAGCCCTTTGCCACTCAGATATGCCTTCACCTCCTCCATCCTCCCCCCTGGTCCGCGTTGTGCTTACCGGAGCCGAATCGACCGGCAAAACAACCCTGGCCAAACGGCTTGCTGAGCATTACGACACCGTGTGGCTCCCGGAATATGTTCGCTTCTATGTCGAAGAAAACGGCATGACTACGTACGAGGATATTCCTCGCATTGCGGAAGGTTATCTGAAACAGGAGCGGCAGTTGCTCCCCCACGCGCATCGTTTAGCGATCTATGACACCGATCTGATAAGCAACTATCTATACAGCCACCATTTTTTTGACCGCTGCCCCGCCTGGATTGAGCAAGCATCCTACGACCGCAAAGCCGACCTGTACTTGCTGGCAGGTGATGAGATTCCCTGGGTTGCCGATCCGGGTCAGCGCGCAAACCCGGAGATCCGCGCCACGTTGCAGGAACAATTTCGTGAGGAACTGGAACGACGCGATATTCCCTATATTCCGCTCCACGGCGCTGTAGCAACCCGTCTGGAGACAGCCATCACGGCCATAGATGCCTTGTTGTAAATCTCTGGACCTCGGCACGCCAGCCCATTATTTCCGCGACCAGATCTCTTCCGTGTAGCGATTCATAGCTCGCTGGATGACCTCCTGCGCTTCCTTCGGACCCAGAAAATTTTGCACCTCTACTTCTTTGTCCTCAAGCTGCTTGTAGTCGATAAAAAAGCGCTGCAATTCGCGCAGGCGATGCTCGGGTAGTTCCGAGATGTGATGATACCCGTGGTAGGCAGGATCATGCAGATGAACGCAGATGATTTTCTCATCGTGCTGCCCCTGATCGATCATTTTCATCATCCCGATGGCCCGCGCCGAGAGCAGGCTCAAGGGCTGCACCGGCTCCTGCATCAGCACCAGCACATCAAGCGGGTCATTGTCATCTCCATAGGTGCGGGGGATGAAGCCATAATTGGCCGGATAAATAACCGACGAGTACAATATGCGGTCTACCCGCAGCAGACCCGATTTCTTATCCAGTTCATACTTCACCTTTCCGCCTTGCGGAATCTCGATCACAGCGGTGAATGTGACTGGAGCATCTGTGCCAACAGGAACGTCGTGCCAGGCGTGGGGCATGGTTTGTTTGCTGGTTTGGATTCGTTTTGGCTTTGAACACGCCCCTTCGGTAACAGGGGAACGAACAGAGCATATTATACTATGAAGATAGCATTTCCTTTCCTACTATCCTGCACCATCATGCCACTCCCCGCCTCCCTACTCGTCTGTGCCCTCTTACTCGTGGGCCTCGCCGCGTGCAACGATGCATCCGCGCCGCGCCCCGATGCCTCCCCGCCTGAAGCGTCAGACCTTACCGAGATGAACCATATCGCCGAGTCGTACGCCAAGCTTGTCCTCGCCGTCGGGCAGCACGACGAGGGCTACGTGGATGCCTACTACGGCCCCGATGTCTGGCAGGCCGAAGCTGATTCGGCAAAGAAAACGCTTGCCCAGATCAAGCAGGAAGCCCAGCCGCTGATCGCCGAACTGCAAGAGATGGATACGAGTGGACAGGATGAGCTGGTTGACCTCCGCCATCAGTACCTCCTCAAGCAATTGCACGCGCTCGTGGCCCGCGTCGAGATGCTGGAAGGTGAAACGTTTAGCTTCGACGAGGAAGCCAGCGCCCTTTACGACGCCGAGCCGCCTACCTACCCGGCGCGTCATTTTGAGGAGATCCTGGCCCGACTCGATAAAAAGCTCCCCGGCGAGGGTCCGCTAATCGAGCGCTATGGAGCCTTCAAGCAGGATTTCATCATTCCGACGGAAAAACTCGACACCGTCTTTACCGCCGCCATCGACGAGGCGCGGCGGCGCACGCTGGACCAAATCGATCTGCCGCCCAATGAGAACTTTGTGGTCGAGTATGTGAAAGACAAGCCGTGGAGCGGCTATAACTGGTACCAGGGCAACGCGCAGAGCCTCATACAGGTGAACACCGACCTGCCGATCTACATCGACCGCGCCGTGGACCTGGCAGCGCACGAGGGCTATCCGGGGCACCATGTCTACAATGCCCTGCTCGAAAAAAACCTCGTGGACGAACGCGGGTGGATGGAGTTTTCGGTCTATCCCTTGTTCAGTCCTCAGTCGCTGATTGCGGAGGGCAGTGCCAACTACGGCATCAAGGTCGCCTTTCCGGCAGAGGAGCGGCTGGCGTTCGAGCGCGAGGTGCTGTTTCCACTCGCGGGCCTTGATAGCTCACGGGTAGAGGAATATTATGCGGTCGAAGAACTCGTGAGTGAGTTGAGCTATGCCGGCAACGAAGCCGCCCGCCGCTACCTGAACGGCGAGATCGACGCCGAAGAAGCCGCCGAATGGCTGGCGACTTACGCCATGATGCCAATGGAGCGCGCTCGCCAGCGGGTGCGTTTTATTGACACCTACCGAAGCTACGTCATCAACTACAACCTGGGGCAGGATCTCGTGCAGCGCTACGTCGAGACACGGGGCGGCACTGCCGATCAGCCGGAGCAGCGATGGGACATTTTCAGCAGCCTCCTTTCATCGCCACGCCTGCCGTCCGGCCTGGAGACGAACACGCCCTGAAAAGCAAAAGAGAGACAAAGGCATATGGCCCCCATCTCTCTTTCTATTTACAAGCTCAACGCTGGGTACTACATGATTGAGCGGAAGGTCGGGGGCAACCCATTGCCCCTGTGCGGCACTGCCAGTTCAGGCGTTTCCGGGCCTTCCTCGGCGATGGCGTCTGTCCCGCAATACTTGTCGAAGGCGTGCACGAGATCGGCGGCGATGGCGTTGGCGCTACGGCCTTCAATGTGACGCCGCTCGATGAGGTACACAGGATCGCCATTCTTGATGAGCGCCATGAAGGGCGAGGACGGCGGTATACCGGCCAGGTATTCGCGGGCGCGGGCCGTGGCTTCCAGATCCTGCCCGGCAAAAACGGTCACGGCGCGGTCGGGCTGCTGCTCGTTGCGGCTGGCAAGGGCCACGGCCGGGCGTGCATTGGCGGCGGCACAGCCGCAGACGGAATTGACAACGAGCAACATCGTTTCGTCCTGGGCCCGATCAAAAGCGGCGTCTACCTCCTCAGCGGTGCGAAGTTCTTCGACGCCGAGCCGCGTAAGTTCGGCACGCATGGGCTGGAGGAGCGGTTCGGGATAAGGCATGCTATCGAAAGGCTGGTGAGTACAAGAGAAACCTGAGTGCTTCCAACGAGGCGTCTATCGCTTTGATCCAATCGTTGGTGCAACGACTATTTGCGCGGCATCCCCCGTAATTCGCGGGTGACTTCTTCGGGATCGACGTCCCAGGTGATTGCCTCCTCGGTTCCGCCGTCAGCGCGAAGTTGATCCCCGAAACGCTTGCCTAGCTGATGCAAGTCTTGTTCGAGCACGACGAGTTGCTCCTCAATGGCGTGCAAATGCTCACCGAGGCGGTGCCGCTGGGTCTGTGCCTTCTCGGCAATGCGCCGCCGCGAGGCGCGGCCCGAGTCGGGTGCTGCCATCAAACCGGCCACAAAGCCCCCGGCGAACGTTGCTGCCGCGACAAAAAACCGTGCTGTTGCGTTCTTCATGGTTTTGACGGAAAAGTGAAGGATTGCTATTCTGTAGCCTAAACGCGGTTTAAGCGAGCCGCCGCAAGTGGCGATATGGCTTATACGTTGACCTCTCCGCCTGTTCCTCTTTTTCCTGGATGCCTCATTTCTTAAATTATAGCGTCCCCCGAGGGCTATCTGACCTCGATTTTCTAACGATTGCCAGATATATGGTTGGACGCACTACGAATGAGCGCAGGGTCCGTCTTCTCACCGCGGGCTGTGCACTGATCCTCTTACTGACCGGATGTGGCGCGGCCTCTGCCACGCTGACGCCGCCTACTTACGATAAAGACTCCGACGAATCGGTGGCCTACAGCGACACCCGCGCGCTGTTGCGCGCCGCCGAGCGCAACTGGCGCGGCACTCCCTACCGCTACGGCGGCACTACCCGAGACGGCATCGACTGCTCTGCCTTTGTGCAGGTCGTCTACGGCGATGTCTTTGGAATTGACCTGCCCCGAGCCACGGCCCAGCAAGTCCACGAGGGTGAGATGATCAACCACCGCGACCTCCGCCCTGGCGACCTTGTGTTCTTCAAGACCCGCCCTCGCACCCGGCACGTCGGCATCTACCTGGGCGAGGGCGAATTTGCGCACGCCTCCACCAGTCAGGGTGTCATGATCTCGCATCTCAGTGAATCCTACTGGCGCACCCGTTTCTGGACTTCGCGGCGCATCCTGCCCGACGCCCCCGAAACCCCGCTCGCGCCCCGCCCCCCCGTCGTGGTCGAGAACACGCCGCCTGCTCGCCCGCCTATCCGCACTGGATGGTGAGAAAAGATGCGTGAATGGGAGGATAAGCGTATGGGGAGCACACGGGTTGAAGACGGACACATAGGTCCGTCCCTACGGTGCCTGGCTTGAGGTATGGCGACAACTCAAGCATTTTCTATTTCCAATTTCCATCAACTGCCCACACCCCATCCCCCTAACCTGTTTTTCCTCGCTAAAACGGGATCTAAATTTGGCTATCCGCGTGTAAGCGTGATCTGAAACATTCCTCAAGGTGGCTCTCTGGCCGCCTCTTTTGTTTCTGTGAGGTCGTCGCCGCAGCTCGTTCGGGCCGTGGCGATCCTATTTTATCCCGTTCCCCTATTGCTTTCAACATCGCAGTATCGACTGGTATGGCCGACTCGAAGACCGTTTATCTGACCAAAGAAGCGCTCGAAAACCTCAAAGCAGAGGTCCATCGCCTGCGCACGACCGGACGTGCCGAAATGGCAAACGCCATCGCCGAGGCCCGCTCCCACGGCGATCTCTCTGAGAACGCTGAATACGACGCAGCGAAAGAAGAACAGGGCAAGCTTGAAGCCCGTATTGCGAAGATGGAGGAAACGATCAGCAACGCCCGCATCGTCGATGAGACACAGATCGACACGAGCAAGGCGTTTATCCTCTCGCGCGTGCGCGTGAAGAATCACAAGGTGGGCGCGGAACAGGTCTTCACGCTCGTCTCGGAGCAGGAGGCGGATCTGGCGAGCTTCAAGATTTCTATCAACAGCCCCATTGGTAAAGGTTTGCTGGGCAAAGAGGTTGGTGATGTCGTTGAGATCCAGGTGCCTGCCGGGAAGGTCAAGCTCGAAATCCTGGAAATCTCCCGCGCCGGACAAGACGCCTGACGATCTCGGGACCCTGTTCGAGGTTCACCGTTCCTTGTTTCACTCTGATGAGCTACCTTGAACCTTCAACCAGCAACCCTGAACCAGAAACCCTAATCAACCGTGGCGGCTCGCAAACGACGGCGCAAGCGATCTGGGGGAAAACGATCTGTCGGTAGCCGCCTCTGGCAAATAATACGCACCACGTTGCTGGGCGTGGTGATGCTCGTCTCCACGTACCTGGGGTTTTGCACGCTCTGCCTGGCCGCCTACAACCTCATCCCGCCCCCGACGACAGGAGTGCAAATTCAGCGACGCATCGAGTCGCTATTTGAGGACGAAGCCTACGGTAAGCGCTACACCCCGATCCCCCGGAGCGAGATGTCTGTCAACCTGCGGCACGCCGTCGTGGCAGCGGAAGATGGGCGATTCTACGAGCACTTCGGCATCGACTGGGAAGCCATCCAGGAGGCCATCGAAGACAACCGGCGGCGCGGACGGGCCTGGCGGGGCGGCTCGACGATTACGCAGCAACTCGTCAAAAACCTGTTTATGACGACGCACAGCAGCTACGTGCGCAAGGCCTTTGAGGTACCACTCACCTACCTCGCCGAGTTGCTACTATCGAAGGAGCGGATCCTGGACCTCTACCTCAATGTCATTGAGTGGGACCGGGGTGTGTACGGAGCCGAGGCAGCGGCGCAGCGGTATTATGGCACGTCGGCGGCGCGCCTCTCGCGGTCGCAGGCAGCAGGATTGGCCGCCGTCATCCCCAACCCGCGCCACCGCACCCCGCAAACAGCCACCCGCTACCGGGGCATCATCCTCCGCCGTATGAGCCAGATGGGCTGGTGAATTGATTTGCGAGGGCGATTTTGGATTGACCTTGCAGAACAGCCTATCTAGCATTCCCATTCCAAAATCCGAACTCCAAAATCTAACATTGACATGATAGATCTGCGCAGCGATACCGTCACCCGTCCGTCCGAGGGCATGCGGCGGGCTATGTATGAGGCCGAGGTGGGCGATGATGTCTTTGGCGAAGACCCGACCGTCAACCGGCTACAGGAAACGGTGGCCGAAATACTAGGCAAGGCGGCAGCCCTGTTCGTGCCGACGGGCGTGATGGGCAACCAGTTGGCTCTGAAGATCCACACGCAGCCCGGCGATGAGGTGATCGTCGAGCGCCAGAGCCATATCTTCAACTATGAATCCGGCGCACCCGGCATCCTCTCTGGCGTCCAGCTTCATGTGGTTGATGGAGTGCAGGGTGTGTTGACAGGCGAGCAGGTGAAAAGCGCCATCCGGCCCGGCTACTACTGGGACACCCCCTCCCGCCTACTCTGCCTCGAAAACACGATCAACAAAGCAGGGGGCATCGTCTATCCGATGGACAACCTGCGCGAGCTTGCCGACGTAGCGAGGGCCCACGATCTGGCCTTCCACCTCGACGGAGCACGGCTCTGGAACGCCTCAGCAGCTTCGGGCATCGCAGAGCGTGATTACGCGGCACTGTTCGACACCGTAACGGTCTGCCTTTCCAAAGGACTCGGTGCCCCCGTTGGCTCAGTGCTGGCCGGACCCAAAGAGCTTATCACGAGCGCTCATCGCTTCCGCAAAGTGTTTGGCGGTGGCATGCGGCAGGTAGGCGTACTCGCTGCGGCGGGCCTCTACGCCTTAGAGCACGTCCGTCCGCGTCTCTCCGAAGACCACGCCAAAGCCCGCTGCCTCGCCGAAGGCATCGCTACGCTTCCGGCTTTCTCTATTGACCCGGCATCCGTAGAAACCAACATTGTCATGTTCGACACTGTAAACGAACCCGCCCTGCCTGTCCTCGACCGGCTGCGCGAGGCAGGCGTCGCCATGGTACCCTTCGGGCCCTCCACCATCCGTGCCACCACCCACCTCGATGTTTCGATGGAGCATATCGAACAGGCGCTAGCCATTATGCAGCAACACTTCGGACAACCTGTTTCTTCTTAACGAACAAAGCAGCCTCACGCTGAAACAGCTATCTGAAGCAACCTTACATTTCACATGTAACACACGTCTCTTGATGTGCTCTTCATGTCGTGAAGTGAAATAAATGATCCGTAGTGGGGTTCTGTTTTCCATGCGGGTATGGCTTTTGCAAAAGAGAAAGCCATGCCTTCGACGTTCGACTCAGTCAGTACTCCTATGCACTCCAAGACGTTCATATCGGATGGGTCTAAGTTCATGCTTATTGGCATTCTAGGCGGACTCATTTTTCCTATCCTTGGCAGCATAATATACGCTATACAGACGTATGGCGCATTTTCGCTGGCAAACTTCATTACAGCCCAGACCTCCTCGCCATTGTTATGGATCATGGACTCTGTGCCACTATGGCTCGGCCTGACGACCAGTTTTGTAGGGGTCAAGCAGATGCGGCTGTGGGAAATAATTACCCAACGGGATGCCGAAATTGCCGCCCGGACGGCCTCACTCCGGCTCGCGCTGACCGATGCCAAGGCGGCCGCCCGCGCCCGCAGTGCTTTCCTGGCAAACATGAGCCATGAGATCCGCACCCCGATGAATGGTGTCATCGGGATGACGAGCCTGCTGCTTGATACCAAGTTGACACCTGAACAGACGGACTTTGTAGAAACCATCCGCACCAGCGGCGACACGCTCCTCACGGTCATCAACGATATTCTTGACTTCTCTAAGATCGACT
>Ga0102947_1000741_pt1 | contig 11461 bp, 12 predicted proteins | sample SalPon2A_A_D2_MG_FD_78210 | JGI IMG/M metagenome (GOLD analysis project Ga0102947, IMG submission 78210) | Soil microbial communities from South San Francisco under conditions of wetland restoration - Salt Pond MetaG R2A_A_D2_MG | ecosystem: Environmental > Terrestrial > Soil > Wetlands | place... | reverse complement strand
CGGTAAGGGAATAAGGATCCCTGAGGTACTGATCCCTTATACAGGTTTTGAGATCATTGATTGATGTTAACATTCGCGGGTATTGAAGAATCCCGTCCAGACGGGTACCCCTGGCATTAACTACAAACCATTTGATTTACTGCAAAAAGCAAAATTGGCCGGGAAAACTCGAGTCATGCCGGGGCAACTTATTCCTGATCCGCCACATAGGCTGGAAAACCCATATTTGATCGGACCTGGAAGAACGGTTCTCGGACTCGCCTGGGATCAACCAACTATTTAATTCGGTAAAATGACGTTATAATCTCCTTAACAGCCATTTCACCGGAACTGTAGTATATTTGTTTAATGAAAGTCCCGCTTCTTTTAGGCATCCTCTTCTTTAGTCTCGGCCTGTTTTCCCAGGACGACTTTCTGGCAAAACAGTATTTTAACGATGGTGACTTTGCGAAAGCATTGATCTTTTATGAAAAATTAGTCGAAAAAAGTCCGCGTCGTACAGATTATACCGAAGGGCTTATTGCCTGTTACCAGCAGTTGGAAAAATACAAGGAAGCCGAGGAATTTTTGCTTCAAAAAATAGAGGAAGGAAACCCATATCCCACCATCTTTATCGAATTAGGGTATAATTACCGGTTGCAGGACCAGCCTGAAACGGCCAGGGAAAATTACGACATCGCCCTTTCCTCCATAGAAATGAATCCCAATTATGGCTACGGTGTTGGGTTTCGTTTTCAGCGCTATGCCTTGCTCGACTATGCCTTAAAGGCCTATTCACGGGCCATGGAACTGAACCCCCAACTGGACCATAATTTTCAGATGGCCCGAATTTACGGGGAACAAGGGAACATCGATAAAATGTATGAGTCCTACCTGGAACTTATCAGCAAGGGAAAATCCTCCAAGTCGAATGTCCTACGGAATATTGACACCTTTATCAGCGCCGATCCGTTGAACGAAAATAACATCAAGCTAAAGAAAATCCTGCTGCACAGGGCACAGAAGAACCCCGATGTGTTATGGAATGAGCTGCTTAGCTGGCTCTTTGTGCAACAAAAGCAATACGGCAGTGCCTTTAATCAGGAGAAGGCTATTTATAAAAGAGCCGATGGCAGTTCCCTGCAACGGCTGGAAGGCCTGGGAAATCTTGCACTGGAAGATGGTGCTAACCCGGAAGCCAAAACCATTTTCGAATACATAGTAAAGAATAGCAATGATCCGGTAACCGGCTTGAATGCACAACTGCATCTGATCGATATCGCCCTGATGGATGCGGATGCAAAAATACTGGCCGGGGTGCAGGCCACATTTGAGGAACTCCTGGGAATTTACGGCTTTCAAAATCAGACCATACAATTACAGGTAGCCTATGCCAACTTTCTCACTTTTAAAAAGGATAGCCCTGAAAAAGCAATTTCAATCCTTAAAGAGAGCCTGCAACTGCCTTTGAACCGGTACGGGCAGGCCTATATAAAATTAGCCCTTGGGGATATTCTGGTATTTGACAAAAAGTTCAATGAAGCGCTCATCCATTTTTCGCAGGTACAAAAAAGTCTGAAAAATGATGTCCTTGGCCAGGATGCCCGCTATAAGGTAGCACAAACCAGTTTCTACAAAGGCGACTTTGATTGGGCACTTACCCAGTTAAAGGTCCTAAGGGGGTCCACCTCACAACTCATTGCCAATGACGCCATGCAATTGAGTTTATTGATATCTGATAATTCTTTGGAAGATTCTACACAAACAGCCTTAAAGAAATATGCCCGGGCCGACCTGCTCGCCTACCAGAATAAAAGAAAAGAGGCCATAGAAGCCCTGGATGATATCCTCCTTAACCACAAGGGGGAAAAGATCGAGGATGAAGCCCTCCTGAAACAAGGCGAGCTTCTCGTAGGACAAAAAGACTATGACGGGGCGAAGTTTAATTACCTTAAAATTATTGAATTTTACGGCAATGATATCCTGGCAGATGATGCCCATTTTGCCCTTGCAGAGTTATACAGGACCGTTTTTAACGACCCGGAAAAGGCAAAGGCTCATTACGAAAAGATCATCTATAACTATCAGGATAGCTATTATTTTCCGCAGGCCCGGAAGAATTTCAGGACGCTGAGGGGGGATTCTATAAATTAAAGTTCAGGTTCAACCTCACACAAAAACTACAAACACCTGCTACAAGACATGTACATTGAATTTGAACCTTGACACCTGAATTAAACTATGTACATCTATAACGTTACCATAAACATTGACGAATCTGTACATGAGCAGTGGTTATTGTGGATGAAGGAATCCCACATTCCCGATGTTCTCGCGACCGGTAAATTTACCAGCGCCAAAATGTGTAAAGTACTGGCTGAAGAAGAAACGGGCGGTATTACTTATGCCATCCAGTACGCTACACCGGATAAAGAAACCCTGGAAAGGTATTACAAAGAGGATGCGGATAGATTACGGCAGGATTTTATGGATCATTTTGCCGGGAAATTTGTGGCCTTCAGGACCGAACTGCAAATAGTAGACCAGCAGGAAAGTGATATCATAAGGGCCACGGAATACCTGTTTACCTATGGAACGCTAACGGAAGAACGTGTACAGATGTCCCTATTTTCCAGAAAACTAAAAGGGGCAAAGGACCATCTGGCGGGCTTCAGAATCCTGGAGGAAAAGGTAGCAGGACTTTATCCTACGATAAGCTTTACGGGCAATGAAGAGCACCTGGTTCCGGGAGAGGTCTTTGCCATAAGCGGAACCGATCTCATGAGGGCAGATGTTTATGAAGGGGATGCTTATCACAGAAAAAAAGTAGCGTTGCTGTCCGGTACCGAAGCATGGGTTTACCTGGGTAAATCTGCAATATTCAAAGTTCCCTGAAACAATGGCCAAACGAAATAAATCGAACGCCTCCGGTACCTGGAAGCACTATAAGCCCAGGCAGGGTAAAGGCCCGGTAAAGGCAAAGAAGTACCTGGGACAACACTTCCTGAAGGATGAATTAATCGCTCAACGGATCGCGGATACACTTTCCCTCGAAGGATATAACCATGTTATTGAAATAGGCCCCGGAACCGGTGTATTGACAAAATATTTATTACCGCGCAACATGAATCTTGTAGCCATGGAGCTGGACGAAGAGTCCGTTGTATATCTAAGGCATAGTTTTCCCCTGGAGCACCCCGACATTGTGCAGCGAAAAGCAATGTTCAAAGTATTGGAAGCCGATTTTCTAAAATATGACCTGGCAACACTTTTTGGCACGGAGGCATTTGCCATTACAGGCAATTTCCCTTATAACATCTCCACTCAGATCGTCTTTAAACTTCTGGAGATCAGGAAGCGGGTCCCTGAATTTTCAGGAATGTTCCAAAAAGAAGTGGCCATGCGTATTTGTTCGAAAGAAGGGAACAAAACCTATGGTATCCTCTCCGTCCTCGTTCAGGCCTTTTACGAGGCAGAGTATTTGTTTACCGTTTCACCGGAGGTTTTTGACCCTCCGCCAAAGGTTCAATCCGCGGTAATACGACTTACCCGTAAAAAAAATGACAGCATTGATTGCGATGAAGATCAATTCTTTAAAGTGGTAAAGACCGCCTTTAACCAGCGTCGTAAAACCCTTAGAAACAGCCTTAAAACATTTCAACTTTCGGAACATCTGAAAAAAGACCCCATACTCAACAGGCGCCCGGAACAAATGACGGTGGCCGACTTTATTGCGCTGACCGGAAGGATTGAACGGGATAACTGAGGTTCCTGCCGCCATACAACTTAAAACGGCAACACGGTATACGGTGCCAGTGTCCGCTTAAGGGATCCCCGCCGACATTGCAATAGGGCATTGTGATTGGGCGCCGCACCTGCACTTCATAACCCCTAAACCAAAATTAACTCCAAACTTTTCTTTAGCTTTGCGGGGGTTCTTAAAAAAAGGCCTGCCGGAAGTTGGTATGATGACACCATTTAAGTTAACAGACGAACTTGTAGCTGAGATAGAACAGCTCATTGAATATCAAAAGGATTCTCAATTGGTATCCCTTTTGGAAGAGGTACACTATGCCGATGTGGCGGAAATCATCAATGAACTGAATGCCCTTGAGGCTACCTATCTTATAAAGTTGCTGGAGAGCGATAAGACCTCAGATGTACTAACGGAGTTGGATGATGATGTCAGGGAGGCAATCCTAAACAACCTTTCCTCCAAGGAGATTGCAGGGGAACTGGAAGAACTCGATACGGATGATGCAGCCGACATTGTTGCAGAACTTCCGCAGGAAATCATACAGGAGGTTATTTCCGAAATTGAGGACAGGGAGCACGCGAAAGATATTGTTGATCTGCTCCGATATGATGAAAATTCGGCCGGAGGGCTTATGGCCAAGGAATTGGTCAGGGTGAATGAAAACTGGAATGTGCTTACGTGTGTGAAGGAGATGAGGGCGCAGGCTGAAAATGTCACCCGGGTCCATTCCATCTATGTGGTGGACGACGATGAAAAATTAAAGGGCCGGCTATCACTGAAAGACCTGTTGACGACCTCAACGACGGCCCCCATCCGAAACGTTTATATTCCCAAGGTTGATTCGGTCAACGTGAATGAAAAACCGGAGGAGGTTGCCAAGATCATGTCGAAATACGATCTGGAAGCCATTCCGGTGGTGGATGAGATAGGCAGGTTGGTAGGGCGTATTACCATTGATGATATTGTGGATGTAATCCGGGAAGAGGCCGACAAGGATTATCAGCTGGCGGCCGGTATCTCTCAGGTTGTGGAGGCAGATGACAGCATCTGGGAACTGACACAGGCCCGTTTACCGTGGCTGTTTTTGGGGTTATTGGGCGGTGTGGGAGCCGCGTCCATCATGGGCGGTTTTGAAGAGATGCTGAAAGAACATGCCATCCTCTTTTTCTTTACCCCGTTGATCGCTGCCATGGCAGGGAATGTCGGAGTACAATCGAGCGCCATTATCGTTCAGGGCCTTGCCAATGATGACCTGAAAGGTAGCATCAGTAACCGACTGGTCAAAGAAATGTTATTAGCCACCCTGAACGGCATTATTTTGGCAACCATATTGTTGTTCTTCTCCTGGTGGTGGTACGGAAACTTCTTTACCGCCCTTGCAATTTCACTTTCTCTGGTGGTAGTGATCATAGTTGCGGGTATCATCGGTACTTTTATCCCTTTATTCCTTGACAAAAGGGGCATTGATCCGGCAATTGCAACAGGACCCTTTATCACTACCAGTAATGACATATTTGGAATCCTTATTTACTTCCTGATCGCGAGATTGGTTCTCGGCCTTTAAAACTCCTCTTCATTTACAAATTATATCCTATCTTAGAATACTCTCATTCTGAGGGTTCACCCATGTAAAGACTACGGATCCATGCGAATTAAAGTCGGAGTAATACAAGATAGTCCCGTTTTTTTTGATAAGGAAAAAACCATTGAGAAAATAGAAACGATTACCAGGGAATATGCGGGGGAAGGTTGTAACCTCCTGGTCTTCCCGGAATCATTTATCCCGGGATATCCACGGGCTTTTACCTTTGGGGCCACGATAGGAAACAGAACGGATGAGGGCAGAAAACTCTATATGGAATACCATAAAAACAGTTTGGACCTCGAAAGCATCGATATGAAGAAATTAGAACGCCTGGCAAAGACAACCGGTACCTACCTGGTCATCGGGGTTACCGAAAAAGAAAAGCACCATGGAAGTTTGTACTGTTCCATGCTCTATATATCGCCTGCCAGGGGGTTGTTGGGAGTACATCGGAAGATTAAACCTACAGGCACGGAACGCGTTGTCTGGAGTGAGGCTTCAGGGGAATCCCTGGTTACTTTTCAAACCAAATTGGGAAAACTTGGGGGTCTTTTATGCTGGGAGAACTACATGCCCCTGGCAAGAATGGCCATGTATAGGAAAGGCGTGGAAATCTATATTGCCCCAACCGCCGATGCAAGGGATGAATGGATTACGACCATGAAGCACATAGCCCTGGAAGGAAGGTGCTTTGTCCTGGGTTGTAATCAATACGTTACCAAATCCATGTATCCCGAAAAATTTCAAGCCCTGCTGGCACAAGCGACTGAAGACCTTTGCAGGGGAGGCAGCATTATTGTTTCTCCCCTGGGAAAGGTGGTGGCAGGACCTTTATTTGATAGGCCCGGTGTACTTATGGCCGAACTGGACCTGGATGAGATTAGTCAAAGCAAATTGGATTTTGATGTCATTGGCCATTATTCGAGAAGTGATATCTTCGATTTTTCCGTAAAGAACCAGCCTGAGATCAAACTAGAATAAGAACCGTTTGAAAGGCCGGACCTGCAGGGGAATCTCTTGGGTTACAATATTTTGCGGGAGCTCACATTCATTTGATATCTTCGCACCATGCAGTACCTAACATCGTACCTTTGTATATTTCTTGTCCTTTTTGCGGGTTGCAAAGAGGAAAATAAAGCAGCGTTCAATTTGAATTTTACACCGGAACAGATTGAAATCTTTGGCGAAGAAATCATCTCAACCAGGCTTTATGAGCGCGATATGGCCATCGCTCCTGATGGAAATGAGATCATCTACACCCTTGGGAATTACCGCCAGACCCTTCGGAATCTTGTGAGTATTAAGAAAGAGGGGAACCAATGGCAGGATAAGGAGATCCTCCAGTTTTCGGGTAGGTATAACGATATTGAACCCTTTTTCTCCGTGGACGGGACAAAGTTATTTTTTGCCTCTGACAGGCCAATGGATACCGACAGCACCCGGACAGATTACAATATTTGGGTGGTGGATCGCAGCGCCTCCGCCTGGGGCAGGCCCGTGGCTTTAGATACCGTCATCAACACTGTTAACGATGAATTTTATCCTGCTGTGAGCAAAAATAATACCTTGTATTTTACCGCGACCAGAACGGATGGCAAGGGAAGGGAGGATATCTTTTTAAGTCGGTTTGTCGATGGAAGCTATCGGGCACCAAGGGCCTTAGACAGCACAATTAATACCACAACTTTTGAATTCAATGCATATATCAGCCCTCATGAAGACCTGCTGGTCTTTAGTTCTTACGGAAGAAAGGATGGGCTAGGCGGCGGTGATCTGTATTTTTCAAAAAAAAGTGCAGATGGAAGCTGGACCGAGGCTAAAAACCTGGAATTCGTAAATTCGGACAAATTGGATTATTGTCCCTTTATTGATGTACCCAGGGGTAATTTCTATTTTACCAGCGATCGGGATATTCCGCGCAAAAAGCGCATAAAGAATGTTGCGGAATTTGAGGAAGAAGCCCATAAGGTACTTAACGGACTCGGCAATATTTACAGGGTTGATCTGAAAAAACTGAATTTGGAGTAATCTAGGGTGAGCCGCATGCTAACAGAGAATCACCAGAATGAACATTCAACCGATCATAACACATTTTGCAAACTACCTCCCCCTGGACCTGAAAGACCGGGAGGCCCTGGAATCCAGAGTTCACGAAAGAAAGGTTAAAAGGCGGCAATTCATCCTGCAGGAAGGCGATGTTTGCAGGCACTATACCTTTGTGGTCCATGGTTGCTTTAAGATGTTTAAAATGGACGAAAAAGGCCAGGAACACAACCTTCAGTTTGCCGTGGAAAATGACTGGATCATGGATATTGGGAGTTTTCATTCCGAAAAGCCCAGTGCACTCTATATTGAAGCGATGGAACAATCTGTGATCTTACAGATTGCCAGGCCAAATCTGCTATTTCTCTATGTAAATCACGCTACATTTGACCGTAATTTCAGGGTTATTATGGAAAATGCTTTTGTGGACCTTCAAAAAAGGATCCTGCAAAATATCAGCTATACCGCCGAAGAACGTTATTTGGCCTTTTTGGAGCAACATCCCGAATTACACAACCGGATTTCCAATGTACAGATTGCTTCCTATATTGGCATAACCCCTGAATTTCTGAGTAAAATTCGCAAAACGCTGGCCTCCCGTTAATACCCCTTAAACAAGTTTAAGGTTTTTTATTAACCTTTCTTATAGGTATCCCTTTTCCGCCCTTTGCATTTTTGTGGTATGAAAAAAAGAATCATGCCCTTCGTACTTTGTTTCGTTTTCCTACCGGGATGCCAGACAGAGAAAGAGAATGCTATTTCGAACAATGTAAAATCAGAAAACATGGAAAAACAGGCAAAAATAGAGCTTGGGAAATTATTAATGGAATATGAACAGGCCCTGAATTCTTCAGATGCCGGCAAAGCGACCGGACTTTACGCAAGGAACGGGATGTTTATGCCCTCCGGTGCCCCTACCGCAATAGGTTTGGAGCATATAAAGGAAGCCTATGATTTTGTATTCTCCAACATTCAACTGAACATTGAATTCTCCATTGAGGAGATCACTCTGGAACACGATCTGGCCTATGCCGTCACAGGTTCCAGGGGAACTACCCTGATACGTGCAACCGGGGAAACCATTCCGGAAGAAAACAGGGAATTATTTATTTTTGAAAAAGAAGAAAAGGGATGGAAAATTGCCCGTTATATGTTTAATAAAACAAGGTAAAGTTTCCGCCCGCCGTGGGTAATACAACCCAATGAAAAAGCATCAACGGTAAAGATTGATGCTTTTTTACTATTTTTATTTTTACCGCCGTGCCTCAATGGCAAATGGTCGGTGAAAGAAATCGTAATTTTTATGAAAGCCATCAATCTTAGAGAAAAGCACCGGGCATTTTCCCGCCAATGGCACCCGCATCGGATTGCTGTGGTTGATGATATGCAAGTGCTCCTGGCGAAGGTCCGGGGTGAATTTGTATGGCATTCCCACAAACATGAGGACGAACTATTCCAGGTATTAAAAGGCACTTTGTATATGCAGTTCAGGGACCGTACAGAGGTGGTAAAGGAAGGCGAGATCATTGTAGTGCCCAGGGGGGTGGAACATTGTCCTGCAACCAGGGACGACGAAGAGGTGCATGTTTTGCTCTTTGAAAAGTTGTCTACATCACATACTGGTGACGTGTTGCATGAAATGACACAAACCACCTACCCCGAAATATAAGGCAAGAGTTGCTTAACAAGCAGTCCCCCCAATGAAGAAAGAATTGAACAACGTAAACAAGCAGGCCATTGGTTAACAGAAATTCGGGCGTAATGAAGGTTTTACATGTAGACACCAATCACCCACTGCTGATTGAACAACTGACGGCTTTGGGGTTTGAAAATGATGAGGACTATACTTCTTCCAAGGCCGTAATAGCAAAAAAGATCCATGCATATGACGGCATTATCATCCGAAGTCGCTTTTTATTGGATAGTGACTTTCTGGACATGGCAGTTAATCTGAAGTTTATAGGTCGCATCGGTGCGGGCCTGGAAAATATTGATGCAGAATATGCTGAATCCCTGGATATTTTCCTGGCGGCTGCACCGGAGGGCAATAGGAATGCGGTCGGGGAACATACCCTGGGGATGTTGTTATCACTATTTAACAAGTTGAACAAGGCAGATCGTGAAGTGCGGACCGGGCATTGGAAAAGGGAGAATAACAGGGGTCATGAATTGGATGGAAAGACGGTTGGCATCATAGGGTATGGCAATATGGGCAAGGCATTTGCCAGAAAATTGGCAGGCTTTGATGTGGAAGTCCTCTGTTATGATATCGATGGCGGTGTGGGTGATGATTATGCAAGACAGGTTGGCATCCTGGAAATCCGGCAACGAACCGATGTACTCAGCCTCCACGTACCACAAACACCAAAGACCATAGGAATGATCAGTGCGGGGTTTATCAATGCCTTCCATAAGCCATTTTGGTTGTTGAACACAGCAAGGGGCAAGTGCGTTGTGACAGAGGATTTGGTTACGGCATTAATATCCGGAAAAATTCTGGGGGCGGGATTGGATGTTTTGGAATACGAGAAAACCTCTTTTGAGGAACTGTTTTCCAAAGAACGGATCCCGGATGCATTTCAATTTCTCATCAATGCAGACAACGTACTCCTTACGCCACATGTAGCCGGCTGGACCCACGAAAGCAAGGTCAAATTGGCGCAGACAATCGTCGACAAAATAAAAGCAAGATTTTGCTAAATTTAATGAGTGAAAAAGACCGTCCTTACATTTGGCATACTGGTGCTCGCATTGTTGCTGTTATTTCAGATAAGCAGCTACACGATCATTAAGGGTAATCTGACCGTTGAAATTGTTATCGCCCTGGTCGCTGTTATTTTTTTTGTCATTGGTATATATCTCAATAAAAAAAGTTTACAGAAAAGTCCGGCGCAACCCCCTGGTACAGACCTGGCCAAAATAGAAAAACTGGGCCTTACCGATCGGGAATATGAGGTATTGCAGGAAATTTCAATGGGACTGTCTAACCGGGAAATTGCGGATAAGCTTTTTATTTCCGAAAGCACCATTAAAACACATGTTTCCAACCTCCTGGTAAAGCTCGACGCCAAACGCAGAACCCATGCCATCCAAATTGCCAAGGCGATGCAAATCATTAAATAGGCACTATTTGCCCTGAAGGAGGTGTATTTTGGTACTTTAGTATGAGATAAAAAAGGTTCCCGGAATTTAGTTTTGGCAAACAGCAAGTAAAATAAGACACTATGGAACATACAATTAAGAGATTCGGGCTTTATGGCTTTGTACTTGCTTTATTGCTTTTTCTGGGGGGGCTCACCTCTGGTAAGGGGATGGATTTTTCCTCCCAGGAAGTTATCGGTTACCTTACCATGATCGTTTCCCTGAGCTTTGTTTTCTTTGGAATAAAGCATTTCCGCGACCGGGAAAATAATGGGAAGTTAGGATTCAGGAAAGGAGTCCTTATAGGCTTGCTGATTTCTGCATTTACAGCCGTGGGCATCGCGGTTGCCGATTTTATCTATACCACGGCGATCAACCCGGATTTTTTTGAAGAGTACTCCGCTGTTATGAGGGCAGAAGGATTTAAGGGTGAAATACCGGATTACGGCAGTGGATTTTTGGCCCTTATGATGTTTCTTATAGTAATGATCATCGGGCTGATCATTTCCCTGATATCAGCCCTCATATTACAACGCGAATAATCTGGTATGACATCGAACGCTACATCGCCTGAAGCCTATATAGCCGAACTGCCGGCGGAGCGGCAGCCCGTTATGGAGCAACTTCGGTCTACCATCCTAAAGAACCTTCCCGGGGGCTTTCAGGAAACCATGAGTTATGGGATGATCGGATATGTGGTTCCGCATTCCCTGTATGAAAAGGGCTATCACTGCAATCCTGAGCTGCCATTGCCCTTTATTAATATCGCGTCCCAAAAGAATTATGTCGCCCTGTATCACATGGGGATATACGCCGACAAAAAAGTACTGGAATGGTTCACGGGGGAATACCCCAAATATGTAAGCACCAAACTGGATATGGGTAAAAGTTGTATCCGGTTCAGGAAAATGGAATCCGTACCCTATGGCCTGATCGGGGAACTTTGCTCGAAAATG
>Ga0102947_1000740_pt1 | contig 11464 bp, 9 predicted proteins | sample SalPon2A_A_D2_MG_FD_78210 | JGI IMG/M metagenome (GOLD analysis project Ga0102947, IMG submission 78210) | Soil microbial communities from South San Francisco under conditions of wetland restoration - Salt Pond MetaG R2A_A_D2_MG | ecosystem: Environmental > Terrestrial > Soil > Wetlands | place... | reverse complement strand
GCGCCGGCGCTGGCGGCGGCGGGAAGCTGCCGGGGAGGGCGAGCTGCACCGCCTCCTCCTCGCCGGCGCGCCGGCCCCGGGCCTTCTCCAGCACCCAGCGGGTGTCGAGGCCGGCGAGCAGCGGCGGGGCGCCCTGCCACCCGGTCTGTCCCCTGGCCGCGCCGCCGACATAGACCGCCCGGCCGCGGCGCGCCGTCACCACGCTGTGGGCGGCGGTGCCGCTGACCCGGTAGGGGCTGGCCACCAGCAGGGCGGCGCCGTGGGTCTCGGCAGCCCGGGTCAGGCGCACCCAGCTCGCCTCGTTGCCCCGGCCGCCGGCCACCGGCGGCGTGCCCAGGTCCATGACCACCAGGGGGAAGCCGCCGTTGAGGGCGGTCTCGGCGGCGGCCAGGGCGTCGCCGGTGGTCTCCGGCCGTAGCCAGAGGAGGCGCTCCAGGTCGATCCCCAGCCGCGCCGCCGTGGCCGGCGTCAGGTGGTCCCCGAGATCGACCAGCACCGCCGCCTCGCCGGCCCGGGTGGCGGTGGCCAGGGTGGCCAGCGCGGTGGCGAAGCGGCCGCTGCCGGAGCACCCCACCAGCTCTACCAGCTCGCCCCGGGGCAGGCCGCCGCCGAGGAGCCGGTCGAGGTGGGGCAGGCCGGTGGGGAAGGCGTCCCGCCGGCGCTCCGCCTCGCGCCGCGCCAGCTCCCGGCCGGTGCTCACCTGCCCGGCCAGCTCCGCCGCCACCTCGCTGCCGAGCAGGCGGAGGACGCCGGGGCTGCGCCGCCCCTGGCGCCCCCGCTCCTGATAACGCAGTGCCGCGGCCTCGTCGCGGTCCCCGCCGCCCCCGATCTCCTCCCAGGGGAAGTCCGCGGCCGCCGCCAGCGTGGTCATGATCCCGCCTCCGTCCGGTGCATGCCCACCAGGGTAAAGGCGGTAACGAGGCGGTAGCAAGTGGGGCGTAAAGTCCCACGGCGGCAAGGTTTCACCGTCTTGCGCGGATCTGTTCCCGTTGGCGGAAAGGAGGTTCCCGGCGGTGCCCACGGCGGTGGACAAAGTGGCGACGGCGGCGCCCTTTTATTTGTCGTCGATGTTTCCCCCCGGCGGCCCCGGCAGCGGGCCGGCGGGGTGGGCAGCCACCGGCCGCGGCCCTATAATGGGGCTGTCCGCCGGATGGCGGAACCTGCAATCTCCCTGGGAGCCCCCGGTGGACCAATCGATCCAGTTCGACGCCGACCTCATCCGCCGCTACGACACGGCGGGCCCGCGCTACACCTCGTACCCCACCGCCGTGGAGTTCCACGAGGGGTTCGGGGTGGAGCAGTACCGTGCCGCGGCCGCCGCCACGGCGGGCTCGGGCCGCCCCCTGTCGCTCTACTTTCACCTGCCGTTCTGCGACACCGTCTGCTTCTACTGCGCCTGCAACAAGGTGGTGACCCGCAACCGCCAGCGGGCGGCGCCGTATCTCGAGCACCTGTTCCGGGAGATCGCCGCCCAGGCGGAGCTTTTCGGCGACGACCGGGTGGTCGATCAGCTCCACTGGGGCGGCGGCACGCCGACCTTCATCAGCCACGACGAGATGCGGCAGTTGATGCGCCAGACCGGGCGCCACTTCCGGCTGCGCGACGACGACAGCGGCGAGTACTCCATCGAGATCGACCCCCGGGAGGTGGGCGCCGACACCATCCGCCTGCTGCGGGAGCTGGGCTTCAACCGGTTGAGCATGGGGGTCCAGGACTTCGACCCCAAGGTGCAGAAGGCGGTCAACCGGATCCAGTCCGAGGAGGAGACCTGGGGCGTGCTCGACAGCGCCCGGGAGAGCGGCTTCAAGTCGGTGAGCATCGACCTCATCTACGGCCTGCCGTTCCAGAGCGTGGCCAGCTTCGAGCGCCTGCTGGACAAGGTCACCGCCGCCGCCCCGGACCGCATGTCGGTGTTCAACTACGCCCACCTGCCGGCGATGTTCAAGCCCCAGACCCGGATCCGGGACGAGGACCTGCCGAGCCCGGCGGAGAAGCTGGAGATCCTGCAGACGGTCATCGAGCGGCTGACCGCGGCGGGCTACGTCTACATCGGCATGGACCACTTCGCCAAGCCCGACGACGAGCTGGCCATCGCGCAGAGAAACGGCACCCTCTACCGCAACTTCCAGGGCTACTCGACCCACGCCGAGTGCGACCTGGTGGCCATGGGGATCACCGCCATCGGCAAGGTGGGGGACAGCTACAGCCAGAACGTCAAGCGCATCGACGAGTACTACGCCGCCATCGACGACGACCGGCTGCCGGTCTACCGGGGCATCCACCTCGACGCCGACGACCTGCTGCGCCGCGACGTCATCACCCGGCTGATCTGCCAGTTCGAGCTCGACGTGGCCGACGTCGAAGCGCGCCACGGCATCGTCTTTTCCGACTACTTCGCCCCGGAGCTCGACTCCCTGGCCGAGATGGAGGCCGACGGCCTGCTGCACCTGGGCGACGGCACCATCCGCGTCCTGCCGGCGGGCCGGCTGCTGATCCGCAACGTCTGCATGGTCTTTGACCACTACCTGCGCAGCCGGGCGCAGCAGAAGTTCTCCAAGGTCATTTAGCTCCACACACCATGTCCAGACGTGAATTCGACGTCGCCATCATCGGCGGCGGCATCGTGGGGCTCGCCACGGCCCGGGCGCTGCTCGACGGCGGCGCTGACAACGGCGGTGACGCTCGCCGCCCCTCCGTCGTCGTGCTGGAGGCGGAGGACCGGTTGGCGGCGCACCAGACCGGCAGGAACAGCGGCGTCATCCACTCCGGCCTGCCCTACGCCCCGGGCTCGCTGAAGGCGCGCCTGGCCACCGCCGGCCGCGACCTGATGTACGAGCTCTGTGCCGACGAGGGGATCCCCCACCAGCGCTGCGGCAAGCTGGTGGTGGCGGTGGACGAGGAGGAGATCCCCCGCCTCGACGAGTTGGAGCGCCGGGGCCGGGCCAACGGCCTGGCCGGCCTCACCCGCCTCGGCCGGGAGGAGCTGGCCGAGCGCGAGCCCCACGCCGCCGGCCGCGCCGCCCTCTGGGTGCCGGAGACCGGCATCGTCGATTACGCCGAGGTGGCCCGGGCGCTGGGCCGGGGGGTGCGCGCCGCGGACGGCGAGGTGCGCACCGGCAGCCGGGTGCTGGCCATCGACCGCGACCGGGGAGGCCCCGGGGGCGCCCCCGCCCGCTGGGTGCTATCGACCCGCGCCGGCGAGGTCCGCGCCCGCTGGCTGGTCAACTGCGCCGGCCTCCAGTCCGACCGCGTGGCGCGGCTGGCCGGCCATGTGCCGGAAGTGCGCATCGTGCCGTTCCGGGGCGACTACTACGAACTGGTGCCGGAGCGCCGCGACCTGGTGCGCCACCCGATCTACCCGGTGGCCGACCCCGACCTGCCGTTCCTCGGCGTCCACTTCACCCCCACCGTCGATGGCAAGGTGGAGGTCGGCCCCAACGCCCGGCCGGTGGCCAGCCGCCACGGCTACCGAGGCGAGCCGCTGGGGCTGGGCGAGGCGCTGCGCGACGCCGCCGCCACCCTCGGCTGGGCCGGGAGCTGGCGGCTGTGGGCGCGCTACTGGCGCCTGGGGATCGCCGAGGTGGTGCGCTCCGCGAGCCGCCACGCCTTCGCCCGCGCCGCCCGCCGCCTGGTGCCGGAGGTGACGGCGGCGGACCTGGTGCCGGGGGCCAGCGGCATCCGCGCCCAGGCGCTGGACGCCGGAGGCAAGCTGGTGGACGACTTCCGCTTCGTCTTCGGCGACGGCGAGGTCCACGTCCTGAACGCCCCCTCGCCGGCGGCCACCGCCAGCCTCGCCATCGGCCGGCGGATCGCCGGCCACGTCAAGCTCGACTGACGGCGCCTTACACCGCCGGCGCCTCAAACCGCGCTTACGGTGCCGTCGCCTCCAGCGGTCGCATCTCCAGCGTGCCCCGGGGCTCGATGAGGCCGGCCCGGTGGGCCATCTGGGCCAGCGGCCGCAGGTAGTCCACCGACAGGCCGAGGATGGCGCGCATCACCGCCTCCTGGCTGTTGTCCGGGCCTTCCCCGAACAGCGCCTCGAACGGCTCCTGGTGGCGCGGGAAGTCCTTCAGGCGGACGCTGGCGTCGGCATCGATGGCCGCCGCCTCCCTGGCCAGGCGGATGGCGGTGGCGTAGCCACCCAGCTCATCCACCAGGCGGCGGTCCTTGGCGTCGATGCCGGACCACACCCGCCCCTTGGCGACCTCCTGCAGCTCCGCCAGCGGCAGGTCCCGGCCGGTGGCGGCCTTGGTGGTGAAGTCCTCGTACACCCGGTCCAGCCACTCGTTGAGCTTGGCCCACTCCGACTCGTCGAAGCCGTCGACGCCGGACCACATGTCGGCGTGGTCGCCGCGGCGCACCGAGTCGAAGGTGATGCCCATCTTGTTCCACAGGTCGCGGGTGGCGAACTTGCCGCCGAGCACGCCGATGGAGCCGGTGATGGTCGAGGGGTGGGCGACGATCTTGTCCGCCCCCATGGACACGAAGTAGCCACCGGAGGCGGCCAGGTTGCCCATGCTGGCGATCACCGGCTTGCCCTCCGCCTGGGCGCGCTCCACCTCGCGCCAGATCGAGTCGGAGGCGACGTAGGAGCCGCCGGGGCTGTCGACCCGCAGGATGATCGCCTCCACGTCGTCGTCGTCGATGGCCGCGCGCAGGGCCGCCGACACCGAATCGCTGCCCATGGTGTAGCTGCCGCCGAACGGGTCGTAGTCGGAATCACCCCGCTGCACCGTGCCGATGGCGTAGACGACGCCGATGGTGTGGTCCCCCTTGGCATAGGGGCTGTCGGTCCGGCCCCAGTACTTCGACAGGTAGAGGAGGGCTGCGTCGTCGCCGTCGCTGCTGTCGTCCCCGTCTCCTGCGCCGGCCAGCTCGCGCACCCGGTCGTAGACCTCGTCGCGGTAGAGCAGGCCATCGACCAGCCCCTCGGCCTCGGCGGTGGGGCCGAGGATGGGGCCGTTGTCGATCAGCGTCAGCAGGCGGTCCGTCGGGATCTCCCGGGCCTGGGCGATGGTCGAGACCATGCGCTCGAAGATGGAGTCCACCAGCGCCTCCAGCGCCTCGCGCTCCGGCTCCGTGTACTCCTGGTTCATGAACATGTTGCCGGCGGTCTTGTACTCGTGGCGGGTCGACCACTCGGCCTTGACGCCGATCTTCTCCAGGGTGCCGGCGATGAACGGCGACTGCAGGCCGATGCCGGTCAGGCCGACGTCGCCGGAGGGCTGGATGTAGACCTCGTCGAAGGCGCTGGCCAGGTAGTAGGAGCCGTTGGCGGGCAGCACCTCGCCGAAGGTGTCGGAGTAGGCGATGGCGGGCTTGCCCGACTCGCGGAAGGCGAGGATGGCGTCGCGCATCTCGTCGATGTTGGCCATCCCCATCCCTACCGGCGCCACCCGGGCCACCAGGGCGACCACCGAGTCGTCCTCGGCGGCGGCCTGGAGCGCCTCGGTGAAGTCGCGCAGCCGCATCTGGTCCTCCATCAGCAGGGAGGCGATGGGGTCCTCGGGGACGTACTCCACCAGCGCCTGCTCGATATCGACTTCGAGGATGGTCTGGCGCGGCACCTCCTCGCGGTTCATGTACCAGGCGAGGGCGGCCAGCGCCCCCATCATGACCAGCAGGATCAGGGCGATGACCAGGCAGCCGGCGACCTTCGTGCCGCCGGACTTCTCAGGGTTACTCATACGGACCTCCGGAAAACAGTTTGATGCAAGACAGGTTGGTTCAAGACAGGTTGGTTCAGGACAGGTTGGTTCAGGACAGTTCGGTTCAAGACAGGTCGGTTCGGATCGGGCAGGCGGCCCCTCGGAACGGTGGCGGGGGCGCCGCCGGAGGCGAGTCTACCGCTTCGGCCGCCCGGCGGGCCCGGACGCACGACGGGCACGACCCTGGATGAGCCGTGCCCGGTGTCTGCCGCGGGGCAATCCCCGCTCCTTCCCCGCTCCGGGCGCGCATGGATGATACGCGCCGGGGGCGGGATTGTTCCATCACCGCGGGCCGGCGTCGCCAGCCCCGCGGTGTGGTCGCTACTCGCTGTGGTCGCTACTTGGCGTCGCGGCTACTCCTCCTCCGGTTCGTAGGAGTGGCTGTCGTCCAACTCGCCGTCCTGCTTGTAGATGTGCAGTTCGCTGGGGGCCCGGTCGGCGGCCAGCTCGCGGGCCTCGGCCACCGCTTCCTTCTTGGTGGGGTGGACGCTGGAGGCGCGGGAGGCGCCGTCCTTGATCACCTGCCAGCCGTCGTCGTGGGTCTTGACCTCGTAGACGGTCTTGCCCGAGCTCACGGCCTTCTTCACCGCGGCGCCCACGGCCACCGCCGCTGCCGCCGTGCCCACGGCCATGGCCACGGCCTTGCCGGTGCTCGTCTTCGCCTTGGTGTCGGTCTTCTTGGAGTCCGTCTTCTTGGAGTCTGTCTTCTTACTGTCGTTTTTCTTCTTCGCCATGGTGTGTCTCCTCAGGTAGTGACTGTAGTTAGGTAGTGACCGTAGTTGGGTAGTGACTGTAGGTAGGTGGGAAGTGGAAGACCTTTGGGATATATACAAGCAAGTCGCCTGCCTACCGCGGATCTTCCCTGCTGTAAAGGGTTCCTGGGCCGCCGCGGCGATGCCGCGCAGGGTGCGGGGGTAGAATCCGTGGATGATCCAAAAGCCGAGCCCCAAGCCGAGCCGAAAGGCGGGCTCCGAGCCCGTCCCCGCCCCCTCCGCCGCCCCGCGCCTCGACCGGCGCCGCTTCCTCACCCTGGCCGGCGCCGCCGGCCTCGCCGTCACCCCGCTGACCCGCGCCCTGGCCCAGGAGGTGGAGTCGGCCGGGGCCCTGGACGCCGCCGCCGTGGCCCGGGCCGAGGAAGTGAGCGGCCTGGAGTTCACCGACGAGGAGCGGGAGCTGATGCTCGAAGGGCTGGCGGAGCAGCTCGACGACTACCGCAAGATCCGCGGCGTCGGGGTGGCCAACGAAGTACCACCCGCGTACCACTTCGACCCGCGCCTGCCGGGGATGGAGCTGCCCGGGTGGGAGGCCGGCGGCGAAGGTGGCCGGAGCCGCGCCCGGGTCGGATTCGCCCGGGCCCCGGCCACCCCGCCCGAGGGCGACGAGGCGCTGGCCTTCGCCTCGCTGAGCGAGCTGGCCGCGGCGCTGCGCCAACGACGGGTGACCTCCAGCGAGCTGACCCGTCTCTACCTCGACCGCCTCAAGCGCTGGGACCCGCTGCTGGAATGCGTCGTCACCCCCACCGAGGAGCGGGCGCTGGAGGCCGCCGACGCCGCCGACCGCCAGCTCGACGCCGGCGACGTCAAGGGACCGCTCCACGGCATCCCCTGGGGGGCCAAGGACCTCTTCGCCGTCGCCGGGTATCCCACCACCTGGGGCGCCCAGCCGTACCGCGAGCAGGAGATCGCCGCCGACGCCGCCGTCGTCCGGCGGCTGGACGCGGCCGGCGCCGTGCTGGTGGCCAAGCTGACCCTCGGGGCGCTGGCCTGGGGCGACGTCTGGTTCGGTGGCACGACGCGCAACCCGTGGAACGTGGAGCAGGGCTCCTCGGGCTCGTCAGCGGGCTCGGCGGCGGCCACCGCCGCCGGCCTGGTGGGTTTCGCCCTGGGCACCGAGACCTGGGGCTCCATCGTCTCCCCGTGTACCCGGGTGGGCGCCAGCGGCCTGCGCCCCACCTTCGGCCGGGTCAGCCGGGACGGCGCCATGGCGCTGTCCTGGACCATGGACAAGTTGGGGCCGATCTGCCGCACCGTGAACGACTGCGGCCTGGTGTTCGAAGCCATCCACGGCAGCACCCCGGGGGGCGAGGCGGACCCGTCGGTCATCGACGCCCCCTTCGGCGACTGGCGGGCGCTGTTGCCGGAGGGCATGCGGGTGGGCTACGTGCCGGCGCTGTTTGAAGAAGAGCGGGAGGACGCCGCCGACTGGCGCGGCTTCGACCTGGCGACCCTGGACGTGCTGCGCGGCCTGGGGGTGGAGCTGGTGCCCATGGAGCTGCCCGACGACCTGCCCGTCTCGTCGCTGGGCTTCCTGCTGTCGGTGGAGGCGGCGGCGGCCTTCGACGAGCTGACCCTCTCCGGCCGGGATGACGACCTGGTGCGCCAGATCGTCAACGCCTGGCCCAACGTCTTCCGCCAGGCGCGCCTGGCGCCGGCGGTGGAGTACGTCCAGGCCAACCGGGTGCGCACCCTGCTGATGCGCCGCTGGGCGGAGATGATGCACGGGCTGGATGCCTACGTCATCCCCAGCTTCGGCGGCTCCAACCTGCTGGCCACCAACCTCACCGGCCACCCGGCGGTGGTCGTCCCCAACGGCTTCCGCGAAGACGGCACCCCCACCTCCATCACCTTCCAGGGCCACCTCTTCGGCGAGGCCGTCCCCCTGGCCCTCGCCCACGCCTACCAACAGGCCACCGACTTCCACACCCGCCGCCCGGACCTGGCGGAGCAGGAGCGGAAGAAGGCGGAGAGGGCGCAGGAAGAGGGGCCGGAAGAGGAGGGGTGAGGGTCACCCCCACGGCTCCTCGGGAAGCTACCGCAGACTTATCGCTGCGAGGCGAGGCTGAACGTCCCGCTCGACCTCCGCTTCCAGCTCGGCCCGGGCGAGGCGGAGATCGTGCTCCATCTGGAGCCCGACCCATAGATCCGGGCTGGTGCCGAAGTACCGCGCCAGGCGAAGGGCGGTGTCCGGGGTGATGGACCGTCGCCCCCGGACGATTTCGCTGATCCGGGTCGCCGGCACCCTCAGCGCCATCGCCAGGGCGTTGGCGCTCAAGTCCAATGGCGCCATGAACTCCTCGCCCAGCACCTCTCCCGGATGAATCGGGTCCAGGGTCTTGGTTGCCATGGTTTGCTCCTCAGTGATAATCGACGATCTCCACGTCGTAGGCGTCCCCGTCCCGCCAGACGAAGCAGAGGCGCCACTGTTGGTTGATCCGGATACTGTGCTGGCCTTGCCGATCACCCTTCAGGGCCTCCACCCGGTTGCCAGGTAGAGCCGCCAGATCCTGGAGGTTCTTTGCCCGGTGCACCACAAGGAGCTTGCGGCGAGCTGACCGTTCAATGGCTTGGAAGCGGGGTACGACTTGGTCTTCGAACAGCCTTGCGGTTTTCTTCGACCGGAAGCTCCTGATCACGCGTCAAGCGTATGACGCGAGGCGTTCTGCGTCAATCGGGATCGACAGCGGTACAATTCTGGGATGTCGATCGAAGAGAGAAGTCGGGAGAGGCGCCGAAAGATGATCGTCCACCGTGCCCGGAACTTCCGGGAGGCCGAGGAGTGGGATCTGGACTTCTGGCAGTCGGTGACCCCGGAGGAACGTCTTTCCGCGCTGGTGGCGATTCGGCGGGACGTCGAACTCGTCGAGGCGGGACGGAAGGCGACGAGGGGGTCTGACGAGTAGCTCAGCCGTTCACCCCCACGGCTCCTCCGGCACCCGGCGCTGGGCCAGGGCGACGCCGGCGGCGTAGCCGAGGAGGGCGGAGGCGGGGAGGAGCCAGACGGTGAGGCCGCCGGTGACCTGGTAGACCATCCAGTAGCCGAGGAAGACCGGGCCGGCGAGGAAGGCGGTGGAGGCGGAGCGGCGCTGGCGCTCGGCCTCCTTGTGGGCCTCCTCCCGCTCGGCGCTGGTGATCAGCGGGTCCTCCACCATGCGCCAGCGCCAGCGGTCGATCTCCCGGCCGCGCAGGGCCGCGGCGTAGGCTCCCGCCGCACCCAGGGCCAACAGCAGCGGGTGGAGGAGCCAGGCCAGCCACGGGGCGCCGGCGGGGACCAGGAGAGTGCCGATGCTGGCCAGGAAGCCGAGGAGGCCGAAGACGACGGCGGCCCAGACGGCGGCGGTCTGGGCGGTGCGGAGGGTGTCTCGGCGGTCTGGGCCTAACGCAGTTTCAGGGGCTTCGTCGAGGTCGCCGAGATCGGTGTCGTCTGTGGTCGGCGGTTGGGAGGTCATGGTGAGTCGTTTTGACCCGCCGCGCCGCGCTCCGGTTCCCGTCCCTCGCCGTCGGCGGCTCCCGCCTCGCTCCGTCCCGCTTCTGCCTGTGCCGCCTCGGCCTGTGCCGCCTCTGCCTGTGCCGAGAGTGCCTTGCGCATGTCCGGCCGCACGTTCCCCGGCTCCAGCCGGCGCATGGCCAGCCAGGTGATCAGCGCGGACAGTGGGATCAGGAACAGGTCCAACGCTCGGGACGCGGCGGCCGGCAGATCCGGGGCCACCACCATCAACAGGGCGTTGAGGGTGTAGTGGCCCAGGTACCAGAGGACCAGGGTGCCGACGAGGAGAAACGCGATTTGACGCACGGGAAGGTCGCTGTCGCTCAGGTGCTGGTCTCAGCAGTACCGGTATCGCCGTGGGTGCCGACGCTCAGCGCCTCCAGCTCCTCGATGCGGTGCTCCACCACCTCGAAGCCGCCCTGCCAGAACTCGGGGTCGGTGATGTCGATCCCCACCTCGGCGAGGATCTCCTGGGGGCGGGCGGCGCCGCCGTAGGCGAGGAGCTTCAGGTAGCCCGGCTTGAACGCCTCGCCCTCCTCCTGGTAGCGCCGGTAGAGGGCGAGGACCAGGAGCTGGCCGAAGCTGTAGGCGTAGCAGTAGAACGGCGTGTGGAAGATGTGGGGGATGGAGAGCCACTCGTACTGGAACTCCTCGGCCAGCTCCACCGAGTCACCGAACTGGTCCCGCAGGTTGGCCATGTAGAGCTCGCTGACCTCGTCCACCGAGCGGCCTTCGAGGATCGCCCGGTGGGCGTCGAGCTCGAAGCGCACGAAGTAGGCCTGGCGCAGCACCGTGGCGTAGACGTCATCCAGCGACGCCACCAGCAGCTCGCGGCGGGCCAGCGGGTCGCTCTCCTCGGTGAGCAGGCGGTCGGTCATCAACATCTCGGCGAACACCGAGGCGGTCTCCGCCAGCGGCAGCGAGGGGTGCTGGGTCAGCGGCGTGTGCTCCTCCGCCAGCATGCTGTGGACGGCGTGGCCCAGCTCGTGGGCCAAGGTGGCGACGTCGCGCACCCGGCCGGTGTAGTTGATCAGCACCCACGGCGTGTAGCGCGGCCCGACGGTGGAGCAGAACGCCCCGCCCCGCTTGCCGCGGCGCACCTCGCTGTCGATGTGCCCCTCGCGGAACACCCGCTCCGCCTGCTGCGAGAAGATCGGCGAGAAGCGGCCGAAGGTCTCGAGCACCGACTCCACCGCCTCGCCGTAGGGGATCTCCCGGTCCGAGCCGGCCAGCGGCGCGTAGATGTCGTAGCGGCGCAGCTTGTCGAGGCCGAGCCACTGGGCCTTGAGCTCGAAGTAGCGGCGGAACAGCGGCGCGTTGTCGGCGGTGACCTCCAGCAGCACGTCCACCGCCTCGTCGGGGACGTCGTTGGCGACGTTGCGCACCGAGATGGGGGAGGGGTAGCCGCGCACCTCGACGAACTCGCTGTGCCAGTCGCGCACCCGGTTGGAGTAGATCTGGCCGAGGACCGTGGCCTCCTCCTCGTAGACCCG
>Ga0102947_1000739_pt1 | contig 11470 bp, 11 predicted proteins | sample SalPon2A_A_D2_MG_FD_78210 | JGI IMG/M metagenome (GOLD analysis project Ga0102947, IMG submission 78210) | Soil microbial communities from South San Francisco under conditions of wetland restoration - Salt Pond MetaG R2A_A_D2_MG | ecosystem: Environmental > Terrestrial > Soil > Wetlands | place... | reverse complement strand
TTAGCTTCTATTTTAACACTGGTAGTATTTGGTATTAGAGAAGCAACAGAACATGCATTTGATGCTAGTGTTACTCAAAAAGAAGAATTACAAATTACATCAAAGGATACAATTACCATAAAAATGATTGGTAATAAAAACTATGATGATGATATGAGACGTCGTCACAGGTCTTTTCAGCTAGTTCATAATGATAATGGAGAAAAATTAATTTACTCTTCAGATCTTAAGTTTATAGTACGTTCAACAAAAGACTCGCTTGCGTCAATTAGTATTGAAAAAAACTCTGAAGGCAGAAACTATCAAAATGCCAAAGAAGGTGCAGAAAAAATAGATTACGATTACGCATTTGTTGATAATGAATTACAGCTTGATTCTTATTTAACTACAGATTTAAAAAATAAATTTAGAAACCAGCAAGTTGAAATCATTGTACATCTACCTGAAGGAACGACTTTCTTTGCTGATGAAAACACCTATTCTTATCATAGAAACTATAGAAACAGTAATGACATTCTAGACAATGGAATGGAAGAGCATTATCTTAAAGTTATTGAAGACGATGTGGTTTGTTTAAATTGCCCTGAAGATGAAAACTTTAAAGTAAATGTAGATTTACATGATGACGAATCTAGTTTAAAGATTAATGAAGATGGAATAATTGGCGAAGACGAAGATGTCGTAGTTGAAATTGATTCAAGTGGCATCAGTATAGAATCAAAAGATAATTAACAATTCATCTTAATAAATAAACAGTTCAGAAATAAAAATTAAAATAAATGTCTTAATAATAAGACATTTGAAAACATAAATCAATCAAATAAATGAATCAGTTAAAATCTTTCTTGATAATAGTACTATCGGTTTTAGGTTTTACAGGTTATTCACAAGTAGAAGAAAATTCAATGTTATTCAAAGAATTGAAAGCCAAAGACAGTATTCTTTTTGAAATAAGTTTTAACAAATGTCAACTTGAAGCTTTAGATAATCTTTTGGGAGAGGATTTAGAATTCTATCACGATCAAGGCGGAATTAATAATTCCAAAAATGAATTTATATCCACCATGAAAAATGGTATCTGTAGTGAAACTAATAATTTGAAATCTAGAAGAGAATTAATAGATGGATCACTAAAAGTTTTTCCGCTATATGACAATGGAGATTTATATGGTGCTTTCCAAACTGGTGAACATCGCTTTTTTGAATCTCATAAAGGAGAACCTGAAAAAGCAGGAAGCATTGCAAAGTTTTCTCATCTATGGTTGAAAGAAAATAATGAATGGAAGTTAAAGCGTGTTATTAGTTATGACCATAAAATGCCATCTATAGTTAAAAAACCTAAAATTGAGGTTTCCCAAAAAATTTTAGATAGCTACTCTGGCAATTATAAAGCCGAAAAAGTTGGGCTAGTAAAATTTTTAAAAATAGAAAACGGTTTGGAAATCATTGCCGGAGAATTTAAATCTCCAATATTCCCTACTACACAAACACTATTTTTTCATGAACAAAGACCACTGACCTTTGAGTTTATCAAAGATAACAATGGAAATGTAACAAAAGTATTAGTAAGAGAAAATGGTATAATTGTAGAAGAAGCTATAAAACAATAATAAAATCAACAATCAAAAAAAATAAAATCATGACAACACTCACCAAAATTATCGTAGCAACATTAATGAGTTTAACATTATTCTCATGCAATTTTGATATGCATTTCAATCCTGGAGTTAGAGGAAATGGCAATGTACAAACAGAAGTTAGAAACATCAATGAATCTTTTAGTTCAATCCATGTTAGTCGTGGGTTGGATGTATATTTAACACAAAGTGATATCCAAAGCATTAAAGTTGAAGCAGACGAAAACTTATTGGATATTATTGTTGTTGAAGTAGAAAACGGCGAATTAAAAATTACCACAACCGATAATATAGCACATTCAAAATCTCAAAAAGTAATGGTAAGCTTCAAAGACGTTTCAGAAATTAAATCTACTAGCGGAAGCGATGTATATTCAACTAATATCATAACTGCTGATAATTTGAAACTAAAAACTACAAGTGGTAGTGACATGGAGTTGGAAGTTGATGTAAATACTTTACAGTGCAAATCTACTAGTGGTAGCGATTTAAGGCTGTCTGGCAAAACCAAAAATTTAATCGCTGAAGCCACAAGTGGTAGTGATATTAAAGCTGGAAAATTATTAGCAGAGTCTAGCCAAGTTGAAGTGACAAGTGGTGCAGATATTACTGTTAATACATCTCAAGAATTAAATGCAAAAGCATCCAGTGGTGGAGACATTACTTATTATGGCAACCCAGAAATAGTTAAAAAAAGTGACAATGTTTCTGGAAGTATAAGAAAGCGATAAATCAAAATAATGAAAAAAATCATTTTTGGTTTTGTCATTTTCTGTATTGTAATTCTATTATTATTCAAGTTTAATATTTTATGGAAATCTCCTTCATATTATAAACTTGAAAAAGACATTACTCTTGAGACTCCAATCATGGATATGGAAGCTTATATGAAAGAGTTGGTAAACATTCATAGAAGACCATATATATACGAGATTAAATCTAAAAATAAAGGAAAAGCAATAATTGTAGGAGTAAATCATTTAAATGATCCTTCAAATTCTCAATTCGACTCTATTAGACATTATTGGAATTTGTACAATCCATCTGTAGCTCTTGTAGAAGGTAGAATGGGCTTTTTTATTAATGGAATTCAAAACCCAATAGAAGAATATGGTGAAAGTGGTTTAAGTAGTTCATTAGCAAAAACCAAAAATATAGATTTATATACATGGGAACCAACTCGTGAAAACGAAATTGAGGCTTTAATTAAAATCTATCCTTCAAAGAAATTAGCAATGTTTTACTCATTACGTCCTTTTTTTGGAATACCTATTGAAGAAAGAAAGGATTCGCCAGAAAAAAAACTTCAAAAGTTAATTGACGAAAGAACTGATTATGAACAATTAAAAAATTCTATTACTAAATGGGAAGAAATAGATAGCATTTGGAGAAAAGATTTTCCTGATTCTGACTGGCGAAATTTCTTTTCAGATTATGGATTTCCAGGATATTTACATGATATTTGGAATAGCTCCAATTTGTTCAGAGATGAACATATGGTAAAAATTATTCTTGAACTTATAAATAAAGATGAAACTGTATTTGTAACAATGGGCTCAAGTCATGCCCCTAGAATAGAAAATACATTGTTAGCATCAGTTAACAAATAAGTTGATTAAATATTTATTATATAATTAAACCAACCAATTTTAACATAAAAGCCACCTTAATAAGGTGGCTTTTATTATTATATTTGCATCCAAACTAAAAATTAACAAATGAGAAAAATATTTTTTCTAGCTTTAGTAGTTACTCTTTTTAATTGCAAAAAAGAAACTACTAAACAAGACACAAACGACAAATTAAAAACCGAAGCTCAAACTTTTTTGGATGAGTATTCAAAAACTTACAAAGATTTGTATTATACGTCTGCCTTGGCAGAATGGGATGCAAATACCAAAATCATTCCTGGAGACACTTTAAATGCATTCAATGTGCAAAAAGCAAACGAGGCATTAGCTAAATTTACTGGCAGCACAGATGTTATTGAAAAAACCAAAAAATTTCTTGAAAACAAAGATCTGCTTGATATAAAACAAGTTCGTCAACTAAATGTAATTCTGTATAAAGCAGCAAATAACCCAGAAACGGTTTCTGATTTGGTTTCTGAAAGAATTGCGGCAGAAAATGCTCAAACCATGGCTCTTTTTGGATTTGATTTTAAAGTGGATGGAGCTTCAACGACAACAACAGAAATGGATAGAGTTTTACGTGAATCAAATAATGAAACTGAACGGTTAAAAGTTTGGGAAAGCTCCAAGGAAGTTGGAAAAGAACTAAAAGATGGTTTAGAAAATCTGGTTTCACTTCGTAACAAAACTGTAAATGCTCTTGGTTATGATGATTATTTCACATATCAAGTTTCAGATTATAAAATGACTCGTCAAGAAATGCTTGATGATATGGATAAAATCATTAAGGAAGTTTGGCCTTTATATCGCGAATTGCACACTTGGGCACGTTATGAGTTGGCAAAAAAATACGGAAAAGAAGTGCCAGATTATATACCTGCTCATTGGTTACCTAATCGTTGGGGACAAGATTGGAGTGCTTTAGTAAAAGTTGAAGGTTTTGATATTGATGAAGCTTTAAAAGATAAAAGTGCAGAATGGATTGTAACAGAAGGTGAAGAATTTTTTAAAAGCATAGGTTTTGATCCTCTACCAGCTGTTTTTTATGAAAAATCTAGCCTATATCCTCTACCAGAAGATGCCACTTACAAGAAGAACAATCACGCGTCTGCCTGGCACATGGATTTAGAAAACGATTTAAGAAGTTTAATGAGTGTAGTGCCAACGGCTGAATATTATGAAACTGTACATCACGAATTAGGTCATATTTACTACTATCAATCCTATTCAAACCCAAATGTTCCAATATTATTACGTGAAGGTGCAAATCGGGGCTATCATGAAGCAATTGGAAGTATGTTAGGATTGGCAGCTATGCAAAAACCGTTTTTAGAAGGAAGAGGTCTTGTTGATGCTAATATAAAAATTGATGAAACCCAAAACCTATTAAAAGAAGCTTTAAACTACGTTACTTTCTTACCATTTGGTGCTGGAGTAATGACACAATTTGAAAATGCACTATATGCTGAAAACTTGTCTAAAGATGAGTACAACAAAAAATGGTGGGAGTTGGCAAAAAAATATCAAGGTATGGTTCCACCAACAGAAAGAGGTGAAGAATATTGTGATGCCGCTTCTAAAACGCATATTAATAATGATGCAGCCCAATATTATGATTATGCCATTTCTTACGTGCTTTTATTTCAATTCCATGATCATATAGCTAAAAATGTTTTACATCAAGATCCACATGCAACAAATTATTTTGGCAGTAAAGATGTTGGGGATTTCTTAAAAGGTGTTCTTAAAACAGGAGCAAATAATGATTGGAGAGAATTATTAAAGCAAAGTGTTGGAAGCGAAATGAGCGCAAAACCAATGCTTGACTATTTTGAACCATTAATGGATTACTTAAAAGAAGTAAATAAAGGAAGAACTTATACACTTCCAGAAAGCATATAATCCAAATAAAAAAACCGAAGCAGATGCTTCGGTTTTTTTATTATATACACTCATCAAGTTCTAGATCAAAATGTATTTGAAAGTCATTCTTCACAGCTACCAAACCTAACATTTTTTTTGGTGGTGGAATATTAAAATCGCTTAATTTCAAGTCTAGACATCCTGAAATTTTTAAGGTATCATTGTTATTTAAAATGACAGGAACAACATATGGTCTAGTCACTCCTGCAACCTTAATATCTATGTAAGCAATAACCTGATTTTCTTGATTTGGGTTAAGGTCAATTTCTTTTAAATTAAGTAGAATATTGGGATGTTCAGGCGTTTTTAATAATTCCAAAAAGTCATTATTCATTATTTTTGATCCACAATCAAAACATGAATTACGTACCAATAATGCTGTATTTCTAAAATGAATATCATCATCTTTTTTTACATAGTCTATAGCTATAAGTGAATCTATACTTGAAATATTTAAATCACAATTAAATTGACTTACATTGGTTTTGCCCATTATGCTTAAGTAACTGCTTGGCAAAATAACCATGGCTGTTTTCTTTGCCAAAACATTATCTGACTTAAATGCAGACATTAAAATTATTAAAATTAAAAGCAAAAACCTTTTCATTTTAGAGCATGCTATTTAAATATTTATTTTTTTAAATAAAAACGAGCTTCATAAAAATATAGTATAAATTTATGAAACTCGTTTTAACAAAACAATCAGAACATTATTAGAAGCTAATTACCGCTTCGGCCATTAGTCCATTAAACTTACCATCATGCAATATGCTAGTTGTATCATAACCATCGTATGTTTGGTTAACATATTCTAATTTCATTAGTACATTTTTTGTTAAGAAATAACCAGTACCTAATTGGAATCTATTAATATCCACATCCTCGCTAGATGACAATTCCGCACTTACAGTATTATAACGAGCACCTAGATAAAAGTTTTCAGTAGCGCCGAAACGATAAATTACTTCTCCAGCAACTTGTGTTGCTTTTCTAGTATCAGTTTCCGCACTTGCTTTACCATTACTAAATTCAAGAGTTCCGAAAAATTCTAAACCTTGATATTTAAGGAATGGGTTGAACATCATAGCTGTGATTTGATTTCTAAATCCAGGGTCAAAACGACCAGATCTGAAAGGACTTGATGCACCAGCATCTACGTCTTCCATAACGAAGTAATATCTTGAACCAGTTCGGTCAGCAGTATATAAATAAACGCTAGGGGCATAACCTGTATGATATAAAGATCCTGTAAGTCTAAATCTGAAATCATTTGTGACTTGTTTGTCATAGCCTAATTTTGCTAATAAAGCAGCACCACCTGTTTTCTCATTTGAAGATTCAGCTACAGATTGATTTAATTTTCCATTAGAAAATCCTATCATTCCCAAGAACCCACTATCACATTGATAATATAATTCAGCTCCAACTTCAGTTGTAAATGAATCCATAATTAAGTTTCCTACAAAGGGATTGTATATGGCTTGAGCATTGTCTGTTCTTCTAAAATGAGCATCACCGTAGTTATTCTCCATATGCCCAATTTTAAGAGTAGTATTCTTCATTAGATTACTTAACAATCCTTCTGAAATAAAATCTAAATTGTCAATTTGGAAATAGCCACCTTTTACATAAGGTTCTGGATGGTGACGAGAAGATAAATATGTTCTTAAGTGCATTCTTACACCTTTTGCTAATGCAACATCCAAATCTAGGTTTGCAGTTGCCAAGTTAAAGTTAGAGCCAATACTTTTAAGCTCTACCGCACCAGAGTTTTCATGATCTAAAGCTTGAAATTGTAAGGTTGATGCACCACCAATTCTTACTTTAACATTTTCAAATGTTGAAACAGAATCTTTGGGTGCTTCAAACACATTTATTCCATTCTTATCAGGACTTCTAAAATTGTCTAAATTTCTGTTTTGAGCATTAATACTTATGCCTGATATTAAAAGTATTATTGTAAATAGACTTCTAAATATTGTTTTCATGATTTTAAATTTTGGTTTAATTGATTTCTATTATTTATGATTTATTTATTAAATGTAACATGATACTTTACAGTAATTTCATTACCTGTTTTTATGGTCCCCATAAGCGCTTTTGGAGGATCAACATTAAAGTCGGTCATATTAAACGTTTTTTCTCCTTTGAGTTTTATTTGATAATTATCTGTCTCCAGATAAAATTTCAAGTCTATATTTTTAGTAGTACCAGAAATAGTTAAATTCCCTTTTGCCTCTATCAAATATTTTCCATCACTTTGCTTGGATAATTTACTACTGTTAGACATTTGAAATACAATTGTCTTATATTGGTCTGTGTTCAGGGCTTTATAAGTATTCTTATCCATACCTTTATGACCACTTTTAAGACCTTCAGCTTCAATTTCAATTTTTAAGCTTTTAACATTTAATGAATCAATGCTTATACTTCCTTTCATATTTTCAGCCTTTATTTCCCAATCGTGTAAACTTGAAGTTCCAAGTATTGAAAGTTCAGATGCAGTATTTATTAATTTATACTCTTGAGACCAGCCTGTTTTTGTTGTAAGATTAAATGCTATAAAGAGGATTAATACCTTAACAATTTTATTATTGACTACAAACATTTTTATCGGTTTTAATTTTATACAGCAAAGTTCCAGATTAATAAAAATTAAAACCATGACATTTGTCATATAAGTCAAAACATACCTGATTTTTTAATCAAAACAGGGTTAAATGGTTGTAAAAGATAATTTCTAGGTGTATAAAAAAACCAAAGTATGCTGTGGTTTTTTTATAAGTTATTGGAGAATTTTTTTATGTTATTTAATACTGCTCTAGGTGGTCTGGAATTTTGCTCAAGCCAAGTATGTACATGACCAATAAAATTCATTCCTAGATAATTTGCAGTCTGCACAAATGGCATTGTAAAGCCATCAAAAATTTCACTATTAGAACCACAGCTTATAGCAGCCAAATTTTTACCTCTTAACTTTCTGCCATAAGCCTTTTTATCCCCATGCAAAACATCAGAGATTCTATCAAGAAACGTTTTAGTTTGCGCACTCATGGTATACCAATAAATTGGAGTTGCAAAAATTAAGGTGTCATAATCTAAAATCTTTAAAAAAAGATTAAAAAAGTCGTCGCTTTCATTTTTAAACTCGTAATCATAATAGCTGATACTGTAATTATTTAAATCAACTATATCAATATCTGGGGATAATAAAATCAATTCATCCACAATTTTTCGTGTGTTTCCATTTGATCTTGAGCTCCCTAAAATGACTACAGTTTTATTTTTCATGAAATAAATGAAAAGGCTGAAACCAAAGTTTCAGCCTAATTCTAATAATTATTTGAAATATTAATTATACGTTGAAGTTGATACTTCAAATGTTGAATCTTTTGCAGCCAAATATCGCTCTGCATCTAAAGCTGCCATACAACCAGTACCTGCAGCAGTTACTGCTTGGCGGTAAACATGGTCTGCAGCATCTCCACTAACAAAGACACCTTCAACATTGGTTTTAGCAGTACCAGGCTTATTAATTACATAGCCTGTTTCATCCATATCTAAAAAGTCTTTGAAGATATCTGTATTTGGTGTATGACCAATGGCTACAAAAAAGCCTGTTGCTGGTATTTCATGCTTTTCATTAGTTTGGTTGTTAAAAACCCTTACGCCTGTTACCACTTGTCCGTCTCCCAAAACTTCATCTGTTTCAGTATTATATAGAATTTCAATATTTTCTGTATTCTTTACACGAGCTTGCATAATTTTTGAGGCTCTAAATTCATCTCTTCTAACCAGCATAGTTACTTTTTTACAAAGTTTAGATAAGTAGTGTGCCTCTTCACAAGCCGAGTCTCCTGCTCCTACAATAACAACCTCTTGATTTCTGTAAAAGAACCCGTCACAAACAGCACAAGCTGAAACTCCTCCTCCAAGATTAAGGTATTTTTGTTCAGACTCCAAGCCTAAATATTTAGCTGACGCTCCAGTAGAAATTATTACAGTATCACAATGAATCTCTTTGGTATCATTAACCCATACTTTGTGTACATCACCTGAAAAATCAACTTTTGTAACCCAACCATCTCTCACGTCGGTTTCAAAACGTTGCGCCTGTTTTTGCAATTCCACCATCATTTCCGGTCCAGTAATACCATCTGGATCACCAGGGAAGTTTTCAACTTCAGTGGTTGTTGTCAATTGACCTCCTGGCTGTGCTCCTTGATACAAAACTGGTTTCATGTTGGCTCTTGCAGCATAAATTGCCGCTGTATATCCTGCTGGTCCTGAACCAATAATCAAACACTTTATTTTTTCAATTTCTTCAGACATTCTATCTTAATTTATATTACTCAACAAAAGTAGTTTTTTTAACAGAAAACTTACATAGAAGTTATTAACACTAACTATTGCACGATATATTTAATCTATAATTTAATTTTAATCCAATTTTTTTGTAAATTGTTATGAAACAAAACATTCTTTGTCATGAAAAAATATTTAGTTTTATTCTGCTCGTTACTTATGTTCATTATTACATTTAAAACCTATGCTCAAAATACTATGGAAAGCTCCAGTGCTGTTCCGCCCAGTGATTTAAAACTGGAAGGAGTTTGGGAACTGGTTAGCTTTTATAATTATGGTGCAAATGGTGCTGTTGATACTATTAAGGCGTCTAAATCATACAGACAGATTAAGATGTATTCTAAAACCAAAGTAATGTGGAGTAGGTTTGTTGAATCTGATTCTACAGACTGGTTTGGATACGGTACCTACTCGGTTGCAGACAACATATTAACAGAAGCATTGGACTATGGTTCAAAATCCATGAATCCTATAATAAGTGAACGTGAAGAATTTGAATTTAATTTGATTCTTAAAAAAGATAAGTTCAGCCAAATTGAAAGGGATCAAGATGGGAATCCTCTTATTGCCGAAAATTATATCAGAATTGAATAAATAAAAAAGTCAAGCAAAATTGCTTGACTTTTTTGTCGGGGTGGCAGGATGATAACCAAACCACCACTATGCTGTAAAATCAATACTTTCAGAAATAGACTAAAACAGTGTTAACCGAATTGTAGACCTATCTATTAGTTTGAAATAGTATTATTTATCTGAACGTCTTACTACAAATTTAAGGATTTAATTCCATTAAAACCAGTCAATTTGCATCAAATATTATGATTAATCTATTAAATACTTGTTGACAATTTCTTCCTCTATTCCGCTATATTCAACGAATTCCTTGATTGTAACGAATTGGTAAGATTCCTTACCAAAGTAGTTTCTAATGTCATTTAAAAGCTTGCGTCCATAGCGTTCACTGCGTCCAGTGATACGCTGAATATCTTTTGGGTATATGCAAGCTCTTTTTGGGGTCATAATACTTTATCTATGCTTTATGAGTACATCATCCACACTTCATTATTTTATGATGTTGGTGATGATGATGCGTTGTTAAAATGTTGGAAACCCGAAAGGGTTTTCAATATTTTAATGACGTTTTTGGTTGTATCGGAATGGATGACCGAAAACGGCATTTGATCTTTAACAACGTGCTATAAAATTACGTGATTTGGTTTCATTAATCAAAAAACGAATTATTATGGCAAAACAAACTGGAATTATTAAACTGAAAGGAACTATTGGTGGTATTTCCTTTTACAAAACGACTGACGGACATCTGGCGCGCGAAAAAGGCGGTGTGGATGCCAATCGTATTGCAAATGATCCTGCGTTTCAGAGAACACGTGAAAATGGGTCTGAATTTGGGCGCGCTGGTAAAGGTGGTAAACTTTTACGAAATGCTATCCGTATTCTTTTGCAAAATGCAAAGGACAAACGTGTGGTCTCTCGTTTGACTAAAACACTTGTAGCGATTACCAAAACCGACACCACAAACGAAAGAGGTTTAAGAACCTTGCAAGATGGCGATTTAAGCTTGTTAAATAGCTTTGAATTTAACTTGGGTGGAAAGTTAGGCACAACGCTTTTTGCTCCGTTTACAAATGCATTTGACCGTGTTTCTGGTGATGCTACGGTTAACCTTGATGCGTTTTCTCCAACGGTTAGGATTGCAGCTCCGACTGGAACAACCCATTTTAAGGTGGTAATGGGTGCTTCTGAATTGGATTTTGAGAACGAAACCTCAACATTTGAAAATGATGAGACTGCCATTCTGCCTTACACTGCTGCTGATACTGCTGCCATTGCCTTAACAGCTTCATTGACTGCTAACTCAACGCTTCCTGTTGTTCAGGTGCTTGGTGTAGAGTT
>Ga0102947_1000738_pt1 | contig 11471 bp, 8 predicted proteins | sample SalPon2A_A_D2_MG_FD_78210 | JGI IMG/M metagenome (GOLD analysis project Ga0102947, IMG submission 78210) | Soil microbial communities from South San Francisco under conditions of wetland restoration - Salt Pond MetaG R2A_A_D2_MG | ecosystem: Environmental > Terrestrial > Soil > Wetlands | place... | reverse complement strand
TTGGTTCTAATGGTTTTGCTTTAAACCCTAAAATTTTGACACGAATAAATTCAACACCTTTTTTGAATAATCTATAAATTCCTAGTATGACACCATGAAATATAAATTCAACGAATATTCGACCAATAATTTCTCCTAAAATTTCAATTATAATCACAATTATTAATTCAGTTCCTCGGTTTTCTCAAATGCACTACAACTCGTTATATCCCCATAAAACAGTACAATATCCCGGATCAACTCCGGGGATAACAGCATGTTTTTATAATGTTTACCCCTCCCATTCGGTGTGGAAAATACCTTCCCGGTCCAGGCGTTCATAGGTATGCGACCCAAAATGGTCGCGCTGGGCCTGGATCAGGTTTAAGGGCAGCCTGCCACTGGTATAGGCGTCAAAATACGTAAGGGAATTAGACAGCCCGGGCAGGGGGATGCCATTGGTGGCCCCAAAGGATACCAGCGTCCTGGCGGCCCCTACGGTACTTTTTACCTTTGCTATAAACGCGGGCGCCATCATTAAATTGGAAAGGCCCTCGTCCTCCGCATATGCCTTTGAGATATCATCCAGCAGGGCGGCGCGGATGATACAACCCGCCCGCCATATTCTGGCAATCGTGGCCATGTCCAGGTCATACCCGTATTCCTTTGATGCGTCGGCCAGTTGGTGCAGCCCCTGGGCATAGGTCATGATAAAGGAAAAGTAAAGCGCTTCTTCGGCCGAGTTGATCAACCGCTCTTTGGAATGGGATCCCGTTGCCGGGCGGCCGTAAACCTTTTCGGCAGCCATGCGTTCCGACTTTAACGCGGAGATTTCCCGCATGCTTACCGCAATATCAATAGAGGGAATGGGGATCCCCAGGTCCATAGCATTCTGGGAGGTCCATTTGCCGGTACCTTTTTGCTTTGCCTTGTCCAGAATCTGGTCTACCAGCCTCCCGCTCCCCTGGTCGTCTGCCTGCCTAAAGATCTGTGCGGTGATCTCTACCAGAAAGGATTGCAACCTGCCGCTGTTCCATTGGGCAAATACCTGGTGCAATTCATCATTGTTGAGCCCGCCTGCCTTTTTAAGCAGGTCATAGATCTCGGAAGTCAGTTGCATCAGCCCGTATTCTATGCCGTTATGGACCATTTTTACATAGTTCCCGGCCGACTTGGGCCCCAGATAGGCCACGCAGGGTTCCCCCTTGAACTTCGCCGAAACTGCCTCAAAAACGGGTTGTACATGGCTGTATGCTTCCCTGGAACCACCGGGCATAATGCTCGGCCCCAAACGGGCCCCTTTGGCGCCCCCGGAGACCCCCGCGCCAAAAAAATGGATCCCTTTTTCCTGCAGGTAAGCCTCGCGGCGGTCCGTATCCGTAAAAAAGGAATTTCCCCCGTCAATGATGATGTCGTCCCTATCCAGCAGGGGGAGCAGGCCTTCGATCACTGCATCCACAATTTTTCCCGCCGGCACCAGCAGCATTATTTTCCGGGGCATGGACAAGGCCTTCACAAAAGTGGTAACCTCAGTAGAGGCATTTACCCTGGCTTCATTACCTCCTTCTTCCCTGAGGGCGTTTACCTTTTCGGGGTCCAGGTCGTGACCATAGGCGGAAAACCCGTTATCCGCCACGTTTAAAATAAAGTTCCGCCCCATAACGCCAAGGCCTACCAAACCAAAATCGTATGTACTTTCTTGCATAGTGTCGACTGCTTTTAAATAAACTTATTTCCCTGAAACGTCCCGGTTTGGAGCTGCTTCGGGCGCTTCTTCGTAGTATTTCAAATGTACTTTAAAAAAATGACATTAAATTTAATTGATAATCACATCCTGCATTGGTAATAGCTGATCTTTTCAATATATTTAAACACAATAAGGACCAATGAGGAAAACTGCCAACCAAATGCTGATCATCTTCGGGGCTTCCGGGGACCTTACAGCGAGAAAATTGATCCCGGCCATCTACAATTTGTACAAGGGAGGCCACCTGCCTGAAAATTACGTGGTTTTAGGGGCCAGCCGCAGCGAATGGACGGATGATGATTTCAGGGACAGCGTGGTCAGGGAAAGTGCCTATCTTGCGGATCAGCTGAAAGGGGTGGATCAGCAGTTCATGGAAAAATTCACGGACAAGCTGTTTTATCACGAATTAGGGGACGATCAGGATAATGATTACAGTCCGTTGAAAGCCCGGATAACGGCCCTGAATGAAGCCCATAAAACCGGGGGAAATTATATTTTTTACCTTTCGGTGCCCCCGGCGGCCTATAATCAGATCGCCAAAAACCTCCACAACCAGGGACTTCACGATGAGTCCGTTGGCTGGCGGCGGCTGATCGTGGAAAAACCCTTCGGCTATAGCCTGGAAAGCGCCACAAGCCTCAACAAAGCCCTGCACCGCTGTTTCAAGGAACCGCAGATATACCGGATAGACCATTACCTGGGGAAGGAAACCGTACAGAACCTGTTGGTGACGCGCTTTGCCAACAGTATTTTTGAGCCCCTGTGGAACCGGAACTACATTCACCACGTGGAGATCACGAACGCCGAGAAAGTAGGGGTAGAGAAACGGGGAGGGTATTACGACAAGTCGGGAGCCCTGCGCGATATGTTTCAGAACCACCTGATGCAGGTGGTATCACTGATCGTGATGGAACCCCCCATAGGGGATAACCCGGAGGAAATCAGGAATGAAAAGGTTAAAGCCTTAAAATCCCTCCGGATCATGAAGGATGAACAGACGCTGTTCAATAACACGATCAAGGGGCAGTACCTGGCGGCTGAGATCGATGGGGAAAAAGTAAAGGGCTATCGGGAAGAACAAGATGTGGATCCGGAATCCACCACGGAAACCTATGCCGCCCTTAAATTTTATGTGGACAACTGGCGCTGGGCCGATGTGCCCTTTTACGTGCGGACGGCCAAGCGGATGCCAAACAAGGTAACGGAAGCAGTCATCCACTTTAAATCGCCCCATCATCAGATCTTTAAAGATTCGGGCATTCACAACAAAGACAATAAGCTGATCATCCGGATACAACCCGATGAGGGGATCCTGATCAAATTTGGCGTGAAGGTCCCCGGGCAGGGTTTTAAGGTGGAGCGTGCCAACCTCGATTTTTATTACTCCAGCCTTGCGGAGACCCATGTAATGACCGCCTATGAAAGGCTGCTGCTCGATGCCATGCAGGGAGATGCCACCCTGTATGCGCGTGCCGATGAAGTGGAGGCTGCCTGGGCCTTTGTGGACCCCATCCTCGACTATTGGAAAAACGGTATAAATGTGAAAACCTACGGGTATTCCGCCGGGGTCTGGGGCCCCCAGAATGCGGACGACCTCTTCGAAGGCTCCTATGTGTGGCGGAACCCGGGGGAACAACTGGCGGGCGATCCGGGATTCTGTGTTTTGAGTTAGAAATTGCTATTTGGAACTGGTATTTAAGTACCACCCCTTGATCAAGGGGTGGTGGCCTGAGCCAAAGGCGAAGGACTGAGGGGTTAAGGAGCCAGACGGAGCAATGGCTTATTCTCTTCATTTCTTTTGCTTCCGGCCCTCCGGCGGACAGGCGTACAAAGACATAAAACTCTAATCATTTTTAGGAACTGGAGATTCAACTCCTCCCCCTTTTTCAGGGGGAGGTGGTCTTGGCGAAGCCAAGAGCGAAGGGGGTCGTTAATGTTGATCATGACACGAATAAAGTTCCCATTTCAATTCCTCATGGTAGTTAAGGGGAGGTGACATGACTTTGGCATGAGGGATTGGGTCTTTTAATGTTAACCATAATGAGGATAAAAAAGCAATGTAAATAAATTAGTTTTATCTTTCCCTTCTTTACGTGATCAACGGTAAAGAGGCGTACTGAAGCAATGGTAAACCAACATTTCAATGAACATCAAAACATACCCCTCCAAACAGGAAGTTGCCGAGCAATTTTCCAAATGGCTGTCAGAATTGATAACGTCCTCGGAAAATCCTGTCCATATAGCACTCTCCGGGGGCAGTACCCCCAAAATCGTCTTTGAGGAACTGGTCCGGAACTATTCCGGGATCGATTGGCCGGGGGTCCATTTGTACTGGGGGGATGAACGTTGTGTACCCCCTGGGGACGCGGATAGCAACTACGGCATGACGGCCGGCTTGCTGCTTTCAAAAATTGAGATCCCGGGGGAGAACATCCACCGGATAAAAGGGGAAAATGATCCCGCGGAAGAAGCTGTCAGGTATGGGGCATTGCTCGAAGAAAAACTGCCCGAAGGCAATGGGGTTCCCCGTTTCGACCTGGTCATCCTGGGGATGGGGGACGACGGGCATACCGCCTCGGTCTTTCCCCATGAAATCGACCTTTGGGCTTCGGAACAAAATTGTGAGGTGGCCATACACCCGGACACCGGGCAAAAGCGCATTACCATCACCGGGAAGTTGGTCAATAATGCAGAAGCCGTCGCTTTTCTGGTCACGGGTTCGGGAAAGGCGGAAAAGGTGCGGGAAATTATCCATCATGAGGGGGGTTATGCCACCTATCCGGCATCCCTGGTAGCCCCGTCCGCAGGTACTTTATATTGGTTTATGGATGAGGATGCTGCCAACCTGTTATGACCACAAAGTAGCTGATGCCCGGCCGGATACTATCCCAGGTCAATTTTTACGTTCTCCTTGTCTAAGAGGGCCACATGCTCTTCCATTTTGAATTTTGCTTCGTGGAAGGTTTTATTCCTGTTGAACATTTCTTCCTTGCGGCGTTTGCTCCTCGCAAACCTTCGAATGCCATGTTCATCGGTAATAATGAGGCCGGGTACAGGCACACTCTTTCCATTGGCATCCCTGGCAACCATGGTAAAGTAGGAAGAATTGCAGTGCTTCTTTTCCCCTGTGGTGAAGTTTTCCGCTTCCACGCGCACCCCGACGACCATGGAGGTACGGCCGGTGTAGTTGATGGAAGCCTTCAGGGTCAGTAACTCCCCTACTTCAACCGGACTTAAAAAATCTACCTTATTCACGGAAGCAGTTACGCAATAGCACTGGGAATGCTTGGAGGCGCAGGCAAATGCGATCTGGTCCATTAAATTTAAAATATGGCCGCCGTGCACCTTCCCCCCGAAATTGGAGTGGGCGGGGAGCATCAGTTCTGTTATGGAAATCCTGGATTCCCTGGCGGTTTTATATCGCTGCATATTTTTATATTCGTTGGTATGAAGTACAAAGTACAAAGTATTCAGTACAGGGGACCAGGTAGTTTTTTATTCTGTTAATTGCCGATTGCTCTAATGTTCCGGTTTGTGGTCTTCAATTTCATCTTCCCTGGCCCGCTTTAATATGGGTTCCGGGATCGACTTTTTAGCCTTGGCCCCCATTTTTTTGAGCTTTTCAATACTGATTATGATATTGCCGCGGCCTTCCACCAATTTGTTCATTGCTCCTTTGTATTCGTCCTTGGCGTCATCCATCTTCTTCCCAAGCTTGGTAAGGTCGGTTATAAAGCCTTCAAACTTGTCGTACAATGCCCCGGCCTGCCTCGCTATTTCGATGGCGTTACGTTGTTGCTTCTCATTATTCCACATGGAGTCTATGGTCCTTAGGGTAGCGAGGAGGGTAGAAGGGGTAACGATCACGATATTTTGTTCAAATGCCTTGTTGTACAAACTGTTTTCATTGTTTATCGCAACAGAGAAAGCAGTTTCTATGGGGATGAACATCAACACAAAATCGGGGCTTTCCATTTCGTACAGGTCCTCGTATTTTTTGGCTGACAACTGGTCCACGTGTTTTTTAAGTGAATTGATATGGTCTTTTAAAAAAGTCTCCCTGTCCCCTTCTTCGGCATTGACATAGCGCTCATAATCCGTCAGGGACACCTTTGAATCCACGATCATCTTTTTGCCATCGGGAAGATTGATAATAACATCAGGGAGGACCCTGGTCCCGTCTTTCCTGGTAAAGCTTTGTTGTACGGAATATTCCCTGTCCTTTTCAAGGCCTGATTTTTCCAGCACGCGCTCCAACACCAATTCTCCCCAATTGCCCTGCATTTTGCTATCCCCTTTAAGCGCCTTGGTAAGGTTGGTCGCCTCTTTGGTCATTTGCTCGTTGAGTTCCTTAAGGCCAAAAATTTGCTGCCGCAGGGCCGCGTGGTAATCAATACTTTCTTTGTGGGTTTTCTCTACCTTGTCTTCAAAAGTTTTAATTTTTTCCTTTAAGGGGTTCAGGATATTTTCAATGTTTTCCTTGTTCTTTTTGGTGAATTTATCACTGGTGCTCTCCAATATTTTATTCGCCAGGTTTTCGAATTCCAAAGTGAACTTTTCCTGTAATTTTTCAACTTCTTCCTTTTGTTCCCGGTTTTTTGCCTGCAGGTTTTCGAGATCGGCCTGGTAGCGCACAATCTGGCTGCCCTGCTGTTCCTTTTGGAGCCTTAATTCATTTTTTTCCTCAGCCTCGCGGGTCAGCTGATCATTGAGGGTTGTGAGATTGTTCCTCAATTGTTGCTCTCTTTCGAGGAGGGTACTTTGTTCCGATTTCGTTTTGAGGCCCCGGATATAATTTCCCATAAAATAGCCGATTGCAAGGAAAACCAGGGCCAGGATGATAAATAGAAGGTACTCGTTCATTGCCGTTGAAATTCTTAAAGGTAAAGATAGCGGTTTGTGGTTAAACAGGACAGGCTGGAACCCGGGTAAACGGTCATAACCTCCGATTTAATTCCCATTATACGTGGCAGCGGATCCAGGTTCGTACAGGAAGATGAAATAACAATGCACTGTATTGTGACTTAATCCCTCTTTACCCTGAACGATCCTGTTTTAGAATCGAAAACAATGGTATCCGGGGGGAAAAGCGATTCAAAATGCTTTTTGTCAATTAGTTCACAGGGCTCGCCAAAGGAGGTCCTGTGCTCGTCCATGATCAATATTTTGTCACTGAGCTGAATGGCGAGTTCTATTTCGTGCGTGGTATAGAGAATGATCTTTTTCCGTTCATGGGCAATCCGCTGTAGCAGTTTCAGGATCTGTACCTTGTGAAAAAGGTCAAGATGGGTGGTGGGTTCGTCCAAAAGCATGATGGAGGTATCCTGGGCCAGGGCCCTTGCGATCATTACTTTCTGTAACTGCCCGTCACTGAGTTCGTAACATTTTTTAGACTGAAGGGTTTCCAGTGAAACCATGCGGATGGCATCCTCGATCACGGAATTGTCCCCTTCCGAAATGGCCCCGATCCAATTGGTATAGGGCTGCCGTCCCAATCCGATCAATTCCCGCACGGTAAGGTTTTTTGAAGCGATGGGTTCTGTAAGCACCACACTCAATACCCTTGCCAACGCTGTAGCATTATAATTTTCCAGGGGTTTTGAGTGAATTTGTATGTTCCCGGAAATCCGGGTTGAACGGAACCCAGGGTGCGCAGGAGCGTACTTTTCCCAATTCCGTTAACGCCTACGATGGCCGCCAGTTCCCCCGGGGACAATTCGAATTGAATGTCTCTGGCAACCCTGACCTCCTTCTTTTGAACTATGTAGCCAATGTCGAGGGCGGATACTTTAAAGGCACTATTTTCCGGTGGTGTTTCTATTTTTTTGTCGTTGGGTTATTGTTTTTGGGTACTTTTTTTTATTCCTGTCCCGCACTTCGTATTACGAACCTCCTGCCCTGGAATTTATCCATCGTCCTGTGTCCTTCCTCCTTCATCCTCCGTTCCTTGTATTTTGTCTCTAAAATATCATTTTCTTTTTTCGCACCAACAGCCATATCACTACCGGGGCACCCACCATTGAGGTGATGGCATTGATGGGGAGTACCTGCGCCGAGGTTGGCAGTTGCGCCAGGGTATCACATAAGAGCAACAATATGGCGCCATACAACAGTACCGCCGGCACCAGCACCCGGTGGTTGGTGGTGTCAAATATCTGGCGCGTTAAATGGGGCACGGCCAAGCCAATGAAAGCAATGGGCCCGGCAAAAGCCGTGACACTCCCAGCCAACAGACCGGTTGCCGTGATGATAAGATAACGCGAGCGTTTCATCCGAACGCCCAGGCTCCGCGCATAGTTTTCCCCCAGAAGAAGCGCGTTGAGCGATTTTATGGAAAGGACGCTAAGCACAATTCCCAGGAGGATGCAGCCCGAAAGCAAGGCGAGTTGCGGCCATGATAGGTTGCCTACACTCCCAAAAGACCAGTAGATGTATTGTTGTAATTTTTCGGCGCTTGTAAAATAGGACAGGACAGTCACGGCGGCGGCCGTAATACTTCCGAACATCAGCCCTATGATCAAAAGGGCCATGGTATCCTTTATTCTGGACGCTATGGACATTACCGCCAGCAATACTGCAAAACTACCTGTACTTGCGGCAATGGTAAGAGAAACATCATTTACAAAACCAAAGGTTACCCATCCGGACAACAGGACGGTGCCCATGATAAGGATGGCGGCACCCAGGCTGGCGCCGGAACTGATCCCCAGGACAAAGGGCCCTGCAAGCGGATTCCTGAACAGCGTTTGCATCAGCAGGCCGCTCAGGGACAGGCCGCTGCCAACCAAAATTGCGGTGAAGGCTTTCGGGATCCGGTAATTCCGGATGATATAGTACCAGGACTCCTGCTCCACCGGACCTCCGAAAACGGCATTGAAGGTATCTTTAAAGGGAATGGTTACCGAGCCCAAACTCAGATTGATCAGCAGGCAAAGGAGCAGTACCAGGAAGAGCGCTGTAAAAGCAAAACGGTATTTTTTGGTTTCTCCCACTATTCCAGGGGTTTAAAAAAGAAGGGTTGATGATCGGGCAGGACATCCGGATGAAAGATATGTATGAGATCTTTAAGCACCAGATCCGGCCTGCCAGGTCCCAACTCGTAGTACCACAGCCCACCGGTTTCCCCCACCGTACGCGCAAATGTAAAGATCTTTTTGTGCTGGAAGGCATTAAATTGCTCATAATGGCGGTTGCTTTCCCGCATCGCATCATAGGAAGTAAACTGAGAGGGAGATATCCAAAAATCTGAATTTTTTGCTTTTTCCAGCACGCTCTCCAAACTCAGGGACAAACTGCCGGATTCAGGGGTATCCTTCCAGAGATAATCGACATAGGCATCCTCTAAAAAACGGGCTGCCCAGCTTTTCCCCCCGGGAAGATACCAGACATCTTTGTACAGAGCCCCGCTGAGGATGGTTGGCTTATCATCGGCCTTGGAGGCGATGGATTTAGCAGCAAGATAGCCCGTTTCAATTTCCCGGAAAATACTGTCCGCTTTCTGTTCCACATTAAAGAAAGGGGCGAAGAATTTGATCCATTCCGCCTTGCCCAGCGGTGTTTCTTCCGTCCAGTCCCCATTGTATACCACAGGGATATTGGACCGTTGCAGGGTTTCATAAGCCTTGTTTAAATTGTCGATACTAAACCCTATAACCACATCGGGTTGCAAGGCAATGGTCATCTCGGTATTCATTGCTTCGTTATTCCCCAGTTCCTGTATTTCTCCCGCGGTGATGCGCTGCCTGGCGGCCCTGGAGGAAATATAGCGGCAATCGGGAAACCCTACTAATTTATCGAGGACCCCAAGGGCTTCCAGGGCCGGGATATGTGTGGTTGAAGTAACTACCAACCTTTCTACAGGGGTTATAACGATGGCATCATAGTCGTCCGCATTTAGTGTTGTCCGGGCCATTAATTCCCTGGGGAGCAATGCATAGGTGAATGCCGCTTCGGCATTGGGCCATGGAGCGGTTATTTCCAGGGTCGTAACCCCGGTGGCCGAGGTGGCCATCGCAAAGCCTGTGGCGTACTTTATTTCAGGCGATTCCTTTGCGTTGGACAAGGCGTGGCCTTCTTTTTTTTCCTGCCTGCAGCCGGGGAAAACCAACAAACATAGAAGAACAGCTGTGTATTTCAAATGGTGCATACCGGTCATTCGTCAAAAATAGTATTAATTAATCTTTTGTTCTTCAGCCAAAACAAAATGTTTACCTTCGCCTTGAATCTTGGTTTTTACCGATGCCCAGCATCCGTAAAATTAAAAGGGAATCCGGTGATCTGAAGCAGGAAGTACGATCTGGGAGTATGAAGTTCAATATAATTTGCAAGTAATACTGCTAATTTCATGCCCCTTCCTTTGGAAAATCCGGAACTGTTCCCGCAACTGTAAGCTTTGCCCATCCGGCACTGATCTTTTTTAATATCAGTCCGTAGTAGGCGGCTGTCATTTCTTCGAATACCACTGTCTGCCAGCCGGCAGGCGGGAAGGTGAATGATAGTACGCAAGTCAGGAGACCTGCCAAATTCACAAAACTATTGTTAAACTTTCGGGATAAAAGTTTACGTATGGGTACAGACATACTATTTCCCGTATTAATCAACTTAGATGAACAAAGGATTATTATGCCTTGGTGCCGCCTTTCTGGCATGGCATGGGGCGGCTGCACAGCAGCAAAGGGACTCTGCGGCGATTCAGGTACTGGACGAAGTCGTGGTCAGCGATTCGCGCTTTGAGTTAAAAAGGGAACATTCGGGTAAAAACATTATCAGGATCAACACAGAAGAACTGGAACGCAACCAGGGAAAATCAATTTCTGAAATCATCAATTCCCGGAGCGGAATTGAGATCGCCGGAAGCCGTGGCAGGCAGGGGGAAATCCTGGGTGTTTTTGCCCGCGGTGGCAGGGGCAGGCAGGTATTGATCATAGTGGATGGGGTGCGTATAACAGACCCTTCCTCATTTTCCCAGGAATACGATCTTCGCCTGCTTTCCACCGCAAATGTTGCATCGATAGAAATCATCAAGGGTGCGGCAAGCACCCTTTACGGGACAAATGCAGCTACCGCCGTAATCAACATTCAGACGAAAAACCCGTCGGATCGAACTATTGCCGGGGATTTTCAAAGCAGCTTCGGGACCAACCAAACTTCGGACCATCAGAATTATAACCTGTCGGATTTCAACAACAGCGCCCGCGTGTCAGGGACCCTGAATACGGTGACCTATTCAGCTGGTTTTTCCGGCAGCTATTCAGACAATATATCCTCCATCATCACACCGGAGAATGAGGATGATCGTTTTTCGAGGACAAGTACGGATATCCGCCTGGGTTATAAACCTTCAGACAGGTTTAGTTTCAGTGTTTACGGTAATCAGACAAAGGTGCGAACGGACTATGATGAGTCGTTCGGGATGGCGGATGCCCCGTACCGCTTCCTGAGTGAACAGAAGCGCGCCGGGCTTACATCCCGGTATTCATACGGGAAAGGGGATCTGAACCTCAACCTGGCTTTTACGGAATACGACTCTGAAAATTTCAGTGCTTTCCCGAATACTTTTAAAGGAAATAACCTGGTACTCGACCTGTTTCACAAGTATGCCGTGGACGATACTTTTTACGCTATCCTCGGGCTAAACTACAATAAGGACCGTACCACTTTTGAAGAGGATAAGGAATTTACCCTGACGGATCCGTATGTCAATATGGTGTACATTTCCCCATTTGGATTGAACGTCAATGCAGGG
>Ga0102947_1000737_pt1 | contig 11474 bp, 10 predicted proteins | sample SalPon2A_A_D2_MG_FD_78210 | JGI IMG/M metagenome (GOLD analysis project Ga0102947, IMG submission 78210) | Soil microbial communities from South San Francisco under conditions of wetland restoration - Salt Pond MetaG R2A_A_D2_MG | ecosystem: Environmental > Terrestrial > Soil > Wetlands | place... | reverse complement strand
GGTGGCGTCGGTCTACGGCGCCAACGTCGGCGAGATCGTCAAGCTCAACCGGCTGCCGAGCGCCCACCGCATCAGCCCGGGACAGAGCCTGCGGGTGCCGGACCGGCGCAACGGCAGCGGCCCGTCGGCGGCGGCACTAAGGTCGGCGGGGCTGGGGTCGGCGGGGCTGGGGTCGGCGGCCAGCAATGGGGCGCGGGAGGTCCGGGAGACCCGGGTGCGGGTCCAGTCCGGCGACAGCCTGTGGGTCTTGGCGCGGCGCCACGGCACCACCGCCGACCGCATCCGCAGGGACAACGGCCTGTCCGGCAACCTGCTGCGCCCCGGCCAGGAGTTGCTGATCCGCACCGGCCCCGGCGCCGCGGTGCGCCCGTACACGGTGCGCCGGGGCGACACCCTGGGCGGCATCGCCAGGAGACAGGGCGTCTCCCTCGCCAAGCTGCTGCGCGAGAACCGCCTGTCCAAGCGCAGCACCATCTTCCCCGGCCAGACGCTGCATATCCCGAACTGAGGGCTTGCGACGTCCGCCCCCTCAGCGGGGCGGCGTCACGTTCTTCACCGAGGGCTCCTTATCCCGCTTCCCGGCGCCCCGGTCCTTGAGCCGGCCCAGGAGCACGGTCAGCAGGCCGAGGAGGATCTCGTCGATGAAGGGCACCATGTCGGGCACCACCAGGTCGACGGCGAAGAGGACCGCGGCGAGGGTGAAGAGCTGCGGGTAGCGCAGGTTGCTGGCGAAGTCGCGGATGAAGGAGAACGGTCCGGACGTGGGGGTTTGGCTCATCGGCTACCAATCAGGGGAAGAGTAGGTTTTCGAAGGGTTCGTGACGTTTCCAACGGTAGGTCCGAAAGTCCCGCTGGTCCGTGGACAATATCCTGCCGTGCCCCAGTTCCTCAGCGAGGATGACGAGGGAGGCGTCCGCCAGGTCCATGGGCAGGTCGGCGTATGACTCCATGAGGGAGCCCATCCGTGGCACGGCGTCGATGCTCAACGGGAAGACCTCGAAGGCCTTCGCCGCCGCGCCGGCCAGGACCCTGCGCGGGCCGGCCGGCCCCGTGCGGTGGAGCAGGATGTGACACGTCTCGGTGAGTACCGGCCAAGAGGTGATCAAGCCCTCTGAGAGCATCCCGGTCGCCTCCACCGCCAAGTCGTGGTGACGATCCTTACGGTCGGTGAGGGCTACCCAGTAACCGGTGTCAACGATCACCATGCTTGCGGCCCAAGAGTTCCCCGTACTCCTCCTTGACCCGCACCGAGAGATCTCCCGGCCCCTCCCAGAAACCCACCAGCCCGGCGTCCTGAAGAGCTTGCAGCGGGTTGGTGGGCTCGCGTTCCCGCTCTTCTTCGAACAAGAGGTCGATCCCCCGCTTCACCAGGTCGCTGGTGCTCGCACCGGTGCGGCGCTTGAGGTGATCGAGCTTCGCAGAGCGCTTGGCGTCGAGGCGGGCATTGACCCGACATCCTGTGTCTTTGGTGGCGAGTGCCATAGGTCCTCCCTTCGTCATACGACAGTATGACACGGTTCATCTCACCGTGCCAAGCAGAGCCAGCTACGACCTCCTCTCCTTTCCTCATACGCCAGTAGACACGCTTTCTTCCCCCTTGTGCCCGGTGACGCCGGCGCGCTCCCCTTCCATCCACCACTGAAGCGCGCCGGCCCCCGCACCGAGCTCCCCGCCACCCTCCGTTCAGCGCACTACCTCACCAGCCACACTGCCGCCCCTCGTTCTGCTCCTCCAGCCAATCCGCCAGCGGCGCGAAGTAGTCGAGGATGGCCGAAGCGTCCATCTGGGGCGAGCCGGTCACCGTCTCCAGCGCCTCCTGCCAGGGACGGCTCTGGCCCATGGCAAGCATCTCCTCCAGCAGCACCCCGGCCTCCTGCGAATCGTAGATGGTGCAGCGGTTCAGCGGCCCTTCGTAGCCCGCCGCCTCGCACAGGGAGCGGTGGAAGTCGAACTGGAGGATCGCCGCCAGGAAGTAGCGGGTGTAAGGCGTGTTGCCCGGGATGTGGTACTTGGCGCCGGGATCGAAGTCCGCCTCGCTGCGCGCCACCGGTGCCGCCACCCCCTGGTACTTCTCGCGCAGCTCCCACCAGCCCTGGTTGTACTCCTCCGGGGCGATCTCCCCGGAAAACACCTGCCAGCGCCACTGATCGACCAACAGGCCGAAGGGCACGAAGGCGATCTTGTCCAGCGCGTCGCGGAGCAACAGGCCGATGTCCTTCGAGGCCGGCGGCTCCTCGTCGAGGTAGCCGATGTCCACCAGGTAGGGGGGCGTCACCGACAGGGCGATGGTGTCCCCCACCGCCTCGTGAAAACCGTCGTTGGCGCTGTTCCTGTAGAGGTAGGACAGCTCGTTGTAGGCCCGCTGGTAGTAGTTGTGCCCCAGCTCGTGGTGGATGGTCTGGAAGTCCTCGGCGTTGACCTGGATGCACATCTTGATGCGCAGGTCGTCCACCTGGTCCACCGCCCAGGCCGAGGCGTGGCACACCACCTCCCGGTCCGCCGGCTTGGTGAACAGCGAGCGCTCCCAGAAGGTCTCCGGCAGCGGCGCGAAGCCGAGGGAGCTGAAGAACGCCTCGCCCTGGCGCACCATGTCGATGGCGTCCACGCCCTGTTCTTCGAGCAGGGCCGTCAGGTCGTACCCCGCGTCGCCGTCGGCGGGCGCCACCAGGGGATAGATGTTGCCCCAGCTCTGGGCCCACATGTTGCCCAGCAGGTGGGCCGGGATCGGCTCGCCGGAGGGCACCACGGCCTCGCCGTACTGCTCCTGCAGGCTGGCCCGGACGTGGCAATGGAGCGCCTCGTAGAGGGGCCGGATCTGGCCGTAGAGGCGGTCCAGCTCGGCGGCGAAATCGTCCGGGTCCATGTCGTAGTTGGAGCGCCACAGGGCGCCGGTGTCGGAGTAGCCCAGCTCGGAGGAGCCCTCGTTGGCCAGTTCCACCATGCGCCGGTAGTCGTCGCGCATCGCCGGGGAGATGGTGCGCCAGCCGGTCCAGGCCTCCAGCAGGGCGTCCGGGTCGCGGCTCTCGGCGATGGTGCGGGACAGCTCCAGGAGGTCCTGGCAGCCATCACCCTCGGCGCCTTCGTCGGCCCCCTCGGGGCAGTACTTGCCGGTGCCGTAGAGGCTCTGCAGGCGGGTGGTGATCTGGGTCAGCTCGGAGGTCTTGGCCGGGTCCGCCGGCGCCGGGATCACCAGGCTGGTCTTCAGCAGGCCCAGCTTGCGGCGCACGTCCGGATCGACCTCGACGCCGTCGAAGCGGGCCGCCCCCTGGGCGTAGGCCACGGCGCTGGTGAGCATCCGCTCGCCGGTCTGGGCGGCGATCTGCTCGGTGTCGTGGGTGATGAAGTTCGCCTGCACCCAGGCGGCGCGCTCGGCGGAAATCAGCAGGCGGGTCAGTTCCTCCTCGGCCTCGGCGACGTAGGCCGCCGCCTCGGCGGCGGTGGGAGCGGAATCGGCGGTGGCGTCCATCGCCTCCGCGCCGGCGTCAGCACCGGCGGCGTCACCGGAGTCGGCGGCGGGGTAGGCCCGGGCGCCCCGGGGGGCGTCGGCGGGGGCGGTGGTGGACGCGCAGCCGGCGGCGGCCACGGTGACCACCGCCAGGACGAGGGTCAGCACGGCCCGCCGCAGGGAGCGGCCGGCGAGGGGGAAGAAGATCGGGTCGGGACGCATGGCGGGAACCTCCAGTGGGTTGGGTCTCAGCACGGATTTGGACGTCAGCAGGTTTGGATGCAACGAAAGTCGGGGGCTACGGTGGGCTCACGATGGGCTCACGGTGGGCTCCGCGGCGCGGGCCTCAGACCCGGGGCACCGCGCTGCCCAGCGCCTCGGCGATGCGCTCCAGGCCGCCGGTGAGCTCCTGGCGGGAGCAGGCGAAGGAGATGCGGACGTGGGCGTCGTCGCCAAAGGCCGCCCCCGGCACCACCGCCACCCGGGCCTCCTCCAGCAGGAACTCGGCGAAGGCCACCGACCCGTCCATGCCGTCGTGGTAGCAACCGGAGACGTCGGGGAAGGCGTAGAAGGCGCCGTCCGGCGGTTCGCAGGAAACCCCCGGCAGGGCGTTGAGCCGGGGGATCAGCAGATCCCGGCGCTCGGCGTACTCGGCGACCATGGTCCGCACCGCCTCCTCGGCCCCTTCCAGCGCCGCCAAGGCCCCCTTCATGGCGAAGGAGGTGGGGTTGGAGATGGCGTGACTCTGGATGTTCAGCACCGCCTTGAGGATCTCCGGCGGCGCGAACAGGTAGCCCTGGCGCCAGCCGGTCATGGCGTAGGTCTTGGAAAACGACCCCACCAGGACCAGGTGGTCCGCCAGCTCCGGCGACAGGGCGGCGACGCTGGCGTGCTCGACGTCGCCGTAGACGAAGCGCTCGTAGGTCTCATCCGAGATCAGCACCACGCCGCGCTCGGCGCAGCCCCGGGCCAGGCGCTCCAGGTCGCCGGGGGTGATGACGCCGCCGGTGGGGTTGCACGGCGAGTTGACCAGCACCGCCTGGGTGCGGTCAGTGATGCGCTCCAGCAGGGCGTCGGCGTGGATGCGGAAGCCGTCCTCCGCTGACAGAGCGACGGTGACCGGCTCGGCGCCGGTGAAGCGGATCTGCTCCTCGAAGCTGACCCAGGCCGGGGTCGGCAGGATCACCTCGTCACCGGCCTCGAAGAGAGTCAGGGCGAGCTGGAAGAGGGCGCCCTTGGCGCCGACGGTGACGGCGACGTCGGCGGCCTCCCAGGAGGCGCCGTAGTCCCGGGCGTAGCGCTCCGCCAACGCCTGGCGCAGCTCCGGGGTGCCGGCGGCGGGCGTGTACTTCGTGAAACCGTCGGCCAGGGCCTGGCGGGCCGCACGGACGGCTACGTCGGGGGAGTCGAAGTCCGGTTCCCCGGGGCCGAAGTCGATGACGTCGATGCCCTGACGGGCCAGTTCCTTGGCTCGCCGGGCCACCTTCAGGGTGGCGGATTCGCCGATACGGGATACGCGTTGCGCAAGTCTCATGGAGGCGGAATCGTATCAGGCGAAACCGCCAGCGACCCGCATCCCCGACAAGACACCACCCCGGGGAGCCCCCCACCCCGGGCGGAAGGAAGGCAGGGCGTGCCCGCAGTTTTCCCGACCAGGCGCCTAATTCTGGCGTGACCAGACGGCACAGAGGCCGGCCCGGTCGATCCCCTCCAGGGTATGGCGTGCGCCCGAGTAGGTCGGGTTCATCACCGCGACGGGGGGCGAGCCGAAGTGGCCCAGCGCCAGGGCGTGGCCCAACTCGTGGAGGGCGGCGGCCTCGACGTCCACCGTCGTGCCGGCAGCGTTGATGTCCCAGTCGAAGGCGTCGTTGAAGTAGATCTCACTGAGAGCCACGTCCATGTGGCCATCACCGTCGTAATCGGTGGGGGTGCCGGTGTTGCGCTCGACGAAGATGTAGGTGGCGGCCATGGCCACCGTGTCAGCGCCGAAGATCGTCGCGTCGGAGAGCCAGCCCCCGACCACCACGTCGGCGGCGAAGGGGTCGCCGAAGTCACCGGTGCCGGTGAAGTAGTCGGTGACGGTGACGTCACCGCCGGCCCACTCCACCTCGCGGATCGACTGGCCGGCCAGGCAGGGTTCGGCCTCCCAGGTATGGGCGGCGCGCCGGATGGCGGCCTTCAAGGCGCCCATGGGGACGCCGTTGGCGGTGCTGTCCCCCCAGGAGCCGTCGACCATGAAAGTCAAGCCGGCCTCTCCGCCGTTGCGGCGAGGATCTTCCGGCACCCAGCGGTAGGGCTGGGAATGGATGTGGGACACCGGGCGTGCCTGGCCGACGGTGTAGAACTCCACCGACTCGAGGCGGATGTCCATCCACATGGCCTTCAGGTCCACGTTGGCCGCCTGCATGACGGCAAGGGTGTCAGCTCCGTTGGCGTCGGCTTGAGCGACGGCCCCGGGCATGGCGAGCAGGAACACACTGAACAGGGCCAAGGCCGCTCTTTTGTGCATCGGCGTCAACACTCCCTCTGGTTGTTTGATGTAGATTTCGTACTCTTTAACATCTAAACAGATCCCGGTCAAGGCTCATTCCGTGCGGGAATTCCGATTCGACGGGCCCTGTTCCCACTTCCAGTATGGCCATAAATGATACCCCACGCGAAGCTGCCGCCACCCGTCCTTCCCGCGCCGCAGCCCTTTTCCTCGCCCTGCTCACCGCGGTGTGGGCCGTTGCCGCCCTGCCCGCGTCGGCGGCTCCGGCGCTCACCGGCGACGGCGCCACGGCAGCCACCACGGACCCGGCTCCGGCGGTGCGATGGTACCGGCAGGTGGAGCCGGCCCTGGCCGAAGCGCAGCGCAGCGGGCGCCTGGTGATGGTCGATCTCTACGCCGAGTGGTGCGGCTGGTGCAAGCGGCTGGACGTCGAGTTCAACACCCCCCACTTCAAGCGCTGGGCCCAGGATTACGTCCTCCTCCAGGTCGACGTCGAGGACCAGGGCGAGGGCACCGCCCTGCAGAGCCACCTCGGCGCCCGGGCGCTGCCCACCACCGCCCTGATGGACCACGACAAGGTGCGGGTCGGGGAGCTCAAGGGATTCAAGCCGGCCCCCCAGCTCACCCGCGCACTGGATCAGGAGGTGGCGCAGTACCGGGCGCTGCGCCAGCGCTTGGACGCGGCGGGCGCCAGCCCGGACATGGAGACCCGCCTGTCCGCCGCCGACGAGCTGCGCTCGATCCACGCTGGCGCCGCGGCGGCGGCGATCTACCGCTCGGTACTGGCCGACGGCGGCTCCATGAAGCCGGCGGGGCGGGCCCGGGTCGGCGCCGCCCTGGCCGACGCTCTGCTGATGACCGGCGACCACGCCGCCGCCCACAAGAGCCTGGCCGACGCCCGGCAGGCGGCCGCCGAGGCCGACGAGGAGAGCCGCTTCCGCACCCAGCTCCTGCTCGACAACATGGCCCTGCGCATCGCCGAGGAGATGGAGGACTGCGAGCAGTTGGCGGAGTTGGAGACCTTCCTCGCCCAGCGCCCCTCCAGCACCTACGTGGGACAGGTCGAACGACGGCTCGAAGACCTGAAGTCCGAAGAGACCGCCGCCGGCTGCTCCTGACAACCACCGCTGCTGAGATACACCGCTGCTGAAAGCTGTCCCTGAATCCGCAAGCCTCCCCGCCGCCGCATCCGAACCACCACAGCCTGAATCGGACCTCCCCATGAGCCACCTCCTCCACGTCTCGCGCCCGCGGCGCGCCCTCCTGATCCTGCTGGCCGCCGCGGCCCTCCTCGCCCCCCTCGCCCCGGCGGCCGAATTCCCGCAGGTCGGCAGTGTCGAGGTCCTCGCCGACCGCTCCGCCTACGAGCCCGGCGCCACCGCGCGGCTGGCGGCGGTGCTGACCCTGGAGGACGCCTGGCACAGCAACGCCCACCAGCCGACCTACGACTACCTGATCCCCACCGCGGTGGCGGTGACGGTGCCGGCGGGCTGGGACGAGGCGGCGGTGAGCTACCCCGACTCCGTGTCCCGCACCTTCGCCTTCGCCGACGAGCCGCTGGACGTCTACGAGGGGCGGGTGGTGATGATCGCCGAGCTGCCGCTGCCGGAGACGGCCTCGGGGAGCCCGACGGTGACCGTGGCGGTGACCTACCAGGCGTGCGACCACGACTCCTGCCTGGCGCCGGAGACGGTGACCCGGGAGGTGGCCCTGGAGGTCGGCGCGGACGGCCGGGCCCTCCACGCCGAGCTGTTCGCCGCCGGCCCCTCCCAGGGCCTGGCGGAGGGCGGCCATGGCGACGGCGCCGCGACGGCCACCGGGACCTCCAGCACGCCGGGCGGCGGCGCCCCGGGGCTCGCCCTGATGCTCCTCTTCGGCGTCTTCGGCGGGGCGATCCTCAACGTCATGCCGTGCGTCCTGCCGGTCCTCTCGCTGAAGGTCTTCGGCCTGGTCAAGAGCGCCGGCATCGGCCGCCGCGAGGTGGTGGTGGGCTCGCTGGCCACCACCGCCGGCATCCTCGCCTCCTTCTGGGCGCTGGCGCTGTTTGCCATCGGCGCCCGGGCCGCCGGTGCCGCCGTCGGTTGGGGCGTCCAGTTCCAGCAGCCCGCCTTCGTCACCTTCCTGGCGGTGGTCGTCGTCCTCTTCTGCCTCAACCTGTGGGGCCTGTTCGAGATCCCGCTGCCCTCGCGCCTGGCCAACAGCGTCGGGGGCGGGCCCAAGGAAGGGGTCGCCGGGCACTTCGCCTCGGGCCTCTTCGCCACGCTGATGGCCACCCCCTGCTCGGCGCCGTTCCTGGGCACCGCGGTGGGCTTCGCCCTGGCCCAGCCGAGCCCCATCATCCTCGCCATCTTCACCTCCGTCGGAGTCGGCATGGCGCTGCCCTACCTTGCCCTGGCGGTGGCCCCGGGGGCCGCCAAGCTGCTGCCCAAGCCGGGTGCCTGGATGGAGACGGTGCGCCGGGTGATGGGCTTCCTGCTGGCGGCGGCGGCGGTGTGGCTGTTCTACGTCCTGGCCGGCCAGATCAGCCCGGAGCGGCTGGCCGCCATCGAGCTGGCGCTGCTCGCCATCGCGCTCTTCGTCTGGCTGCGCCACAGTGCTACCGCCAGTGCCAGTGCCAGTGCCGGTTCCGGCCGCACGTTGGCCCGGCTGGCGGCGGCGGGCATCGCCCTGGCGGTGGTCGCCTCCCTCGGCCTGGCGCTGACCGCCGACGCCGGCTTCGAGCAGCGCGTCGCGGTCAACGGCGCCAACGGCGGCGGGGAGAGGATCGAGTGGCTGGAGTTCGACCGCGCCGAGGCCGAGGCCCGATCCGCCGCCGGCGAGCTGGTCTTCGTCGACGTCACCGCCGACTGGTGCTTCACCTGCAAGGCCAACGAGCGGCTGGTCCTGGAGACCCCGGAGACCCGGGCGCTGTTTGCCGATCACGGCGTGGTGACGATGAAGGCCGACTGGACCAACCGGGACGACGACATCGCCGCCTTCCTGGCCGACCATGGCAAGTACTCCATCCCCTTCTACCTCCTCTACCGCCCCGGGCAGGAGCCGCTGCCGTTCAGCGAGCTGCTGACCAAGAACAACCTGGCCGCGGCGGTGCGCGCCGCCGACGGCGCGTAGGTAGCGAGTCCCGAGCCGCAGAGCGGTCCAGATTCTGGACGGGCCGGACCGCCGTGTCCGGGAGCTGGACCGCCACGGCCCCCGCTCCCCACCACCCCCTCCCCGCTTCTTCCCGCCGTGGCGGCGCAATCCCGCCTCGCCGCCCGCCCGGTACGCCCCTTGCCCCCTTGACCGGGGAAAGGAGACGTACCCAATGCACCGACCCGTCAACCACCTGCCCCACCTCCTCCTCTTCCTCAAAGCGGTCGAGAAGACCCGCCAGGACGCGGCGGCCGAGGCCGCGGTCTCCATCCCCCCGGAGGCCTTCGTCCTGCGCCAAGACGACCTACACTTCTGGGAGCTACTCGGATTCAGCATCCGCGGCTTCCCGAGCCTGCTGGTGGGCGGGGTCCGCTTCCGTCGCCAGGAGGCCGGCAAGCTGAGCCGCCAGTCGCTGGTCAGCTTCCTCTCCGCCTCCACCCGGGAGGTCAACCTGCACGAAGCGCCGGTGCCGCCCCACCTGGTGGAGATCATGGTGTCCAACCGCCCCCAGTCGGTCCACGACTTCCTCAAGGGGGGCCGCCAGGGGGCCGAGTACCCGCTGCTCAAGGTGGCCAAGAAGGACATTCGCTTCGTCTTCGACTTCCGCCTCGCCAACCCGTCCCGTAGCCATCGCCGCCAGGGCGCCCCGGCCGACCAGGAACCGCACCTGTTCCGCACCGAGGAGGGGCACGTCATCTCCGCCACGCCGCACCAGCTTCCGGCCAAGCTGCACCGCAACGACGCCTTCCTGGCCCTGACCCGGCCGACCCAGCACACCGCCAGCTCGGACCGGCCGCTGCCCACCCTGGTCACCCACCGCGACTTCCTGGTGATGACCGGCGAGGTCGGCGACAGCCTGCAGCCCTGGCTCTACGGCTCCGTGCCGTTCCACGTCGAGCTGGCCAACAGCAGCCACGTCCTCGACCCCGAGCTGGAGAGCTACCGCACCTACCGCAGCCGCGAGGTGCGCGACACCCAAGCGCACCAGATGCACCGGATGCAGTTGGCCGACACCGCCTGAGGGCGGCCGGGGCGGGCGGCCACGCCGTCAGGTGGCCTTCGGCCCCCGGCCCTCCGGCTCACCGTCTTCCGCGGCGCCGTCTTCCAGTTCACCGTCTTCCGCGGCACCGTCTTCCGCGGAGCCCTCCTGTGTTTCCTCCTCCGGGGCGGCCTCTTCCTCGCCGCCCTCGCTGCGGCGGCGGAAGCGGTCGAGGTGGACGACCTCGGCACCCGACTCCCCGTCCCCGTCCCCGGCATCGGCGCCGTCATCGCCGCCCGCCGCCGCAGCGGAGTTCCCGGAGGCGGTGAACGGCGACCCGCCGGCATTCCCGAACGGCGAGCCCTCGCCCGCCGCGGCGTCCGTCTCTCCGCCCTCCTCGCCCTCCTCGCCCGGAGGCGGCTCGAAGCGCAGGCCGAGTTGGGCCGACGGGTCGGCGAAGGCGGTCAGCTCCGGGAAGGGCACGATGATGCGGTGGCGGGAACCGTTGAAGGTCAGGCTGACGGAGAAGGCCGCGTCGTCCACCACCAGGTCCCAATACTGGTTCTGCAGGACGATGGTCATCTCGTCCGGGTACTGGTCACGCAGGAAGCCGGGGACCTGGACCCCTTCGCCCCGGGTGCGGAAGGAAAGGTAGAAGTGGTGCTCGCCGGGCAGCCCGTGCTCGGCGGTCTCCATGAGCGCCTGCCGGGCGACGTCGCGCAACGCCAGGGCGATCATGCGGGGGTAGTCGAAGGAGTCGTGTGCCATGGAGAGCGATAGTAGCGGAAGTGTGGGGGGATCTGCCCCCGAAATCCACCCGATCCCCTGCAACGGCTCCCCCCGGGCCCGGACAGGCCCTCCCGCGATCCCACCCCGACCCCGCTCCGGCCCCGCCCCGGCCCCGCCCCGGGGGAGGAATTCATCGCGGGTAGAATTGTTTTGATTTCTACGACCACCAGTGGGGCGCGACACGCCCCCGGATCCGACTCCCGCACCCCGACCACGAGCCAAGGAGCGCCCATCCGCCACCCGAGAGGTTCCCACCGAGAGGGCCGCAAGCGGCTGAGAGCCCGCGCGCTGGCGGCCGCCGTGGTGATGGCCCTTCTGGCCCTGGGCATCGCGGTGGAGTGGGGCACCCCGTGGACCGATCCCTGGTCCGCCGCCGGTGACCGGCTGGAGGCCGACGCCGCGGCGGCACCGCCGGCGCGCTTCCACGACGAGTTGCGCTCCGAGCGCTACCTGCTGCTGGCCGACGCGGTCCGCGACGGCGACCTGACCACCGCCCGGGGCTACCTCGCCACCCTGAGCTACGACGACCGCAGCCGGCTGGGGGACAACCGCACCCTCCTCGGCCTGGCGGCCTACTCGGCCGGCGACCAGGGCAGGGCCCTCGGCCTCCTCGCCGGCGCCCCGGACCGCGGGCCGCT
>Ga0102947_1000736_pt1 | contig 11483 bp, 10 predicted proteins | sample SalPon2A_A_D2_MG_FD_78210 | JGI IMG/M metagenome (GOLD analysis project Ga0102947, IMG submission 78210) | Soil microbial communities from South San Francisco under conditions of wetland restoration - Salt Pond MetaG R2A_A_D2_MG | ecosystem: Environmental > Terrestrial > Soil > Wetlands | place... | reverse complement strand
ATTGAACCGGTTCCCGTTGCCGTGCGTCTAACTGTCAAGAGCCCGGCGCACAACGGAACTGGTTCCTGAGGATGAAGGTTGCATCACTAATGCTTGCACTGTGCGCATCCGCGCTGCTTTTCGGCGCGGGGCCGACGCACGCGTCGATGGCCTGCGAACTCAAGAACATTGCCGGAGAACCGAAGTCCGCGCCGGGTAGGGCGGCAGCCGGCGCGCTGGCGCGCAAGGCCTGGAAAAACCGCGTCGCGGCCGGCCGCGGTCCGATCTGGAGCAACTGGAACATTGCCAAGGACCGCTCGATCCAATGTGTCGCAAAGGGCGGCAGGATGGAATGCCGCGCCCGGGCGAGACCCTGCAAGGAACTCGGATCGCTGGGTGGGGAAGACGGGAGCGGCACCGGCTACAAGCTCGTTCACTGAGCCTGCCTGGTTGAAACCTTGCATCAGAAATCCCGGCCACCAAAAACCCCGGCGCCAAACCGAGGTTCTGGACCGGGGTTCTGGATCAATCAATCGTTTCGGGCAATTGCCGGATCAGCTTGCCGCTTCCAGCAGTTCGGCAACATATTCCCAGTTGACCAGGCTGTCGAACCAGGTTTCCAGATAGACCGGGCGCGCATTGCGGTAATCGATGTAATAGGAATGCTCCCACACATCGACGCCCAGAAGCGGCGTTGCATCATGTGCCAGCGGATTTTCGCCGTTCGGCGTCTTCATCACTTCCAGCTTGCCGTTCTTCAGGGCAAGCCAAGCCCAGCCGGAACCGAACTGGGTCTTGCCAGCGTCGATGAAGGCTGCGCGGAATTCGCCCATGGAGCCGAGATCCTCGTTGATCTTGGTCTCCACGGCGCCGGGAACATTGCCGCCGCCGTCCGGCGACATCCAATTCCAAAAGTGGACGTGATTGTAATACTGGGCTGCCTGGTTGAACAGTTTCGGATCGTCCTTGAAGCTTTTCTTGACGATTTCCTCGATCGACATGGAGGCGTAGTCGGTGCCGGCGATCATATCGTTCATCGCCACCAGATAGGCGTTGTGATGCTTGTCGTGGTGGAATTCCAGCGTTTCCGCCGACATGTGCGGGGCAAGGGCGTCATAGGCATAGGGCAGTTCGGGCAGAGTGAAGGACATCGTGGTCTCCTCGTTTCATGAAATCCGTGTGGCCGGTCTCGGCATACTGCATATCTAACAGGCCTGACGCAGGCTGCAAGCGCGCTGGGTCGGCAATGCTTCGCCTGCGAAGGATGCAGTCGAATTTCAACGCATGGGAGGGAACAAGGTTCCCGGCGGTTCCGCTGCTGTTTTCAGCACAAAACCGCCGGGCAGTGGGATCATTGTCAATGCCGGGCGAGCTGCAGCGTTGCGGCCCGTTCGCCCGGCGTAGGTCTTTGCCAGCCGCCTTTAATCGCTGTCTTGGCCGGGAACCATTTTGGAGGCTTCCCGCAGCCATTTCCGAACGGTGGGCGGGCTGATCGCCAGGCCGATTTTCTCATGATCGCGGACAATGTCGGTGACCGTGGAATTACGCTTGGAGCCGGGCTCGTAACCGTATCGCCCGATCGCCATGGCCGCGAAGATCTTCAGAAGCGTTTCGCGCTCGTTTGCCGGCATGGTCTCCACGCCGTCTTCCGCCGCATTCTCCGTTTCGTCGTCCTCGGGACGGGCCACGGTTGCGTCGTCCGCCTGCCGGTACTCTTTCACCGGCCGGGTTTCCTCCACCGGGACATCTTCCGCCGGCCGGTTTTCGGCCACCGGCTGCTCCTCCTGCCGTGCGGCAGGCGAATCCGGCTCATACCCGTTATGGCCATTATAGCCGTTGTGACCGTTGAAGCCGGCATTGCCCGCCTTGAGCGTCTTGGTATGGCGGATCAGCTCTTCTGCGATCTCCGCGATGCTGGCCGGCTTGGAGGCATTCATTTCAGGCTTGGTAGCCAGGATGCCCGTCTCCGGCTGCTCTGCCGGCCCGTCCTGGGCGCTTTCGGCCTGATGGTCCTCTGCTGCCTGGGCATGAGGTTCGTCCGACGGCTCTTCTTCTGAAGTTTCGTCCGACGAAAGGTCCAGCTCCGCGTCGGCCGCCGCCTCCAGGCTTTCCTCAAGCAGGGCGGATATTTCCGACGCTACGTCGTCATCGGACGCCGCGGCGGCTTCGGGTTCGGCCCCGTCTTCCGCCGCTATCGCTTCGTCCGCCGCGATCGCGTCGGCCGCCATCGGGGCATTTCCGTCTGCCAGCCCGTTTTCCTGCCCGTCTTCCTGGCCTTCTTCGGTATCATCGCCGGCATCGGAAGCAAGATCGCCTTCCGCTTCCAGTTCAAGCTCCAGTTCCAGCTCGGCTTCCGGCTCAGGTTCCGGTTCCGGAGGCGGCGCTGCGGCTTCCTCGACCGCCCGGCGCAGCTTCGCCAGCTGGATTTCATCGAGCGCGCGCTGCTGACTGCGTGCCCTTTCTTCCTCGTCGGACTGCAGAAGCGTATCCAGTTCGATCGGCAGTGCAAATCCGATCGATTTCGCATAGCGCAGGAAGTCGGCCGGCACGAGCGGTTCAAAGAGCATGCCGTCGAAGCGGGCGCGCAGGAACTGCCGCCGCAAAGTTTCATAGCGGCGTGCAAAAACGGATTTGTGGACCAGCGGGTCGATGGAATCCCAGTTGACGACCTTCGGATCCTTGCCGAGGATCAGCGCGGTCGCCTCATCCAGCGTCCAGTGATTGCGCTCCACCCAACTGCGGTAATAGGCCCTCGCCGTCGGCTTGTTGAAGAAACGCTCGTTTTCCAGCTTGGCCGCTTCTTCAAGCTCCGCCTGCCGGTCCTTGTCGTTTTCGTCCTCGATCAGCGCCAGGAGCGCTTCCGGATTGAGTTCGCGCAGCTCCGCTTCGTAATCCAGCGCGCTCTGGAGGTACGACAGCGCTTCGTCCTTGCGGGTGCCCGAGACGATTTCCGACTGTACCGCCATGGTTAATTTCTCAGGATACATTCTGAGGCTGAGAAACTCGATCAGTTCGTCTGTTTTCTCAGCCGATTCCGGCCGCGCCATTGTTTCGCTCATGATCTTCCGCCTAAATCAAGTCTGCCCATTTGTTAACTGCGCCCGTTCCGCGACGTCGCATAAACGGAAAGTACATCACTGGAATTTAAATAAGAGTTGACCGAAATAATCGATAAAATGGATAAAATTGATTAAACATCCGCATATTAATGATTATTTCACGCGGTTAATTGGTTAATTTGAAGAATGGCCGATGGGATTGCTCAATGGAGCATATTTTTCAGCAAAATCCCTAGCTGATTATAATCGCTGTCGCGCTCGTCAGCTTTGTTCTTGGCCGGATTTCTATTGGGGAAACGGGGGAAACCATCCGTGCCAGGCAGGCGGACCGGCAGGCGGAGATCGCGCGTTTCAACGGTCTTCAACCGCGCCGGCAGGCGGAAATCCGCGACCTGCTCCGCGATTCCGGCAAGATCGCCGCTATCAAGAAATATCGCGAATTGACCAACTGCGGCCAGAAGAATTCCAAGGAACTGATCGATTCCCTGGCGGACGGGCGCCAGGGCGCGGATTCATAAAACGCAATCGGAAACCGACTGAAGTCAGCATTCCAAAGGTGAAATAGCTGGCCACGGGCTTCTTGTATCCGGTTGCGATCGGGCGGCAGTGCTCGCTCTTGATAGAGCAACGCTTCCTGATGTCGGCTTGTGATCCATAACGGAGATGTATTCAGCGCCTGCCGAACAGCGGGAATGCGGACATACCGACCAAGGCGACTTTCAAATCATGCCCTGATTGCGACGAATTCCAATTTCACGCTTTGCGCCGATATCTGACCTTGCCCTGTGAAGTATATTGGCTGAATCACCTTGAACTACGCCAGAAATCCAGTCCCGAATATCGACACAAGGAGCGGAACTGGACTAACCGCAATCATCACCGCAATGAGATAATCTGAAAACGAATACAATCCACTCATGCCGGCGATCATACCAATGCCACCGCCCCCTCCGATCAAGAAATTACCGGGTAGATTAAACGCCAACGCGAGACCGACGTACCGGTATCGTAGGAATGTCGACGTCAACTTGTCATCACGTCCGGCCAGATACCCGATACGATCTTTCCGATCCAGCGGCTCAAGTTGTTCTAGGAGGTATGCGAGACGGGAAAAATGTATCGCCCCTGCGAACAATCTCAGAAATTTGAGCGGAACATATCGCCCTATTAGGAAACTGAAACACAGGCCAATTACAGTACATATATAGACGAGAAACGAGATTGGAGGTCCAAGTGCCACAAGCATAGCCATTCCAATCTCTGCGCCCGGGACAAAAGGGAGAGCTAACAGGCCGGTGTACAAAAATGCCGATAGCATGATGAACCGATGGACAACATGTTCGTTGCTAGGTCTTAGCTCGAATTCAACGGCTTCAGCGATGGTGTGGGAGAGCTGACTCGCTCCGTAAAGCAGGGCTACAACAGCAAAAAGTTTGAGTGCCGTTTTCCAGCGTCGAGAGGTCAAATGGATCAACTGCCGACAGCGCTAATACTGGGCTTTTCGTTGAGCTGACCTTCAAATTCGAACGTATTCGTCACCGTCCAATACCACCGCTTGATCGTCCAAATCGCCGTCCCGGAAATCTGGGTTCCCTTGACGGTGCCATGCCAAGTTATTTCTGCGTCTTTGTGAGGGCATTTGGTATTGCTGACGAACTCCGTCCCGGTGTTCGTCTCTTTGATATAATAGGCTCGGGCCGGATAGCTGCAACGCAATTCGCACTCTTTGGACACGAATGTGCCATCGCTGAATACAAACCTGTCGTCAACGTCTTTCGGCTTTCCCTCGGGACCGAGTTTACTGACAAACTCCATACCATCCAGCGGACCAGTATTGCCCACAGACTCCATGTTCTCAATCCGGGGTATATCGGTCTTACTGGCCGCAAGGTTCGGGCCATATCCGAGCAAGAATGCTGATCCAACAAGGATTACGGCTATGACAGCCAGCCGACTGAACATGATATCACTTTCCTCGTTTCAGAAACGCATAAGAGTGACTTGGCCACACCACTTAATCAAATAAACTTTTCTCGATGGCTGAGAAGTATCAGCCTTGACACGAACCCGGTACAGCGTAGCGAAAGCCTGAGCCGGGTCAGATTTGCGCGTTCAACTTTTATCTGCTTATCGCGCATGCGACATGGTTTGGAGGTCGCAAAAGGGCTCTGAGTTTCCGTTCGCCCCAACATTCGCAAATATCCGCGTTCGGCATATAGCGGCTATTCCAGCCTAAAGCGTGCGATATGCCTTTTTTCGGCGGGTAAATGAAAATTCGCGGCAACGGTTCAAGCTTATGCGCATTCGGGAATACGAGATTCAGCTCGTCATTTTCCGGGCAACCGTCAGCCTTGCAGCATCGTTGATCAGTTTGTGGGCGGCGACGGGATTGACGGAAAGGCCGTTTTCCCGGAAATCGCGCACGATGTTTTCCGAGATCGAGCGGTCGGTCGCGCCCGGCTCGAAACCGTAACCGCCAATGGCCATCGCGCCCAGCATGCGCAGTAGCGTTTCGCGCTCCTTTACCATCGACAGGATCGTTTCCGGGTCGGTCGTGGATTCCATTTCGTCCGGTTCCGGCTCCGGCGGCGCGGGCTTCAGGGTATCGCGGTTTTGCTCCAGCAGGTGCTGGAACATGGAGACTGAACCGTCCGTTCCGTTCGAAGTTTCACCGGCCTCGCCGTTTCCGGCCTCCGGTTCAGCCGACGGTTTGGCAACAGGCGTCAGCAACGCTTCCAGTTCGGCTGGAAGCGCGAAGCCGAACTGCTTGGCAAAGTGGAGATAGGCAGCCGGTGTCTGGGTTTCGTGCAGATCGCCGCCGGCTTCCGCCTGCTTGATCTGCTGGCGCAGATCGCCATAGCGTTTGGCGAATTTCGATTTGTAGACCAGCGGATTGACGATCTGCCAGTTTACCGCGATGGGATCCTTGCCCAGAAGCAACGCGGTCGCCTCGTCGACGGTCCAGCTTTCGCGCCGGATCCAGTCCCGGTAGTTGGCGCGCACGGACGGATCGTAGAAGAACCGGTTGTTCTCCTCTCGTTCCGCATTTTCCTTTTCCAGCACCTTGTCGCTTTCCCTCTCGTCTTCGACAAGGGTGGCAAGGGCTATTTCGGACAGTTGCTGCAGTTCTTGTTCGTAGGATTCGATGGCCTGGATATAAGCCATCGCATGATCGCGCTTGTTCCCCGTCAGCAGTTCCGCCTTTGCCTTGATGTTCAGTTTTTCAGGAAAGAGGCGGAGACTGAGAAAGTCGATCAGCTTGTTTTTGTGCGCGACCTGCAGATTCATCGTTCTTGGCATTCGCCGGAATGTTGATCATCCCGGTTCTTCTAAACCTGTCATGTTTAAGCATCGGTATAGAGAATCCGTAATTTTTTCCGCGCCGGCTTAGGCCAATCCGACCACTTTCAGCGCAAATGCCTGTTCTATCGCCGTTTCTTTCAACGTATCGAAGCGCCCGGACGCGCCGGCATGGCCGGCTTCCATATTGGTGCGCAGCAGCAGCATGTTGTCGTCCGCTTTCAGTTCACGCAACCGCGCGACCCATTTCGCGGGCTCCCAGTAGGTCACTCTCGGATCCGTCAGCCCGCCCATCGCCAGGATCGGCGGATAGGCCTGGGCGCTGACATTGTCGTACGGCGAATAGGCGAGAATGGTCTCGTAATCCGCCTTGCTTTCGATCGGATTGCCCCATTCCGGCCATTCAGGCGGCGTCAGCGGCAGGGTGTCGTCGAGCATCGTGTTCAACACGTCGACGAAGGGCACCACGCCGATAATGCCGCCGAACAGCCCGGGCGCCATGTTGGCAACAGCGCCCATCAGCATGCCGCCGGCCGAACCGCCTTCGGCAACGATGCGCCCGCGGCTGGTGAATCTTTCTGAAGCGAGATATTCACCGGCGGAAATAAAGTCATGAAATGTATTGGTTTTCTTTTCTCGCTTGCCGTCCTCGTACCAGGCAAAGCCCTTGTCCTTGCCGCCGCGGATATGGGCGATGGCATAGATGAAACCGCGATCGACCAGCGACAGGCGCGACGTGCCGAAGCCGGCCGGAATGGCGATGCCGTAGGATCCGTAGCCGTAGAGCAGGCAGGGCGCCGAACCGTCCAGCGGCGTATCCTTACGGTAAAGCAACGAGATCGGCACGGTTTCCCCGTCATGTGCCGGCGCCATGACGCGGCGGGTGACGTAGTCGTCGGGATTGTGGCCGGAGGGCACTTCCTGCTCCTTGCGCAGCGTGCGTTCGCGGCTTTCCATATCGTAATCATAGGTGCGCTGCGGCGTCGTCATCGACGAATAGGTGAAGCGGATCACCGTCGTGTCGAATTCATGCCCGCCGGCCAGCCCCAGCGAATAGGCTTCCTCGTCGAATGCGATTTCGTGCTCCTGGCCGTCGGAATGACGGCGGATGACGATGCGCGGCAGCCCGTCCTTGCGCTCCAGCCGCACCAGATGGCCGGCATAGGCGGTGTGCGCCAGGATCAGCCGGCCGGGTTCATGGGCAATCAGGTCGTGCCAGTTTTCCGGGCCCGGATCGCCGACCGGCGCGGTGACGATCTTGAAATCCTTCGCGGCGTCGCGATTGGTGAGGATATAGAGCTTGCCGCCGGCCTCATCGACGGAATATTCCACCTGCGGCTGGCGCGGCGCGATCAGCCGAGGCTGCGCGTCCGTCCGGCCGGCCGGCAGGAGGCGCACTTCCGAGGTTTCGTGGTCGTGGCAGTCGATGATGATGTAGTCGCGCGACTGGGTCTTGCCGACGCCCATGAAAAACCCGGGATCGGCTTCCTCATAGATCAGCGCATCCTCGCCGGTAGCGTCCAGTCGATGCCGGAACAGCTTCGACGGACGGTGGTTTTCATCGAGCCGGATATAGACGATCTCCTGGCCATCGGCCGACCATACTCCACCGCCGCCGGTATCGGCGACCTCGTCTTCCAGATCGGCACCGCTTTCCAGGTCGCGGATCTTCAGCGTATAGAATTCCGAACCCTTGTCGTCGACCGCCCAGGCGAGTTTCGTATGGTCGGGTGAATGATCCGCACCGCCGAGCCGGAAATAGGCCTTGCCCTCTGCAAGTTCGTTGCCGTCCAGCAGCACGGTTTCCGCCCCACCGTCGCGCGGTTCGCGCACCAGAAGCGGGTGTTGGCCGCCTTCCACGTAGCGCACCGCATAGGCAAACGGCCCGTCCGGCGCGGGAACGGAGGAATCGTCTTCCTTGATGCGTCCCTTCATCTCTTGGAAAAGCGTTTCCTGCAGCGTTTGCGTGTCGCTCATGGCGGAGCTGAAATAATCGTTCTCCGCTTCCAGATGGGCGCGGATATCGGCCGCCAGGACGGAGGGATCGCGCATCACGTCCTGCCAGTTTTCGGCGCGCAGCCAGGCATAATTGTCGGTGAGCGAATGGCCGTGACGGTTATCCGTCACCGGCCGCTTTTCGGCGATCGGCGGTTTCATGAAAGCTCCAGTGGCAGCCTGTTCAACAGTCGTGTCAGGCTTCTTCATCCGGTTTGAGAGAAAGCGCAAGTCCGTTCATGCAATAGCGTTGCCCGGTCGGCTGCGGCCCGTCTGGGAAGACATGACCCAGATGCGCGTCGCAGGCGGTACAGCGTGTCTCCGTTCGCTTCATGAAGAACGACCGGTCGGTATGGTCGGTGATCGCATCGGGGCTGACGGGCTCAAAGAAGCTCGGCCACCCCGTGCCGGAATCGAATTTCGCGTCGGAGCGAAACAAAGGTGCGCCGCAGCACACGCAGGTATAGGTGCCGCTGGTCTTTTCGTCATTATACGGGTGGCTGTAGGCCGGTTCCGTGCCGTGCTCGCGGGTGACGTAATATTGCTCCGGCGTCAGTTGCTCGCGCCACTGTGCCTCGCTTTTCTCAATCCTGCCGCCCGTATCGGGCGTCTTGCCGTCGATTTCGCTCATTTCGGTTCTCCAGTCTTGCCGGAATTTAAGCATGCAACGGCAACCGGACAAGTTCGTTACCGGGGTAGGGGCCGTTGAAATCTGCGTGATTGGCAGGCTTCCGGCAGTCCTATACGCCCGGTCGGGACGCGCCGGCGCGTGCCAGATGGTCGAAAAGGAGCGCCGAGACATCCTGCGGATGGGTGAACGGGCTCATATGGCCGGCCCCGGGAATTTCCTCAGATTCCGCCTGTGGCAGGCTCGATCTGAGAATGTCGATCACAGCCAGGGCCGGGCGCGGGCTGATCCCGCCGCAGATCAGGCTCACCGGGCAATCCACCGCACGAAAATCCTCAGCCGTGCGTTTGAGATCGAAGACGCCCATGAATTCGTGCGCCACCTTGGAGACCGTGCCGATCACCTCGTCGCGGAACCGGTCGGGCGAGGCGCGCCATCGTTCCGTCCCGAGCCAGAAGCCCATATAGGCGTCGGCGGCCTTTTCACGCTCGCCCGCCGCCACGGCGTCGATACAGGCGCGCGCAACGCTGGAAATGGTTTTCCATTCGGCCGCATGCGCGGCGTTTTCGAGCAGCGGGAACATCACCGGTTCGATCGCAAACAGGCTCCGCACCGCGCCGCTGCCGCGTGCGGCATGGATGCGGGCGGCTTCCAGGCAGAGCATCCCGCCATACGAATGGCCGGCCAGGTGAACCGGTTCGCCGGCGGTATCGATCAGCGCCAGCACCACGTCGAGATCGCTGTCGGCGACCGGCGCGCCATCGTCCGGCCAGGGCGAAGACTTGCCGTAGCCCAGGAGGTCGGGCGCCAGCACCCTGTGGCGCGCACTCAGTTCGTCGGTGAGAAACGCCCACTGCCTGTGGCTGCCGCTGGAACAGTGCACCAGGAGCACCGGCGGGCCGGCACCCTGGTCCAGATAGTGGGCCTGCATCTGTTTCAGCTGAACGATTGTCATTGCGCGATTTTCCGGTCGCCCGAAAGGGCTCTCCGGCCTATCGCGAAACGCGGTCTCGTGCAACGCGGCCCGCCGGTAATCGCGGCGGGCCGGTTTCCAACGCTTGCCGGTATCCGGCGGTCAGCGCCGGGAAACGAACCAGACATTCATCGGATCGTGCGGCAGGACGTTGCGCTGCGGTGCCGCAAAGCCCGCCTTCTTGAGCATTTTCTCCGCCGTTTCCCAGCCCCACATCGTGCCGAGCCCTTCGCCGCCCTGGGCCAGCGAGACCGGCGTGCAATGCATGCAGGACGCAGTGTAGAGAAAAGCGGCAAAGGGAAAATCAAGATTGTTCTCCAGTTGCGCCGATCCGCCGATATCCTGCATCAGGTAGACGCCGCCATCGCGCAGCGCGCCGCGGATGCCGCAGACCAGGCCCTGCGGGTCCTTCTGGTCGTGCACGGCGTCGAACGAGGTGATGAAGTCATAGCTCGCCGGTTCGCTGTAGTCGGTCAGGTCCCGGACGATGAAGCGGATATTGTCAAGACCGTGCGCGGCAGCGGATTTGCTCGCCACCGCAATCGCATCCTTGGACAGATCGTATCCGGTGAAGCGGCTGTTCGGATAGCGCCTGGCCATGGCGATCAGCGCCTGGCCCGATCCGCAACCGGCATCCATGACGTCGATGCCGGCCTCAAGCCGCTCCTGCAGTCCGTCGGCCAGCGGCAGGATCGTGTCGAACAGTTGCGAGACGACCGACTGGGCGCTGTCTTCCGCCATGATGGAATGAAAGCAGGGATAATCGCCATAATCGACACCTTCACCCGTTTCGAAACATTTCAGGATCCGTTCCTGGACCGAGCCGGTCATCGGGATGAACTGTGCATAGACGGCCATGTTGCCGAGTTCGGCGGAACGCGTCAGGCAGGCTGCATGCTCCGCCGGCAGGTGATAGGTCCGCTGGACTGGATCGAAGGTGACGATGCCGCCGGTGACCATGACCGCCAGCCATTCGCGGACATAGCGCTCCGCCAGTTCCGCCACGTTGGCGATCTGACTGCTGGTGCTGGGCGCCAGTCCCGCCATCGTATCGAGCAGCCCCGTCCGGTGGCCGATCGACAGCATGACGGAGACCGCGCCGGAATTGAGAATGTTTCCGACTGTCTCGGAGAAGGCCTCGGCGGCCTCCATTTCGAATTCGGGTTTGAGTGCAGCAACTGAAGACATGGTTTTTCCTTATCGCAAGAGCGGCCGCGGGCGATATTCGCCTCAGGCCTGGTTCCGTGGGAGAGTTGAACAGAGCCGGCATTCATGCCGCCGCCCGCCTGGGGTGATGGCCTGTTCGGCTCCGATGGGTGGAACCTAGGCTTGCAGGCTGCGAAAGGTTAGAGCGAGAATAGACAAAAAGGGGACATTTATGCCAAACAGAGATCATGCCGAAAATGAAGCGCTCGACACCCCTGAAGGTTTCCATCCTGGCCCTGGCCGAAAGCACGCCTGCGGCCCTTTACGGTCTTTATGAAGTCTTCTCGCTGGCCGGCGTCACCTGGACGCAATTGACGGGCGAGGGCGAGGGGAAGCCCCTGTT
>Ga0102947_1000735_pt1 | contig 11485 bp, 11 predicted proteins | sample SalPon2A_A_D2_MG_FD_78210 | JGI IMG/M metagenome (GOLD analysis project Ga0102947, IMG submission 78210) | Soil microbial communities from South San Francisco under conditions of wetland restoration - Salt Pond MetaG R2A_A_D2_MG | ecosystem: Environmental > Terrestrial > Soil > Wetlands | place... | reverse complement strand
TCCTTTAATTCTTCAATGGCTTCATTGAGTATTTTTTGATAGGTGTCAAATCCTATATCATTTATGAAACCACTTTGTTCACCGCCAAGTAAATCACCAGCACCACGAATTTCCAGATCTTTCATGGCAATATTAAATCCGCTTCCTAATTCGGTAAACTGTTCTAAAGCTGTAATCCGTTTTCTGGCATCATTAGTCATGGCAGAATATTCTGGTGTTATAAAATAACAAAATGCTTTTTTGTTGCTTCTTCCTACACGACCACGCATTTGGTGCAAATCACTTAACCCAAAATTATTAGCATTATTAATAAAAATAGTGTTGGCATTTGGAACATCAAGACCACTTTCAACAATGGTAGTACTAACCAAAACATCAAATTCGCCATTCATAAATGCCAGCATCAGTTGTTCGAGTTTTCTACCATCTAACTGTCCATGACCAATTCCAATCTTTGCATCAGGAACTAAACGCTGAATAAGGCCTGCCACTTCTTTAATGTTTTCAATACGATTATGGATGAAGAATATTTGACCTCCACGTTGAATTTCGTATGAAACAGCATCACGAATTATTTCTTCATTAAAACGAATCACATGACTTTCTATTGGATAACGATTTGGTGGCGGTGTAGTTATCACAGACAAATCTCTTGCTGCCATCAAGCTAAACTGTAGCGTTCTAGGTATTGGAGTTGCAGTTAGTGTTAACACATCTACATTTTCTTTTAAGGTCTTCAGTTTTTCTTTAACAGCAACACCAAACTTTTGTTCTTCATCAACAATAAGAAGTCCTAAGTCTTTAAACTTCACATTTTTGTTCACTAATTGGTGTGTGCCAATAATAATGTCTAAACTTCCGCTTTCAAGCTGTTCTAGTGTTTCACGTTTTTGCTTTGCTGTTCTAAATCTATTTAAATAACCAACAGTAACAGGAAAATCTTTTAAACGCTCTGTAAATGTTCTGAAGTGTTGATACGCTAAAATAGTGGTTGGCACCAAAACAGCGACTTGTTTACTATTATCAACCGCTTTAAATGCTGCACGAATAGCTACTTCTGTTTTGCCAAAACCAACATCTCCACACACCAAACGATCCATTGGACGTTCGCTTTCCATATCAGCTTTAATATCTTCTGTTGCTGAACTCTGATCTGGAGTGTCTTCATATATAAACGAAGCTTCAAGCTCATGCTGCATATAACTATCAGGATGGTATTGATAGCCTTTTTCCAGCTTTCGCTTTGCATAAACTTTGATAAGATTAAACGCAATTTCCTTAACACGAGATTTGGTTTTTTGCTTGAGGGTTTTCCAAGCCTTGCTTCCTAACTTATATATTTTAGGAGGCTTACCATCTTTACCATTAAACTTGGTAATCTTATGAAGTGAATGAATACTTAAATACAAGATATCTCGCTCTCCATAAATTAGTTTTATAGCTTCTTGCTTCTTGCCCTCAACATCTATTTTTTGAAGGCCACCAAACTTGCCAATGCCATGATCAATATGAGTTACATAATCTCCAATTTCAAGATTTGTAAGTTCTTTTAAAGTTATTGCTTGTTTCTTTGCATAACCATTTTTAAGATGAAATTTATGATAGCGTTCAAAAATTTGATGATCTGTATAACAGGCAATCTTGTTGTCGTTGTCTATAAACCCTTGATATAAGGAAAGCACAATAGTCTTATAATGCACCTCTTCTTCTACGTCATTTTGACTAGGCTCAATACAGGCTTCAAAAATATCATGAAACCGTTTGGCTTGCTGCTCACTTGAACAGGCTATATAATTGGTGTATCCTTTATCGTGATTTGAATTTAAATCCTCTATTAGTAGATTGAATTGTTTATTAAAAGAAGGCTGTGGTACAGTGTTGAATTCTATTTTGTCATTACGAGGAGTTTGCGACGTGGTAATCTTTTCCACTGAAACAGATTGCTTCACGTTGTTCGCAATGACGTTTTGGTTACTGAATGTAGCCGAAGTACCAAACTCAACTAAATTAAAATCTAATAACTGTTTTTTTAACAATTCTGAATTACAAAATAATTCTTCAGGTTCTGCATGTTTTATTTCTGGAGAGAGGTTTTTGAATACTTCTTCAGCTTTACCATAAAAATCATCAATTCTTGAAAACAGCAAATCAGCATTTTTTATAAAAACTACTGTTTTTGAAGCTATATAATTTAAAAAGCTTTGACGCTTTTCTTCAAGAAATTTGTTGGCAACATTTGGGATGATGCTTATTTTCTTTATTTGTTCTGTTGATAGTTGTGTTTCTACATCAAAAGTCCTGATACTATCTACCTCATCTCCAAAAAATTCAATTCGGTAAGGCTCATCATGTGAAAAGGAAAACACATCAACAATACCACCACGAACCGAAAACTCACCAGGCTCTGTAACAAAATCAACCCGTTTAAATTGATACTCAAATAAAACCTCGTTTACAAAATCTATAGACAGATTATCATTTACAGAAATTTTCAACGTGTTCCTTTCAAGTTCTCTTCGTGTTACCACTTTTTCAAAAAGAGCGTCTGGATAAGTTACAATGATTGCAGGTTTTTTTCTCGAGTTTATTCGATTTAAAACTTCGGCTCGTAAAAGCACATTGGCATTATCTGTTTCTTCTATTTGATATGGTCTTCTATAGCTTCCTGGGTAAAAAAGAATGTCTCTGTCGTTAAGTAAAATCTCTAAATCATTCAAATAAAAAGCAGCTTCTTCTTTATCGTTAAATACCAGAAGAAAAGGTTTTTCAGCTTGTTTAAAAACTTGAGTTAAAACAAACGATAAAGATGAACCTACTAGTCCTTTTAAATGTATTTTATTTTGATTTTTGGCAATAGCATTTCGCAGATTTTGCATTTGCAAAGTCTGTGCATAAGTTTGCGAGAGAACTAATTTACTCACTCAACTAAATTTTAGGCAAATATAAAATTTTGTTCAAGAGTTTATTGATAAAAACTATTAATAAAATTATATTTACTCTGAAAATTTCAATTAAATATTTAGGACAAAATGAACCTACTTTCTTACTTTTTAATTATTATAAAAAGAAAAATAATATGTAGGTTTGCACCACTAAAAAAAAGTATATATGTCAATTTCAGATTTATTTGATAGCGGATTTAGAAAAAGAAATCAGGATCATTTTGCAGCCATAGTGAGAGTAGCAATGGATGATGGTATTATTTCTGATGATGAAAAGGAATTTTTAGACCGATTGGCAAGGAATTTAGATATTTCCGAAGCAAATTATAAAGCCATTTTAAAAGATTATAAGTCTCATCCTATTAATCCACCTATTTCTTATGACCATAGATTAGAGCGTTTGTATGATTTAGCTCGCATGGTGCATGTAGATCATATTAAAGATGACAATGAAAGAGTATTATTGAAAAAAATTGCAGTTGGTTTAGGGTTTACTCCAGAAAATGTAGAATATATAGTTGATAAAGCGCTAACTGTAGTGTCTTATGGAGTAGGTCTAGAAACCTTTATAGACGAAATGAAAAATATGAACAAATAGTATTTTAAAATATTGAATCATAAAGGCGAACCGTTTTGTTCGCTTTTTTTGTACTCATACTATTTGCATAAACTCTTCTACTTTTTTAACCATATTTTTACTTCCACAAACAAATGGAACTCTTTGATGAAGTTCTGTTGGTTCTATATCCATAATACGCACAAAACCGTCACTAGCTTTTCCGTTAGCCTGTTCTGCTAAAAAAGCCATTGGGTTACATTCATAAAGTAAACGCAATTTCCCATTAGGATCTTTTGAAGTTTTTGGATACAAATAAACACCTCCTTTTATCATATTTCTATGAAAGTCTGAAACCAGCGAGCCTATATACCTACTTGTATATGGTCTATCGCCTTCTTCCATCTGGCAATATTTAATATAATTTTTTATGCCTTGAGGAAAATGAATATAATTGCCCTCATTGACCGAATAAATTTTACCACTATCAGGAAATGTCATATCCGGATGAGATAAATAAAATGTTCCTATTGCTGGATTCAATGTAAAGCCGTTAACACCATGGCCTGTGGTATATACCAACATTGTAGATGTTCCGTAAATAATATATCCAGCTGCAACTTGTTGGTTCCCTTTTTGTAAAAAATCTTCAATGGTTACTGGAGTTCCAACAGGTGTGATGCGCCTGTAGACTGAAAAGATGGTTCCAACTGAAACGTTTACATCTATATTTGTTGATCCATCTAGAGGATCAATCAAGACAACATATTTATTTTGATTGTTTTCATCTTGACTGTTTATACTAATAAAATCATCTTCTTCCTCACTAGCAATTCCACAAACAATATTCCTATTTGTAAGTGTTTGAATAAATTTATCATTTGCATAGACATCCAGCTTCTGTTGGTCTTCTCCTTGAATGTTGGTTTCGCCATAGTTCCCAATAATATCAACTAAACCAGCTTTATTAACTTCATGGTTTACAACTTTAGCAGCAAGACGAAGGGAGTTAATCAGTCTGGATAATTCGCCAGAAGTATATTTAAAAGAAGATTGATTTTCAATAATGAATTCACCAAGAGTCTGGTTTTTTTGAGACATAATATAAAGATTTGCATTTGCAAAGATTGGGTTTTTTTTAATGAACTACAACGTTTTCGTGAAATTAAAATAGTATTTAATAAACTTGTTTAAGTTATCTTTGCCTTTATTTTAAAAAAATGAGTTTTAGCATTAGAAAAGCAAAGAAAAAAGACGCACAAGCTATATTACATTTAATAAAGCATTTGGCAGATTTTGAAAGAGAACCAGAGGCTGTAGAGGTTACTATAGAAGAAATTGAAAGAGATGGTTTTGGCAACAATCCATTGTTTCAAACATTACTTGCAGAAAAAGATGGAGAGATAGTAGGTATGGCACTTTACTATTATAGATATTCTACTTGGAAAGGGAAAACAATACATTTAGAAGACTTAATAGTATATGAACACATGCGAAAACAGAATATTGGAACCGCATTATATGATGCAGTGTTAAAACAAGCTTACAAAGAAAATGTGCGAAGAGTAGAATGGGTGGTTTTAGACTGGAATACACCAGCAAGAGATTTTTATATCAATTCTGGCGCTAAAATTTTAGAAGGTTGGGAAACTGTTCAAATGGATCAAAAAGGATTAAAAAAATATATATTAAATCTGAATAATTAAACAACATAATGCAAGTATTTAAATTTGGCGGAGCATCTATAAAAGATGCCAATGGTGTTAAAAATTTAGCTTCGGTATTAAAAAAAGTAGGTTATGACAACACATTGGTAGTTGTTTCTGCCATGGGTAAAACAACCAATGCCCTGGAAGTTGTCATTAAGAATTATTTTGAAAATAAAAGTGAATTGCAAAGCTCTCTACAAGAGGTAAAAAAATATCATAATGCAATTCTGTTAGATTTATTTGATGACGAAAACCATATTGCTTTTAGTAAAGTTTCAACGCTTTTTCAAGAATTAGACAACTTTTTAGGAAGAAACAAGTCACCAGATTATAACTTTGTTTATGACCAAACTATAAGTTATGGTGAGTTGGTTTCAACTACAATAATAAGTGAATATTTAAATACTATAAATTTAAAAAACAACTGGATAGATGTTCGTGAATTTATAAAAACCGATAATTATTACAGAAGGGCAAATGTGGATTGGGATACAACTCAACAGTTAATATCTTCAAGTTTTAACAAAAATGTATTAAATATTACACAAGGGTTTTTAGGCAGTGATGCCAACAACTTTACCACAACGCTTGGAAGAGAAGGAAGTGATTATACTGCTGCAATTTTTGCATATTGCTTAAACGCAACTGGTGTTACAATTTGGAAAGATGTTCCTGGTGTTTTAAATGCTGACCCTCGTTATTTTGAAAATGCTCAATTAATTAACAAAATATCTTATAGAGAAGCCATAGAATTAGCATTTTATGGAGCCTCTGTTATCCATCCTAAAACATTACAACCTCTACAGGGCAAAGAGATCCCCTTGTTTGTGAAATCGTTTGTCAGTCCTCTTGATTCTGGAACAATGGTTGGCAAAGGTATTGGTATAGAGCCCAATATACCCTGTCTTATAGTAAAAAAGGATCAAGTATTAATTTCACTGTCATCATTGGATTTTTCTTATATAGTTGAAGAAAATATTAGCCATATTTTTGGCCTGTTACATCAATACAAAATGAAGGTAGACGTTATTCAGAATTCGGCAATTAGTTTTTCTGTTTGTGTGGACAACATCTATAACAATCTTGAAAAGCTACTGCAACATTTAAAAGCCAAATTTAAAGTAACTTGTAATGAAAATGTTTCATTATATACCATTAGACATTACAATAAGACTGTTATAGATCAGCTTGAAAAAGATAAAACGGTTCTATTAAAACAAATCACTCAAGAAACCGTTCAAATAGTTACACAATAGAGAAATGTGCACATAAATGCATTTCAATTCATGTGAAAAATTTTGATTAGGTTTGTATTTCTCTCAAATAAGAAACTATGGGGTTGGTAACCGCTAAAGAAGTAGCTATTGCAATTCATGCAGACAAGTATGGTTTGGTAGGTACTTTTTTTGGATGGATACTCATGAAGCTTCTTAAAATCTCTACACTCAACAGAATATACAACAGAAACAAGCATTTAAGTAATTTAGAATTTTTAAATGCTATTTTAAACGAATTTCAAATCAAGTTTGAGATTCCTGAAGAAGACCTAAAACGGCTTCCAAAAGATGGGGCTTACATTACGGTTTCTAATCATCCTTTAGGCGGTATTGATGGTATTTTACTCTTAAAGCTTATGTTAGAACAACGAGATGATTTTAAAATCATTGCCAATTTTTTGTTACATCGCATAGAGCCAATGAAACCATACATCATGCCTGTTAATCCCTTTGAAGAGAGAAAAGATGTAAAATCCAGCCTTACTGGTTTTAAAAATTCGCTTATGCATTTAAAAGAAGGAAAGCCTTTAGGTATTTTCCCAGCAGGTGAAGTTTCAACTTACAGGGATGGAAAACTAGTAGTAGATAAACCTTGGGAAGAAGCCGCCATAAAACTTATTCAAAAATCGGAAGTTCCTGTCGTACCTATATATTTTCATGCCAAGAACAGTAAACTTTTTTATAAGTTGTCTAAAATTAGTGACACATTTAGAACTGCCAAGTTACCATCAGAGCTATTAACCCAAAAGCGAAGAGTTATTAAGGTTCGCATAGGTAGACCTATTTCGGTGAATGACCAAAAAGAACATACTTCTCTCGAAGAATTTTCTGAATTCATAAGGCGTAAAACTTATATGCTTTCTAATGCTTTTGAGGATAAACCTAAAAGATTAGAAACTATTTCATCTACACTTAAAGTCCCAAAGGTTCCGAAAAAAATTGTAACTCCTGTAAGTTCAGATGCAATGACGGAAGAGGTCAAGGATTTACAAAACGGTGATTACAGATTATTAAAAAGTAAGAACTATGAAGTGTATTTAGCGCCAGCTAATAAAATCACAAATATTTTACATGAGATAGGGAGACTACGTGAAATAACCTTTAGGGAAGTAGGTGAAGGCACTAACGAAGCCATTGATTTAGATAAGTTTGACACTTATTATCATCATATGTTTCTTTGGGATGATGATAAAAAGATAATTGTTGGAGCATATCGCATGGGATTAGGTTCCAAGATTTTTGAAATGTATGGTATTAATGGCTTTTACCTTCAAGATTTGTTCAGGTTTGAGCCCGAGCTTTATAAAATGATGAGCCAATCAATTGAAATGGGACGTGCTTTCATCATTAAAGAGTATCAGCAAAAGCCGATGCCTTTGTTTTTGCTCTGGAAAGGCATAGTTCATACTACTTTACGTTATCCGGAACATAAATTTTTAATTGGTGGTGTAAGTATTAGCAATCAATTTTCAAATTTTTCCAAATCGTTGATGATTGAGTTTATGAAATCACATTATTACGATCCATATATTGCCCAATATGTACATCCTAAAAAAGAATTTAAGGTAAAATTAAAAGATGCTGATAAAGATTTTGTTTTTGATGAAACCGAAGCTGATCTGAATAAGTTTGACAAAATAATTGATGAGGTTGAACCTGGAGCTCTACGGTTGCCTGTTTTACTTAAAAAGTATATTAAACAAAATGCAAGATTGGTTGCTTTTAATGTAGACCCATTGTTTAACAATGCAGTTGACGGATTGATGTATATTAAAATTGCCGACTTGCCTGAAAGTACTGTAAGGCCAGTTATGGAAGAATTTCAAGCCGAATTAGAGCAAAGGCTTTCGGAACAAACTGAATCTGAAGGTGAAGATTAATCAAGGTAATCTTCTATAAACTTTTTAATGTAATTTCTTATTTCGTTTCGTGCTTTTAAAAAAGCCTTATGTTTTTCTTCATCTGTTCCAGAAACTTTTGATGGGTCAAAAAAATTGTGATGTAATCTCAATGCATTTTTACTTGGAATGTAAGGACAATTTTCGTTAGCATGGTCACACACAGTGATAATATAATCAAAATTTACATCTGCATACTCATCTACATGGTTCGAGGTATGGTATGAAATATCTATTCCATCTTCTTTCATGATAGAGATTGCGCCTGGATTTAAACCATGGGTTTCAATACCAGCACTGTAAACCATAATTTTTCTGTTGTCTAAAAATTGATTTAAATAACCATGAGCCATTTGACTTCGACATGAGTTTCCCGTACAGAGTACTAATATGTTTTTCATTATGCTATTTTGTTACTTCGTTTTTCCAGAAAATGATTATCATACCATTTTCCATTTAGTTTTCCTATTTTTTTTCTAACGCCAACAACTCTAAACCCACATTTTTTATGAAGGTTTATGCTTGCTATGTTTTCAGAAAAAATTGCAGCTTGTAAGGTCCAAAAGCCATGTTTCTCACTTTCCTTTATAAGTTCTCTTAAAAGAATTTCTCCAATATTTTGACGCTTAAAATCTTTATCAACATAAACAGTTACCTCTGCAACACCTTTATAAACTTCCCTTCTGGAAACTAAAGATATTACAGCAAAACCAACAACTTTTTCATTCAAGGTTGAAACAATTCTACAAGAATCAACATACTTACTATTCCATATCTCCCAATCAGGAATTTCGGTTTCAAAAGTAGCTAGACCAGTAGCAATACCATCTGCATAAATTTTTGAAACCGAATCCCAATCTTGTTTAATTAAAGGTCTAACAACAATTTCCATCATTAGAACAACAAGGTTCTTCTTCAACCACTGCCTCTACCTCATTGCAGCAAACGTTTTTTGCCTTACAATCGGTTTTTTCGACTACTAACTTAAAAATTAAGTTGTTACCTTGTATTTCAAAATCGTTAACAAATAGTTGCGCTGTATGAAAAGTTGCGTTACTATATTCAAATCTTACTTCAGCATCCAAATAATAAGGTTTCATGCTACCTACTCTTTCCAGTATTGAAATTGCTTTGTCAACTTTCATAAAATCACGCTTACCAATTTCCATTGGGCTTTCCCATAACTGAATTACAGTTTCATTCCATGCGTCTGTTTTTGCTCCACAATCTACTGAATCAATTGTAGTGTGCTTTACTTCGGTTATATGATAATTGGCACCAACATATTCATTTGGTGCATATTCAAATAACAACGATTTATCTTTATGCACTTGCAGTACATTAAAAAATTCTTGTGTTTTCATTTAATTAGATTTTAAAGGTTTGTAACTATTATTTAATCATTGCCAATGCTTCGAAAAATCCTATAGAATATTTAGCAATACTCTCACAACACTTATCATAGACCAATATAATTTTGGTGTCTAGATTTGTGTTCTTTTGGTTTTGTGTTTTCTTATTTTTAGTTTTCATGATTATTGTTTTAAAAAGTTAATATTGATTAACAACAATTGGATTTTGTTGTATTGAAAAATGTGTTTAATTCTTTTTGTAAACTATTCCAAAGGTCTAAATTGATGCAATAACACATGCGCTTGCCTTCAATTTCCCCTTCAAGTAAACCAATGTTTTTTAATTCTTTTAGGTGTTGTGAAATTGTGGCTTGTGCCAAGCCAATTTCTTCTACCAAATCGTTACAAATACATGCATTCTGTTGGCTCACATATTGGAGTATAGCCACTCTTGCAGGATGACCCAAAACCTTAAAATATTGAGCAAGTTCATTTTGTTTTTGGGTGAATATTTGCGTTTTTGTAGTTCCCATGGTTTTAGTTTTACAGGGCAAATATATAACAATATTCTAATATTGCAATATTACGATAATAGAGTTTTTAATAAAAGCCATAAATTATTTTTATGGCTTCTAATTATTTATTTAAAACCAAGGCCTTTTACCTACTTGGTACGTATTATAAAACTCTTCATCTGATTTTGTTAGATAAATAATTCCTTCAATTAAAGAAACAATTCCCATTGCCGAAGCGGCAATGCCACAAGTAATAATTCCTAGAATTAAAGTAATAACTAACATAATTATTCCTTCTTTATTATAGCCCAGAATAAATTTATGAACGCCAAAAGCACCTAATAAAATTGCAAGCACACCTGCGAGTATTTTCTTGTTATCGCCAGTAGCTTTGTCAAAGGTTTCTTTTGCTCCATCTGTAAATTCTTTTGCAGATTCTTTGGCTTCACCTGCAAACTCACTAGCTTTTTCTTTGGCTTCTTTTGCAAACTCTCCAGCTTTATCTGCTGCTTTTTTTGCTCCTTCTTTAGCGTCTCCTAACATGTCGTTAAGATCATCGCTTAAATTTTTTTCGTCAGACATAATAGTACTTTTTGATTAGTGATTTTAAAGGTAGTAAAAAATTGAATTCACTACTCATTATATGTGTTTCAAATTATAAGAATGTTACAGTTTAATTTACCTGAAAAATAAAATCACGCCTCCAACTGCTGTTACTATCAATATAAAACGTCTATAATTTATATTAGAAATGAATTTAACAATGTAAGCTCCTAAAAAAAATCCAAGGACAACTATAGGTATTAAAACAGAATTTAAAACAAGTGTCTCTTTTGAAACTGTTTTCCAGATAAAAAAATGAAATGGTAGTTTAAATACATTTATAATAAAAAATAACCAAGCAGCTGTACCAATAAATTCGTTTTTAGGAAAACGCATAGCAAGAAAATAAATATTGGAAATAGGTCCGGCCAAATTACCTATCATAGTTGTAAAACCGGCTAAAAAACCCATTCCGCTAGAAAATAATTTGTTTGTTGGCACTTGATCAGACTTTCTGTTTTCTGAAAAAAACATGATTATCACTGAACCTATTATAATGATAGCCATAAGCCTTTTAAAGATAACCTCCGAAATATCATTCCCAATCCATACACCTACCAAAACACCTATTATCATCCATGGTATCAGTATTTTAATATACTTCCATTGTGCATGCCTATTATAATAAACAAC
>Ga0102947_1000734_pt1 | contig 11487 bp, 10 predicted proteins | sample SalPon2A_A_D2_MG_FD_78210 | JGI IMG/M metagenome (GOLD analysis project Ga0102947, IMG submission 78210) | Soil microbial communities from South San Francisco under conditions of wetland restoration - Salt Pond MetaG R2A_A_D2_MG | ecosystem: Environmental > Terrestrial > Soil > Wetlands | place... | reverse complement strand
CCGATAGATTTTTCTAGCATATCGGGATTTGCAACAAAAACCTCATCTCTTTTATATCCTTGTAAAAGTGAACTTTCCACTCTTCTTAACCCAACCTGTGCAACTTTAGTCTCTCCAGTGATTGGATCTGTTTCAACAGGGGGACAAAATACTTTGTCAAAAACCCACTCTGGAAGAACCTCGTATGGTCCACAGGCAATAAAACCATAAAGAAAATTACCTCTATAATTAGTCATTAAACTTCTATCTGCAGTAAGTACAATTCTTTTACCCGACAATATTATTCTGATTCGATTTGGCATCTTATATATGATTTACGAGAATCAAACCGCCTAGTAACAAAAAATCAAACATTGATTTTTCCTAATTTTTTTGGGAACTCTTTCGTGATGCTCTATTTGCAATGTTTGCCGCATTGGCGCCAGCTGCTATTCCACCATCTATGTTCACCACTGATAATCCCAGAGAACAACTCTGAAGCATTGATGCTAAAGCTGCTATTCCTTTTTCTCCATACCCATATCCTACAGAAGTGGGTAATCCAATAACTGGCATGTCTACCATGGCAGAAACTAGGGTTGCTAATGCTCCTTCCATTCCTGCTGCAACAATTATGCAATCAACTTCTTGATTTATCATTTCCTTTAGAATTGGAAAAATTCTTTGAATTCCAGCAACTCCAACATCATAACTTGAAAAGCATTTACAATTCATTGCTTCACACATCAATCTGGCTTCTTCTGCAACAGCAATATCTGAAGTTCCTGCAGTTATGATTCCTACTTTGCCACCGTAAAATTTTATGGATTTTTTATATAATAAAAGACTCGACGAGTTTTTCCCAGTTTTCACCTTAATTTTTAATCTTTTACAAAATGAAATAATTTTTGGATAATGTTCTTTTTTTATTCTGGAAATCATGACAAAATTTGTTTTCTCCAAAGTAATTTTCAGGATTTTTTTTATTTCTTCTAACTGCTTAGTTTCTGCAAAAATTACCTCGGGTATTCCACGTCTTTTTCTTCTATTTACATCAATTTTGGCAATATCTTCGATTTTTTCAATGGAATACAACGAAAGAAGTTTCTTAGCAGTGTTTGACGAAATTTTTCCTTTTTCCAATGATCCTAAAATTTCTTCAATATCCAATAGTTAGTAGAAATTTTTTGAATAAAAAAATGCTTAGATTTCTAATCCTGAGATTGCATCTTTGACATTTTTTACACCTGCATCAAAGGCAGATCTTTCTTCATCATTAAGATCCAGTTCAATAATTTTTTCGACACCATCCTTTCCAATAATGGCAGGAACGCCAATTGTGACATCCGAATGACCATATTCCCCATCTAAATAGGTGGCTACCGGAATTACTTGTTTTCTACCTCGAACTACGGACTCGATAATTGCCGAAATTGCGTTTCCTGGTGCATGTACTGTGGCACCTTTTAACTCAATTACTTTTGCTGCTACCTGCTTTGTATTTTGAACCAATTCATCTAATTTCTCCTTTGGCAAGAATGAAGAAAGAGGTATTCCAGATACTGATGAAAATCTTGGTAATGGTAACATGTTTTCACCATGTTCTCCTATCACTAATGCGCGAATTGAATCCCTTGAATGTCCGGTAGATTCATGGATAAACTGTCTAAATCTTGATAAATCCAGCATTCCTCCCATCCCAAAAACTCTTGATTTGTCAAAACCAGATGCTTTGTATGTTACATATGCCATTGGGTCGAGTGGGTTTGTTACAGGTATAATCATGGAGTCATTTGCATATTTTTTGATATTCTCAACTACGCTTTTCACCACATTTGCGTTTATTTTCAATAAATCCATTCTAGTCATACCAGGCTTTCTGCCAGAACCTGCAACCACTACAACTATGTTAGATCCTTGCATATCGGCAAAATCGTTTGATCCTTTTACTTCTACGTCAATTCCTTGTTCTGATAACATGTGGTTTATGTCCATTGCCTCGCCCTGAGGAAGCCCATCTACTACATCAAGCAGTAAAACCTGGTCATCTAGTCTTTTTAATGCTGAGAATAATGCTGCGTCACCGCCAACTTTTCCAGATCCTATAATTGTAATCATGAAATGCGGTGCAAATTTTCAATAATTAAATCTAATGAAATTAAAAATTGAATTAGACAGAATTTATATGCATTTTTCATGAATTTTTATCCATGGTAATTGTTCTGGATCCATATGTTGCCGGAATTTCAGGGGATATGTTCTTATGTGCTTTAGTTGATCTTGGTGCCGATAAAAAAAGAATTCTAGAAGGTGTGAAAAAATGTGAAAAATTTTTACCTGAATCAGAAATTAAAAAAATTGAGTTCACAAAGATTCAGAAACACGGAATCCAATCAACTTCCTTGGATTTAGAAATTAAAGAAAACACTAATGAAAGAAATGGAATGGATATAAAAAAAGCCATCGAAAACTCCTTAAATGAAATTAACATTTCTGAAAACGCAAAAAATTTTGCAGAAGCCTGTGTTGATACCTTAATTTCTGCAGAGTCTAAAGTGCATGGGATTCCAAAAGAATCAGTACATTTCCATGAGGCCTCAAGTATAGACACTCTTATTGATATAATTGGTGTGGCCATTGCATCCGATGACTTGGACCTTTTCGAGGAAGAAATTTTTTCGATGCCTGTTTGTGTTGGAAACGGGACAGTTACTTTCTCTCATGGAATAATGACTAATCCTGCTAGTGCTGTTTTAGAAATTTTCAAAAATTCATCGCTAGTAATTCATGGAAGAAATACAGGAAGTGAATTAACAACTCCCACTGGTGCTTGTTTACTTGTAAATTTAGCAAAATCTTCAGTTGATTACTACCCATCTATGAAAATTGAATCAATAGGGTATGGTGCAGGGAAAAAAGATTTTGAAAAATTCTCCAATGTTTTAAAAATTGTTAAAGGAAAGAAAAAAAATCAATTTGATTCAGATTCAGTTATTATTCTTGAAACAAACGTGGATGATGTTCCAGGTGAAATCTTGGGAAATTTAATAGAAAAAATAATGGATAATGGGGCCAAAGACGCATTTATTTCTCATGGAATAACAAAAAAAGGACGGCCAACTAATCTCGTAAAGATAATCTGTGATAATGAAAATTATGAAGACATTTCTAATATCTTAATAGATGAAACTGGAACTTTGGGTATTAGGATTAGCTCCTCTGATAGATTAATTCTTCCAAGATCTATTCATAGTATAAAATTAACTTTTGAAGGAAGAGAATTTAATATAAAATACAAGGTTTCAATTTTTCAGGGAAAATCAAATTTTAAAATTGAATTTGAAGACTTGAAACAAATCTCAGATTTTCTTAAAAAGTCCATAAGAGAAACAGAATCGTTGATTAGAAACGAGATTCTGAAGAAGGATGTAACAAATGACTAAACTTGATGATCTTATATCTTGGTTTGAAAACAAAAATGGAGTGCTAGTAGCTCTTTCTGGAGGAGTGGATAGTGCCCTAGTGGCATATGCTGCATATCAAAAATTAGGGTCTTCTGCAATCGCAGTTACTGCCGATTACAAAACCCTCTCTCAAGAAGAACTTGATGCATCAAAACAAATTTGCAAAGAGATAGGAATTTCTCAAATACTTCTAGATTATAACGAACTAGAAAACCAAAATTTTGTTAACAACGATTCTAATCGTTGTTATTATTGTAGGCAAGAATTAGGACTACATCTAGTCAATCTTGCCCAAGAGAAAAAAATCAAATTTATTGTTGATGGTACTAATTTGGATGATTTGGGTGATTATCGTCCTGGGATTGAAGCCTTGAAACAAAATGGAATCCAAAGCCCCCTCGTTGAAAATAATCTTAGAAAAAATGAGATTAGAGAAATTGCTCAATCTGTAGGACTCTCGGTTTTTGATAAACCTTCAAACTCATGTTTGGCCTCAAGAATTCCTTGGGGACAACAAATTACTTCTGAACGATTAGCAAGAATAGAATATGGTGAAAAAATAGTAAAGCAAACTGCAAAATTAAAACAAGTACGAGTTCGCGATTTTCAAGGTATAGCAAAAATTGAAGTAAATAAAAATGAAATTCCTTTGATATCATCTCCTGAGATCTTAAATGAGATTACAAACAAATTGAAATTAATTGGATTCTCTGAAGTCTTGATAGATTCAGAAGGATACAAACCTGGAAAAATTAATGTGATTGCCGATTGATTTATCTTGATAATGCAGCATCTACACAAATTCAGGAGGAAGTGCTGGATTCAATGCTCCCTTATCTTAGGGAGCAATTTGGCAATCCCTCCTCAATTCACAGATTTGGAAGACTTGCTCAAAAGGCAATCACCAAAGCACGGAAACAAGTTGCTGAATTAATCAATGCTGATCCCTCAGAAATTTTTTTTACTTCAGGTGGAACCGAGTCAAATAACGCCTCTCTTTATGGGATTGCAAAAAAAAATTCAGGATCTAGAATAATTACCTCCTTAATTGAGCATGATGCTATTTTAGAACCTTGCAAAAATTTAGAGCAAGAAGGATTTGATGTTATTTATCTACCTGTGAATGATTTAGGCATGGTAGATCCCTACTCTTTAGAGAAAGCCCTTGATGAAAATACCTCGCTAGTTTCCATTATGTTTGGAAATAACGAGGTAGGAACAATACAGCCAATTTCTGATTTGGCAAAAATTTGCAAAGAAAAACAAATCCCTTTTCATACGGACGCCGTCCAGGCAATAGGTAAAATCTCCATTGATGTTAAGGAATTGGGACTCGATTTACTATCAATGTCTTCTCATAAAATTAACGGTCCCAAAGGCATAGGTGCTTTGTATGTAAAAAAAGGAGTTTCGATAGATCCAATCATTTTTGGAGGGGGCCAGGAGAAAGGCCTACGTTCTGGAACAGAAAATGTAGCTAATATAGTCGGTTTTGGAAAAGCATGTGAACTTGCAAGGAAAAATCTTACAACTAATATTTCTAAAATGAAAGAATTACGGGATTATCTTTCAGAAAAGATCATTGGAGAAATCCCAAGTGCTACTTTAAACGGCCATCCTGAAAAAAGACTGCCAAATAACATCCACCTAACTTTCCTTGGTGTAAATGGTGAAGATCTTTTAATTAAATTAGATGAACATGGAATAGCGGCATCCACAGGTTCAGCATGTTCGGTCCAAATTCAAAAAGCCTCACATGTGTTGCAAGCCATGGATTTTTCTCATGAACAAATTACAGGTTCGTTACGATTAACGGTTGGAATCTCAAATACTATGGAAGAGATGGATGAGACTGTGAGAACATTGAAAGGGGTTGTTGCTGAACTTCGTGCTGTTTCACCGTTTAAGGAAAAATACTCTTTCTAAATTAAAATCTACAATTTAAATGCAAATTTGCTTTTTGTAATTCCTATTATGGTGATCATACTTAGGAATAAGATTATTGTTGCAACTACTCCAAACTCTGGTACAACAAAGGTCCCAATAATCTCAATGATGGTTGTACCCTCTTCAAAATTTATGGTGATTAATCTTGATTGATCATTTGTTTCAGTTTCTTGGTATGGGAATTGCACATTATCAATCAAAACTATGAAAATTTCATCCTCTCCGGTTGGTTTGTATGCATCAATTGATTCTCGTGGGAGTTTGAGGGATATGCTTCCTTCATCAGGGGTTTCAATTGCTATTTCGAGAGTATAGTCACCTGGAATTAGAGTCATATCCTTTACGGTGCCTCCTCTGATGGTATATTCAATATCGAAGGTTCCTCCATTTGGAATTTGCACTTCGTAACTATCCTTGGTTTCTAGAGTTTCTTTTTTCGGAGTAAATTCAAGTGATGTTTCAGCGATGTTTCCTTCTCCGTGAGAAACTCGTATTAGGTATTCTCCTTCGTTTTTCCAGGATGGTTTTTCAGCAATTATAGTATGGGAATAACTTCCATCCTTTGCCGGTAAAAATTGTGCAATATCTATCATGTTCCCTTCATACCACACTTGAAGAATAATTGGGGTCTCTGCAATTACTGTGGCCACCTGACCTGAAATTACAATGGTGTCTCCTTCATCATAATGGCTATCATCAGTTTTTACAGTAAGAAATGGTATGTCGCTTTGTGCAAATACTGGTAATGTAGATGACATGAATAAAATCAAAACAAGGAAAATTCTTGCACTCACAAAACATATGTCTGATTGTTTCTATATCTCCTTTACTATCTAAAATTAAAAAATGAAAAAAAGTTGTAGGTCTAGTATCTTGGCATAATACTTAGTTTTGATTTTGCAGAAACTGCAATTATTGAGATAATTGCTACTGCTAGAATCAAAGCTGCAATTGCACCAAACTCTGGGACAACAAATGTTCCGATAATCTCGATTTTCTCTGCACCTGCAAAGAACATTACAGAAATTTTGTTTCCGTCCCACTTGACATCATCCCATTCTTCTCCATCGACTAGGACCATAAAGGCACCATCAAGGACATTTTTGGATGGGGTTAATGTGAGTGTTCCATCTTCCTTTGCATTTATCTTTACGATAAGAGAATTATCGTCGGTGTTGACAGATGTTCCTGTTACCATTCCCCCTGTAATACTATATGGTACACAACTACCCACAAAAGATAATTCTGATTTGCCACATGTACTTGGTTTTGTTGGGGTAGTGATTCCATTTGTCAATTCAACTAAAATTTTATTGCTTTTAGCAGAATTTCCATAGTTGGCCTTAATGTAATATGTTCCATCATATTTCCAAAGACTACCTGCTGTGTTGAAACTTGTCTTAAATTTACCCTTTTCATCAACAGTTACTTGGTCAATTGCTACAACAGTATTTTGTGAACTAGTTACTTTCACTGTTACTGGAACTCCAGAAACTATGTTAGCTACTTGACCCTGTACCATAATTGTCTCATTATGATCATATGTTGTTTTATCAGTCCAAACTGAAAGAGGGATATCTTTGAGTAACAATTGCTTTGCAATCATTCTTGGATCATCCGCTTCACAATCAGGACATGATAGTTGAGCATATGCTGATGACACACTTAGAGTACTGACTGCAGTCAAAATGGTCAGTAGCGCGAACGTCGTACGGTTGTTCATCTTGTATGCGATTCACAAGAATCTCTATTTATGTATATTTAAAAATTGGAAAAAGTGATCGATCTAGTATCTTGGCAAAATACTAAGTCTTGATTTTGCAGAAACTGCGATTATTGAGGTGATTGCTATTGCTAGAATCAAAGCTGCAATTGCACCAAACTCTGGTACCACAACGCCATCGACAATTTCTACTTCGATGGATGTCGTACGATCTGATGAATCTCCTTGTTGAGCTGTTACTCTATAAACGCCGTCTTGAGTCCAAAGTGGGCCGCCAGTTGTGATGTTTTTAGAGAATTTACCATCAAGGTTTGGTGTGATTTGTTCAACTGAAACTACATTTCCATTTGGAGCAATAACTTTCAATGTTATGTCGATGTTGGTTCTGTCTGTCTGCCCTGTTATCCCAATGGTTGTTGATCCTTCCATTGCATTAGCTCTCATTATGAATCCTCTGAAAATTTTAGATTCTTGTGGCATGAAGAGGCCAGTTTCCAAATTTGATTCGGTTTCTAGAGTTTCTAGAGTCATTCCATTAACTACTTCCACTGAAACTGACATTGTATACAATGAATTTTTTTGAACACTTTGCATTGCAGTTATGGTGTAGAAGCCATCTTGTTTCCATAATGGGCTTAATTTGAATTCGGTTGCAAAATTACCCTTTGCATCAGGTGTTATTTGGTCTACTGCCAATCTATTGAATCCATCAGGTGATGTGACAGTTAATGTGATATCTGTAACTTTAGATGCAGTCTGCCCTCGAACTAAGATTGTATCAGATCCATCTGTTGCCTCTGCAGTAAGAGACATTCCCATCATTTCTCCATAAGCCTCTTGTTGAATTGAAGTTATTGAAATTACTGACAATGCTGCTAATACAAAAGCCATTGTTGTTGAATGTTTCAAATTCATCCTGATTCACCACGCGCTATATGGCTATTTATATATTTAAAAAATGAAAAAAAGTTGTAGGTCTAGTATCTTGGCATAATACTTAGTTTTGATTTTGCAGAGACTGCAATTATTGAGATAATTGCTACTGCTAGAATCAAAGCTGCAATTGCACCAAATTCTGGGACTACATGTGTGCCGATAATTTCAATCTCTTCAGCGCCTGCGAAAAATGGTATAACCAGAGTTCTGTCTGTGGATGTTATTGTTTCATCAAAGTCGACTTCTTCACCATCAACTAGGACAAAGAAATCATCATCCTCATCTCCAATCTTTGCATCAATCAATTCTCTTGGCAATGTAATGGTTAATTGACCATCAGCTATTGCATCTATTGCTATGATGAGAGAATTTGCGTCTACATCAGGGGTGATTGAGATTAGTTTTCCACCTATGATTTCATATGCTACCATAAAGTCTGTTCCAGCTACGGCTACGAGACCATCAGGGCCAGAAGTCATAGAAGAACCTGCAAATGAAAACGTGGTCTCAGCTGTTCGATTTTCGGTTCCATACAATACTTGAATCGTGTATTCGCCACCTTGTTTCATGAGGGAACCTCCTGCGGATAGTTCTGTACTGAATGTTTTATCTGATCCAACCATAACTTGATCGATAGATACTACATTTCCGTTTGGAGCAATAGTCATGATACTAATAGCGTATCCGAAAAGAATTTCACTTACTTCTCCTGTTACCATGATTGTTTCGCCCTCATCATAGGATGACTTATCAGTAGTAACAACGATTGGTTGTATTGTTTGTCCAAATGCTGGTGCCATTCCAATACTTGCAATCATGATCGCAAATAAGGCAAACACCGATAGATGAGCATTCATCAATTTTACGCGCAAATTTATACTATTTAACGTTATGAAAAATAATATTGACTAAAAAGAAAAAACACTGACGAATTTCAGATTAGATATATATTAACCTCGCAGCGAAAATTTTACAGTTTGTGTGTATTATTCATTGCTACATCTAATGTTCTTTGTGAGGTAATAAGAAATGGCAACTAAGAAAAATCAGATTCTTGTACCTGACCATGTTTATGTTCCAAAACATGAGATAATCTCAAAAAAAGAAGCAGAAGAAGTTTTAAAAAAATACAATTGTAAACCCACAGAATTACCTTTAATTTTTGTAAATGATCCAGCCATCTTAGAACTTGGTGTAAAACCTGGAGATATGATAAAAATTACTAGAAAAAGTCCTACAGCTGGGGAGAGCCTTTACTATAGATACGTGGTGGAAATTTAGATGGTAGACTCTTCAACTAAACGATGGCCAATTATTCAAGATATTCTCAAACGAGAGGGAATTGCAAGACAACATCTTAATTCATTTGATGAATTTTTGGAAAGAGGACTTCAGAGTATAATCAACGAAGTGGGACAAATTGAAATTGAAAATGCAGAATATCCATATAAAATTCAATTAGGTAAAGTAAAACTCCAGCAACCAAGAATGATGGAGCTAGATGGTTCCATAACTCACATTACTCCTGCAGAAGCTCGACTTAGAAATGTATCCTACTCTGCACCTGTAATGATGGAAGCAAGCGTAATTGAAGATGGAAAAATCTTAGAATCTAGATTTGTGCATATTGGAGATGTTCCGGTAATGGCAAAATCAAATGCATGTATTTTGAATAATTTCTCTTCTCAAAAATTAGTTGAACATGGAGAAGATCCTAATGATCCTGGTGGGTATTTTATCATTAACGGTTCTGAAAGAGTGATAGTTGGACTCGAAGATCTTTCATACAACAAAATAATTGTTGATAGAGAAACGGTTGGTGGCAATATTGTTTTCAAAGCTAAAGTTTATTCTTCAATTGTTGGTTATCGTGCAAAATTAGAATTGGTGATGAAAAACGATGGTCTTATTGTAGCTAGAATTCCTGGGTCTCCAGTTGATATTCCTGTTGTAATTTTGATGAGAGCTCTTGGTTTAGAATCAGACAAAGAAGTCGCTGCTGCTGTTTCACTTGTAGATGAAGTTCAAGATGAACTCGAAGGATCATTTGAAAAAGCTGCAGACGTTCCAACATCAAAGGATTCTATTGTGTATATCAGTAAAAGAATTGCTCCAGGAATGTTAGAAGAATTCCAGATTAAAAGAGCAGAAACTCTTTTGGATTGGGGACTATTGCCACACCTTGGAAAACATCCTGAAAATAGAAAAGAAAAAGCCCAATTTTTGGGAGAGGCGGCATGTAAATTACTAGAGTTAAGGCTTGGATGGATTGATCCTGATGATAAAGACCATTATGGAAATAAAGTCATTAAATTTGCAGGACAAATGTTAGCAGATCTTTTTAGAACTGCATTTAGAAATTTGGTTCGAGATATGAAATACCAATTAGAAAGATCCGGACAAAAAAGAGGAATTAATGCAGTAGCTGCTGCAATACGCCCAGGAATTATTAGTGATAAATTAAACAATGCTATTGCCACAGGAAACTGGGGTAGAGGTAGGGTAGGAGTTACGCAACTTCTAGACCGAACAAACTATCTTTCTACAATTAGTCATCTTAGAAGAATTCAATCCCCTCTTAGCAGAACACAACCAAACTTCGAAGCAAGAGATCTTCATGCTACTCACTTTGGAAGAATTTGTCCAAGCGAAACACCAGAGGGCTCAAATTGTGGTCTAGTTAAAAATATTGCATTATCCGGAATTATCTCAGTAAATATTCCATCTGAAGAAATTGTCGAGAAACTATACGACCTAGGAACAGTACATTTCTTTGATGCAAAGGAGGACTTGAAAAAAGATGGAACCAGAATATTTGTTGACGGCCGTCTAATTGGATATTTCAAAGATGGGGAACAACTAGCAGAATCCCTAAGGGAACTAAGAAGGAATTCAAAAATTCATCCGCATGTGGGAATTTCATTCCACCAATCTGATATTGAAGGTGCAACAAAAAGACTTTATGTTAATTGTAATGCTGGTCGAGTTCTAAGACCCTTGATAATAATCAAGGACGGTAGATCCTTACTCACTCAAGAATTATTAGACAAAGTGGCAAAGAAACTCCTATCATGGAATGATCTTTTGAGAATGGGGGTTCTTGAATTAATTGATGCAAACGAAGAAGAAAACTGTTATGTTACTTTAGATGAAAAAGATACTAAGAAACATACTCATCTTGAAGTATTCCCTCCATCCATTCTTGGTGCAGGAGCTTCCATCATTCCATATCCTGAACACAATCAATCTCCAAGAAATACATATGAATCTGCAATGGAAAAACAAAGTCTAGGATTTTCTACCCCAATGATGAACACCAGTACCTATGTGCGACAGCACTTGATGCTATATCCTCAAACTCCAATGGTGAACACCAAAGCAATGAAATTGCTTGGATTGGAAGACAGGCCTGCTGGTCAAAATTGTGTTGTTGCCGTT
>Ga0102947_1000733_pt1 | contig 11502 bp, 7 predicted proteins | sample SalPon2A_A_D2_MG_FD_78210 | JGI IMG/M metagenome (GOLD analysis project Ga0102947, IMG submission 78210) | Soil microbial communities from South San Francisco under conditions of wetland restoration - Salt Pond MetaG R2A_A_D2_MG | ecosystem: Environmental > Terrestrial > Soil > Wetlands | place... | reverse complement strand
TCCAAGTACGGCTTCGGCGACACGGAGAAGAGATATCAGCGCGGTCGTCAGGCCATTGCGCGCGCGCTCGACCTGGACCCCGATCTCTCGGTGGCGCACCACATCTATACGTACTTCCAGGTGGAAGAGGGCGAGGCTCGGGAAGCGATGTCCCGGCTGCTGGAGCGGGCGCGTCTCCGCGACAACGATCCCCAGGTGTACGCGGGGCTGGTGCCGGCGCTGCGCTTCTGTGGCCTGCTGGAGGCGAGCACGGCGGCGCACGACCGCGCGCGGCGCCTCGATCCGTCCGTCCGGACCGGCGTCTGCTACACCTACTACGCCATGGGCGAGTGGGAGAAGGCGATCGAGACCGACGACGAGACGCCGAAGTACTGTCGCTTCCTTTCGCTGGACCGGATGGGACGCCTGGACGACGCCGGCGACAGCCTGCGGTCGGAGATCGCCCGCGGTTTCGAAGGGTGGGAGGCGGTCGCGGTCCGGATGACGCTGGCAGCGATGGAGCTGGACCGCGAACAGGTCCGAAGGCTCTGGGACCGGATGGCGGAAGCGAGCTTCCGGGATCCGGAGGGAACGTATTTCATGATGCGCAACCTGGCGCGCGTCGGTGAGGTGGACCTGGCGCTGGAGCTCCTGGAACGCGTCGTGAAGCGCGGCTTCCACTGCGCCGCTTCCATCGAGGGGGATCCGTGGCTGGAGCTCCTCCGCACCGAGCCGGAGTTCTACGAGCAGGTGGACGAGGCGCGGAGAGGCGGGGCCGCCGCGGAAGCGGAGTTCCACCGGCTGGGGGGCGGGGAGACGCTGGGGCTCCCGGGCGCGGCGCTCCGATGAGCTTCTCTTCGCGGGTACTCCTGGGGCTGCTGCTGGGGGTCGCGACGGGACTGTTTCTCGGCGAGCTCGTGGCGCCGCTGGGCGTGGCGGCCGACGTTTTCGTGAGGCTCCTCCAGATGAGCGTGCTTCCGTACGTCACGCTCTCCATCATCTCCAATCTGGGGCGACTCACTTTGGCGGACGCCCGGGGGATCGGGCTGCGGGTTGCGGCCGCGATCGGCGTGCTGGGTCTCGTCGCGATGGGGTTCGCGTTCGCGGTTGCGCTTGCCTTTCCCACGATCGAAGCGGCGTCGTTCTTCAGTCCGTCCCTGGCGGAACCGCCTCCCGCGCCGGATCTCGTGGACCTCTACGTTCCCGCGAACCCGTTCCATGCCCTGGCGAACGCCGTGGTGCCGGCGGTGGTCCTGTTCTCGATCCTGGTGGGAATCGCGCTGATCGGGGTGGAGCGGAAGGAACCCCTGCTGGACGTCCTCCGCGCGGCGACCGATGCGGTGGGCCGGGTGGCGCGTTTCGTCGTGCGTCTCTCTCCGTACGGCATCTTCGCGATCGCCGCTCATGCCGCCGGCACGCTGGATCTGGGCGGTCTGGCGCGCGTCCAGGTCTACCTGATCTCCTACGCTGCGTTCGCCGTCCTGCTGGCGCTCGTTGTGTTGCCGGCACTCGTGTCGGCGCTGACCCCCGTAGGGGCGCGCGAGATGTTGGGCGAGACGCGGGACGCCGTCCTGACCGCGTTCCTCGTGGGGGACCTCTTCATCGTCCTCCCGGCGCTGATGGAAGCCTGCTCCGGAATGATCCGCCGCCGGGTTGGGGAGCAAGCGGCCGACCGCAACCTTCCCGGAACGATCGTTCCCGTTTCGTTCACGTTTCCCCACTCGGGGAAGCTGCTGTCGCTGAGCTTCGTGATGTTCGCGGCGTGGTTCACGGACACGCCGCTGGCGGTGTCCGATCTGCCCGGACTGGCGGTGACGGGGTACCTGTCCTTCTTCGGCAGCTTGAACGTCGCGGTGCCTTTCCTCCTGGACCTGGTGCGCGTGCCGGCCGACACGTTCGACCTCTTCCTGGCCACGGGAGTTCTCAACTCGCGGTGGGGAACGTTGCTGGCCGCGGTGCACACGGTGGCGGTCTGCCTGATCGGGAGCGCGGCGGTCGCCGGCGCGATCCGGGTTCGGCCGGGGAGACTGGTCCGGCTCGCGGTGTTGGTTTCCGTGCTGTCCGCCGGGTTGATCGTGGGCTTGCGGGTGGGCTTTTCGCGCTTCCTGGATCTGTCGCCGGACGGCCGGGCCGTGGTCTACGGAATGGAGCCGATGATCTACGCCCCGGACCGCGTCGTGCTGAGCCCGGAGGACGTTCCACGGGCGTCGATTCCCGCGCCGGATGCGATTCTGGAGGGGATCCGCGCGCGCGGATCGTTGCGGGTGGGAATCATCGGAGACGGGATTCCTTACGCTTTCCGCAACCGCGACGATGACCTGGTGGGCTTCGACGTGGAGATGGCCCACCGGCTCGCGGACGACCTGGGAGTGGAGGTGGAGTTCGTGCGGTTCCCGCAGGAGGAGCTGTCCGAGCAGGTGGCCGCGCGGCGCGTGGACATCGTGATGACGGGAGCGCGCGTGACGCCGGAGCGGGCGGCGGACTTCACGGTCGCGGTTCCCTACCTGGACGAGACGCTGGCGGTGCTCACGGTGGATCACCGGCGGGAACAGTGCCGCTCCTGGGATGCCATCCGCGCGATGGGACCGATCCGCGTCGCGGTCCAGAACCTTCCCTACTACCTCGGAACGGTGCGAGCTCTCCTGCCGGAGGCCCGGCTGGAAGTGATTCCGGAGACGAAGGAGCTGATCGACCCGGCCGCCGGCTACGAGATCTATCTGCTGCCGGCCGAGCGCGGATCCGTGCTGACGATGTTGAACCCGCGCTTCACCGTGATCATCCCCGAGGGACGGACGGTCCGGATGCCGCTGGCCTACCCGATCGCCGGCGACGACCCGGCCTGGGTCCGGTACGTGAACACGTGGATCGGCCTGAAGCAGCGCGACGGCTTCATCGATGCGCTCTACGACCACTGGATCCTGGGCGAAGCGGCCGAGCGCGACGAGCCCCGCTGGTCGATCCTTCGCAACGTGCTGCGGCCGGAAGGCGCGGACGGGTCCTAGCGCGTACTTCGGCCGGGGGGGCGCCGGGAAGTGCGCCGGCGGCCGCGCGGAGCCGCCGGCGCATCGTTCCGAACCGGGGATCAGGGCACGAACGTGATGCCGAACGGATTCAAGCCGACCGTCGCCTCGCCGAGCAGGACCGGCGTGGGGTCCTCGGCGGAAATCGAGTAGAACGTGACCTTGTCGGACGTGCCGCCGGAGTGAGTCACGAAGAGCCTCAGGCCGTTCGCCGTGAGCGCGATGTTGTGCGGAGCGGCGTACGGAGTGTCCACGGGGTTTCCGATCAACGTGTTCGTGCCGGTGTGGATCGCGAAGAGCGCGTCCGTGCCGCCCCCCGGGAGGTTGGTCGTGTAAAACACTCGCCCGCTCTGCGTCATACCCGCGCCGTGTGCTCCGGGAACGGCGAGAGACGTCACTTCCGTCAGGGTGGCCTGGTCCAGGACGTGGACGACGTTGCCGTTCTGGGCGGGGACGTACAGGAGGTCGCTGCGGCGGGTGAGGGACACGTGGGGATCCTTGCCCACGGCCGCCCGGCCCGTCTCCTGGAATGTTCGCGTGTCGAACTGCACGACGTAGTCCTCGGCGCCGAGGGTCAGCATCGTGACGAACGCGCGCAGCCCGCGCGGATCCAGGATCACGTCGTGCGGCTTGGCGCCCATTCCCGTCAGGTCCGTGGGCATCGGCACGGTGGTGATCACGGAGAAGCTCTCGGGATCGATCACGGTGGAGGTGTTGTCGATGTCGTTGTTGACCCAGATCCGGCGCCCGGAAGCATCCGCCCACTGGTGGAACACGCCCGCTCCGGCGGGGGCCATGCGGCGAACGGTGAAGTCCCGGGCGTCCAGCTCGACGACGCGGGAGTTGGCGCGGTCGCCCACGATCACGGCATCGGTCTTGCGGATGTAATTCACGTACATCGGCTCCGGCGGGTTGGGCCCGGGGAGCGTGACGGTATCGATGTTCGCGCCGGTGGCGCCGTCCAGGACGGACACGGTGCCGGATGCGCGATTGGCCACGGCGATGTGGCCGAACGTCGGATCCACGCCGGGCGAGAGCGCGGGGTCGGGATCGGCCGCGGTTCCCGCGTCCAGGGCGCGGTCCGTGCCGCAGCCGGCGGCGAGCAGGGCGACGAGAGCGGGGACGACGAGTCCCCTTGCGGACAGGAGCGGACGCAGCATGGCCTTCTCCGAGCTTGAGAGTGCGCGAATTTCGGCGAGCGTCGGGGGCGCCGCCGCGAATCGGGGACTCTCGAGGTATGCCGTCACGGACCGGGATGTGACGGTCTCCGCCGGAACGTCTGCATCTTGTTCCAGTCGCGGTCCCGGAGGGTCCGCTCGTAGGGTCCGCGTCGCACGGCCTCGAAGACCTCGCCCTCCACGCGGCTGGAGACCTGGGGATCGACCACCACGTAGTCGTAGTAGCCGGCGCCGATTCGGCCGAAGAGCTGCGACTTGTCAAAATGCCCGCGCTCGGCCAGGTGCTTCATCAGCACCCAGTCCAGCACCTCCGGATCTCCCAGGCGCACGGCCAACCGCTCGTTGGTGACGAGGAGCTTTCCTTCGAGATCCCGGAATCCTTCGACGTAGGCGTCCAGATTCACGACCTCCGTCCCGTCGAATCGCCGCTTCCAGGGGCGGTCTTCCAGCCATTCGTACGCGACGTGCGCCACGAGAGGCAGAAGGACGCACCAGCGCCAGGCTCCTCTCGCCAGGCCGCAGGCGATCGCGGCCAGAAGCAGCAGCACGACCCCCAGCTCCGCGTAGTAGTTGAGATGCGCGCCGTACTTCCCGGCGGTGTACCACGTGGTCACCAGGCTCACCGCCAGCCACGCGATCAGAACGCGGTGCCGCGGCGACCGGGCGAGGATGACGATCGCCACCGGCGCGGCCGCCAGCAGACCGCCGATCCGGTCCGCGAGAGGGAGCACGTTCGCGCGGAGTGCGTCCCAGGGCTCCACGTCGTTCCAGGCCATCGAGAGGACGGCGCACTCGTAGTAGTGGCCGCCGGACCAGACGGCCATCGCCGCGAAGAAGACGAGCAGGAGGGAGCCCAGCGTTCCCGCCAGTCGCCACGCGTCACGGCGGGCGCCGGTCGCCAGCAGATACAGGAACGTGCCGATGGGCGCCGAGATGTAGGGCTGCTTGAACGCGAACGCCGTGAAGAACAGGAGGGCCGCCGCGTAGGCCCGGTGGCGATGAGCCGAGAGCACGGCGGCCATCGCCCCGACGGTCGCGAGCTTGGCCGGCAACTCCGGCCGGAGGCGGAAGAAGCCGTCGAGCAGCGGAGACGAAAAGTAGATCAGCGCTGCCGCGGCGAGCAACGCCGCCGGCGGGCTCCCCGTCTCGCGCCTCACGATCCAGGCCATGAGGACCGCCAGAAGCGCGGTGCACGCGAGGCTGATGCCCCGGCCCAGCTCCAGCATTCCGGGCATGTCCAGCCGGAAGACCCGGGACAGGGTCCCCACGATCAAGTACGTGGCGGGATTGTAGACGTGAACGATGAACGGAAGTGTCTCCAGGTCTCCGTAGAGCGGGCGACCGTCCGCGACTCGGGCGACGCCGTCCAACAGGAACGCTTCCGGTCGGGCGGTGGCGTAGGGTTCCCGGGCGAGGCGCAGCCCTTCCGCGATGACGTGACCGTCCGTCATCAGGGCGGGGACCAGCGCGAGCGCAGGAAGGCGTGAGAGCCACCGCCGCCACCCCCGCCGGGCCGGGACGGGCGGGGGATCAGCGTGCTCCGCAGGGGAAGCCGGGATCAATGCGGCGGCCACCTCCTCGCGCCGAACGTCGATCGACGTGCGAAGATCAGGAGCTTACCACGGGCGATCAGGGATCATCGATTCGCCGCGGATCTGCTAGAGTCGTCGGATGCACGCCCCGGACGCGAACGCAGGACCCGCCCGCCGGGCCGGCATGATCCTCCTGATTCTGGCGATCGTGCTGTTCGACGGGCTCACCCAGCGCCCCGGGTACAGCTGGTACTGGGACGATCCGGGGTACGTCCTTCATGCCCGGAACCTGGCCGAAGGGCGCCCGTACGCGGACACCGGGTACATTCCCAACCCGCACAACTACATCGCTCCCCAGGCGTACCCGCCCGGGCTTCCGCTGCTGCTGCATACGGTCGTGGCCATGTTCGGAGTCGACCCGACCGCGCTCCGCGTTCTCAACCTGCTGATCCACTTCTTGATGCTGGCGGTGCTCGCGCGTCTGGTCCGGGACGACCTGCCGTTGCCGCATCGCTGCGTGCTGGTGGGGGCGGTGGGGCTCCATCCGATGTTCTGGGACTACCTGCACCGAATGATGTCGGACCTTCCGTTCGTGCTGCTCGTCTTCGCGGCGCTGCTCTTCTACCGGAGGGCCGGGGAGGACGGGTTGCCGTCCCGATCACGCCTGCTCTTCGCGATCGCCGCCGGAGCGGCGGCCTGGTTCGCGATCATCACGCGGAGTCTCGGCGTCACGCTTCCCGCGTCGTTTCTCCTGTACGACCTGATCTCCCGTCGCCGCCCGTCACGCGCGTTCGTCGTGGCGGCCGCGACCTCCGTTCTCCTGTTCGCCGGACAGGAAAGCGTGAGCCGCGTCTACGCGGCGATGACGGAGGCGCGGCCGACGCCGGCGGACTCCGCGGAGCAGTTGACGATATCCACCGAGGCGCCGGCCCCTGGTCCGGAGGCGGGGGAGGCGCCGGCCGTCGAGCAGCAGGTGAGCCAGAAGCACGGCTACGCCTACCTCGCGCTGTACAACATCCTCGGGAGCGCGGAGCGCGTGCCGGGAAGGGTGTTGCGAAACGCGCGCAAGTACGTGGTCTACATGGATCACCTGCTCGGCAACCTGCACTCGGAGAGGGTCCAGCACATCCTGTTCGTGCTGTTCGTTCCGCCGTTCTTCCTGGGGTTCGTCGTCCGGGTGCGGAAGCGTTTCTCGGCCGTGGAGGTCTTTGCGGTCGTTTACTTCCTGGCGATCCTGCCCTGGTCCTGGGGAGGGCCCCGCCTCCTGTTTCCCCTGCTGCCGCTCTATTTCCTGTACGTCCTGGAGGGCCTCCGCCGGTTCGAGCGACGATTGGGAGCCGGGGCCCCCGTGATGGCCGTGGCGGCGGCGGTGGCGATCGGCGGAACCTACGCCGCAAAGTTCACGGTGACGGATCGGAGCGCTTTCCGGGATCCGTGGACCGGGGCGGGCGCTCAGCGGCTCTACGGGTTCCTGCAGGAGAACTCCGCGCGGGATGACGTGATGATCGGCCACTTCCCGCGCCAGCTCGCGTTGTTCGGGGAGCGGTCGTTCTCGGCCCCGTGCCGTCCCCGCACACCGGATGAGATCTGGTGGCGCTACATGGATCGCATCGGGGTGCGCTACATCGTCGTCGGCCCGTTCCTGCCGCCCCCGCAACGGCCGATGGACCTGATCGGCGAGCTGGATCGCTTCGTCCATCGATGGCCGGAACGCACGGAGAAGGCGTTCGAGTCGAGCGAGTTTCACGTGTACCGGGTTCTGTCCCCGGAATCCGCTCCGCCGCCGGAATCCTGAGCGGGCGAATTCTCAGCGTGCCCGCCGGAACCGGAAGTCGATTCCCCGCTCCTCACCGTTCATCGTGCCCTCGATGCGGGCCAGCATTCCGTCGTCGCCCTCACGGACGTAGACGACCCGCTGGGGAAAGTCGTGGTCGGGATTCGAGAATACGAAACGGGACTCTCCCTCCCCGCTGTGGTCCACCGAGATCAGCTTGAACGCAGTGGGGTAGGGGTTCTCGGCCGGCTTCGCGACGTAGAAGACCTCGTCGCCGAAACGCTCCAGGCGAAGGTGCTCGAAGATCCGGGTCTCGTGGCCCGCGGTCCGGCTTCCCGTTCCCTCCATCGTGCTGCCGCTCACGGCCGTCCAGGTCTCGTGGGCGAAGCCGCTCTTCGTCTCGCGCAGCCACTCGCCCTCCAGCCACCGGAACGCGTCCTCGGGAACGGGCGGCGCGGCGCCCGGGGCGGAGGCTTCGTCGGCTCCGATCGAGAAGGCGGATGTCAGGATGAGGATGGCGAGGAGAGCGGTCTTCTTCATGAATTGCCTCACGTGGATGCCGGCGGGTCGCCGGGAGTGGTGGGGGCCGGCCAGCTCGCGTTCTGCAACACGACGCGGTATCCGTCCGGATCTTCGAATGTCTTTCCGTTCCGGTCCCAGTACGGGTTGAAGGCCTTCACCGCAGCGTGCCCGGCGACTTCCAGCCGGGCCACCGCCGCCGACCACTCGGAGGCATGCGGCAGGTAGAACACCAGCAGGTTGTCTTCGGTGGGGCATCGCCCCGCGCGGTGACCGCGCTTCCGGGTGAATTCCAGATGATAGCCCGCCCCGGGGTGTCCCAGCATGACCCCGTCGAACCCGTCGTGGTCGTGAAAGGACGCAACGACCTCGAAGCCGAGTCCGTCACGATAGAAACGGATCACGGCTCGCAGGTCGTCGGTGGGGCGGGCGAAGCGGACGTGTGCGCCGTCGATCGGGCCGGGACTCATGGACGGACTGTAGCCGTTGGCGGCGGTTCGATCCAGCGCCGGGCCCCGGGGACGGAGCGCGGCCTCTTCCGAGCTGCCTACTGCTCGTCGGTCTCTGCCAGGCGGAAGACCTGGATTCGCCCCTCGAACCCCTGGCACACGTAGATCCGGCCGTCGGGACCGGCCGCCATCCCGACCGGATTGTAGAAATCGCCGGGGCGGGTGCCGACGCGACCGACCTCGTTGAGGAAACGACGGTCCGCGTCGAAGATGGAGACGACGTGCTTCATGCGGTCGAGCACGAGGATCCGCCCGTCCGCGTCGAACGCGACGGCCACCGGGAATGCGAGATCGCCCCGCCGGACGCCCTTCGTCCCGAACGACTCGTGGGAGCTTCCGTCCGCCGCGACCACGATCACCCGTCCGTACCCGGCGTCCGGGACGTAGATGCGTCCGTCCGGTCCGACCGCCGGTCGACCGACCAACTCGGCCCGCTCCCAGTCGGGGGGGGCCAGGGCGAGCTTCCAGAGAAGCGCTCCCGTGTCCGCGTCGTGCTTGGCCAGGAGGCCGGTGCGGTCGACGGTCAGGTAGCCGCCGTCGGCGGCCAGCGCGAGGTGCCACGGCGACCATCGCTCCGCGGCCGGCTGGGGCCGGAACTCTTCCGGCTCGCCCAGGAAGTTCAGGCGGCGAATCGTACGGGTGCCCGGGGAAGCGGCGTCGGTCACCACGAAGCGACCCTGCGCGTCCAGGCATCCGTCGCGGGGCGTGGACAGCGCCGAGGCGCGATCGGTGCGGTACCGGTGGAAGCCGTGCGAATCGAAGACGTCCAGCGTGCCGGGCCCCTCGTCCGTGACGCAGAGGCCTCCGGTCTCCGGGTCCAGCGTGACCGATCCCGGTCGCGTCAGGGCCGGGTCTCCCGAGATCAGGGTCTCGTAGACCAGGGTCGGGGCGGAGAACACCGGCGCCGCCGGCCGCAACAGCGCGGACAGCAACAGCACGGGCAGCAGCTTCGTCCTCATCGCGCCCGGATCTTGCCCGTGTGACAGGCGACGCAGAGGCGGCCCTTCGGGTCGTCGGAGAGGAAGTACTCCTCTTCGGATCCGTGCGGAGAGTGACAGCTCATGCAGTCCAGGGGACCGCCGGTCCGCGGATCCTGCACCTCGCCGCCCATCGGGTGCATCACGTGGTCCTGGAACGTGTGGCATCGCCGGCAGCTTTGCCGCGCGACGTTCCCGCCGTCCTCCCGGGACACGAGGTGGGGGTCGTGGCAGACGTTGCAGGATCCGCCCCGGAGCTCGGGGTGGGAATGCTCCGCCTTCGAGAACGACCCGGCGACGTCGTCATGGCAACGGGCGCAGGTTTCGTTCTTGTCCCGGGCCAGCAGCCGGTCGAAGCGCGCCGTGTGCGGTTGGTGGCAGACCGTGCACGACTTCTCGTCCTGGAGCGGGGCGTGGAGCGCGCCTTCCTTCAGGGTCTCCGCGAATCCGGGGTGGCACTCCAGGCAGAGGGCTTTCTCTCCGACCGCGAGGACGGCGCCGGACCCGGAGTCGTGGCAGGACGCGCAGTCGCCCTCTTCGTAGGGCGGGTGCGAGATGGCGTGCATCAGCGCCGTGCCGTCGGAAGCGTGGGGATCGTGGCAGGCGGTGCAGTCGGCCTGCACGAGCGAGATCCCCTGGTGGCTTCCGCGGAGGCCCGGGTCGTCGCCGTCATGGCAGTCGAAGCAGAGAGACGGCACGGGCTGCACGAGCGACTGTTCCACGGAGCCGCCGTGAGGATCGTGGCACGTGGTGCAGTCGTCCTCGAACGGCGCGTGCACCGACCTCGATTGCAGCCGGCCCTCCATCTCCCCGTGGCAAGCGAAGCAGAGCTCGTTGCCGGGTTGCGAGAGGAGGGATCCGTTCACCGAGCCGTGTCCCTCGTGGCAGGCGACGCATTGTCCGTCCCGCACCGGGGCGTGCGCGAGCGCCTGGTCCGGATAGAGGGACGCCGGGTCGTGGCAGGCCGCGCAGGCCTGGGACGGATCGGGCGGCAGCAGGGACTCGCCGCGCGACACGTGCGGGTCGTGGCAGGCGGCGCAGTCCCCGTCCTCGAACGGCGCGTGCCGGATGCCGCGCCGGTCCGCCTCCGCCCACGGAAGGTCGTGGCAATCCTGGCATACCGTCATCACGGGCGTTCCGTCCGCCATCGCGTCGTGACAGGCGGCGCATTCCCTCTCCTCGAAGGGCGGGTGCGCCTGGGCCTGGAGAAGCGCCGGGCGGGCCGCGTGGTGCGGCTCGTGGCAGGCCGTGCAATCCATCGTCGTCGGGTCGAGCTCCAGGTGCGCGCCCCGGAAATCCGCTCCCGTCTCGTCGTGGCAATCGAAGCACAGTCCGGGCACGGCGCTCACGAGCGCGGCGGGGTTGCTTCCCCCGTGGGGCGCGTGGCACTGGAGGCAATCGTCCTCCGCCGGTGGATGAATGGACACGGCGTCGCTCGGGGCGGCCACTTCGCCGTGGCACTCCACGCACAGAAGGGGCGAGGGCGCCGCGAGCAGGGCGGGGCGCTCCGACCGGTGCGCGTCGTGGCACTCCGTGCATCGTCCGGCCGCGACCGGCTCGTGCGGGTGCGGGACCGCGTCGAAGTCCTCGTGGCAGGACGTGCAGACCGCGTCCGCGGGCTCCGTGAGCATGCCCGGGATCTCGCTCCCGTGGGGCGCGTGGCACGTCAGGCACTCTCCGGACTCGGCCGGGGAGTGCAGGCTCCCGCCGGCCGGGGCGGCCTCGCCGTGGTCGTGGCAGGCGGCGCAGAGCGCGCCCGGCTCTTCGGTGAGCAGGTCGGGGCGATCGCTGAAGTGCGCTTCGTGGCACGCGAGGCAGTTCCCCTGCGCGACCACGGCGTGAGGGTGCTCCATCGCGTTCTGCAACCGAACCTTCGTGTGGCATTGCAGGCACTGCTCTCCCGCGTCGGTGCGGAGCAGCGGTTCCCGCATCGATCCATGCGGCTCGTGGCAGACGGTGCACTCGCGCTTGGACACCGGGGCATGCACCACCGCGCCGGGATGCGACTCCGGAG
>Ga0102947_1000732_pt1 | contig 11513 bp, 18 predicted proteins | sample SalPon2A_A_D2_MG_FD_78210 | JGI IMG/M metagenome (GOLD analysis project Ga0102947, IMG submission 78210) | Soil microbial communities from South San Francisco under conditions of wetland restoration - Salt Pond MetaG R2A_A_D2_MG | ecosystem: Environmental > Terrestrial > Soil > Wetlands | place... | reverse complement strand
TTAGACGGTTCAAAAATTTGGTATAAAGAAGGAAAATTACATAGAGAAAATGATTTACCAACTGTTGAATGTTTAGATGGAACAAAATTTTGGTATAAAGAAGATAAATTACATAGGGAGAATGATAAGCCAGCTATAATTTCGAGAGATGGGTCAAAACATTGGTATAAAGAAGGAAAAAGACATAGGGGTAATGGTAAGCCAGCTATAATTTGGCATAATGGAAAAAAGGAATACTGGATAAACGGGAAAAAAACAAAATGAACAACTGCAAAGACTGTAAAGGAACTGGGGTTTATGTTGGATTATGTGAAAATGGTCCATGTTTGACTTGTTGTGGAGGGAAGGAAAGAAAAAATGTTGAAGTAAAATCAACAATGATGAAATTAGCAAATGGAATTAAGGTTTGGGTATTAAATCCTGAAGAATTAGATCCAAACGATTTTGATTGGGACAAAGCCATTTTACATAGAGAAAATGACAAGCCAGCTATTGAAGATTCAAATGGAACAAAAGAATGGTATAAAAATGGGAAATTACATAGAGAAAATGACAAGCCAGCTATTGAAGATTCAAGTGGAACAAAATATTGGTATAAAGAAGGAAAATTACATAGGGAAAATGATTTGCCAGCTTTTGAACATTCAAGCGGGACAAAATGTTGGTACAAAGAAGACAAATTACATAGAGAGAATGATTTGCCAGCTATTGAACATTCATTCGGTTCAAAATGTTGGTGTAAAGAAGACAAATTACATAGAGACAATGGCAAGCCAGCTATAATTTGGAATAATGGATCAAAAGAATACTGGATAAACGGGAAAAGGATAAAATATTAATAGAATGCCAGACATTGAATGGAATAGTATGGTAAGAAGAAATAACATCTAGATTTGAACTTTCAGATAAATGTTTAATTTCGCGACTTTTAACTTTTAGCATTAACGATAACAAATAACTAAAACAAATGATATAAACATTTAAACATTTAATTCTGAATATTCTGAATCCACCTAAACTTCTGACCCCAATAGACGATAAAAAAATTAAAAGGAATATAAAATGAATACATACATTATTGCAGTCTCTAGAGTCGTTCATCAATGTTTTGAAGTCAACGCCGATTCTCCAGAAGAAGCTTTAGAATTCTGGGAAGATTCTGGCTCCATACTAACTCAAGATGTCGACAATATGGCTATCGTTAATCCACCCGAAATAATCAACGATAATGAAGGGGAATAGATCTTTTCATTTTTATTATCTATTTTTTTTGTCAGAATAAAAACAAAAAGAAAAATTCCACACAATTTATTAATAGTGGTATAGAATTTAACCATCAAAAGAACCTTAAAAGAATTTTTAAGAACGAAGGAGAGAATATAAATGATTATTGATAAAGCATTACCTCCAATTGAGATTCAATATAATAATCTTCAAACAGAACTTTTTTGGCTTTGGACTAAAATAGGAAATTATTGCTATAATTTAGCAGTTAATAAACTTGATGAAGTTATAGCACATAATCGCTCAAATCAAACAATTTTGTTTAATGATATAAGTCACGTCAATAACAATATTGATAAAAAATCTTTATCAAAAATATTAAAAAAGAAAACAGCTAATAAAAAAATAAAAAAGAAAACCATTAATAATATACAGGAAAGTAATAATTTCAACTTTATTGAATGTCAAAACAATTGCTTAAATGCCATTATAAACAATTCTAATGAATTTTTTTATGTTACTAATGAAGTACGCAATTCTTGCGATAACAAAAAAACTAAAAGAAAAAAGAAAAACACTATATTAGCTTTTGACAAAAATAAATGTAAACTTGTTCATAATAAAGACTATATTCCGAAATTTATTGGAGAAAAAAATAATTATAAAAGATATCCAACTAATTTTGATCTAGATAGTGATATAAGATCTTTAAAAAGAATTTATGAAACTGAACAAAGAAAAATAAAAAATCCCTCAGATGAGAATGAAGAAAACTTTATGAATTTTATTAATAGGGCAAGATGTAAAGCTATTGAAAATATCTTATCTATTGATGAAAATCTTTCATATGATGAAGTATTAAAAATAATTGAGGAGTCGAGTAAATTATTAGGTAGAACATTAATTGGATATAATCAAGCATTGACTAGGTGGGGAAAACAAAAACAGTCTCTATTCAGTGGAGAAAACAATTCTACCCTTTGTGATCTCTTACAAAGAGGAAAAAATCCATCAGACTATGGAAGGCCAAAAAGAAAATCAATGATGCACGATAAGAACCACTCATTTGGTTGGAATGTTCAGGCGAAGGATAAAGAGATAAGTGACAATATAAAAAGAACAATGAAAAAAAGATCTGTTGAAATTCCAAACTTCGGAAAAATTAAGGTACGTGAAGACTTAACAAAAGAAATATTTAAGAATTTTATAAGAATTAAAAATATAACATTTAGACATACAGCTGGAAGATATTTTCTGATTCTTCAGGTTGAATGTGAAATTGATGATCAAATACCTAAAGGGGAAAAAATAATGACTGGAATTGACCTTAATGTCAATGCCACTACTGCCATTTGTCCCAGTGATAGAGAATTAAAAATACCTGATGCACCACAGCCCCTTAAAAAAATGCTTAAGAAAAAAGTAGCAATTCAAAGAATATTATCAACTAAGAAAAAGGGGTCAAAAAGACATAAAATTTATAAAAACAAACTAAGACAATTAGAATACAAAATAAAGTGCATAAGAAAAGATTGGCAACATAAAGGCACAACAGAAGTTATTAAAAGTCAACCACAAAATATTTCCTGTGAAAACCTTAAAGTTAAAAATATGACCAAATCCGCACGAGGAACAATTGAAAATCCAGGAAAAAATGTAAAAGCAAAATCAGGTCTAAATCGAGCTATAAATGATAATGGTTTATATGAAATCAGAAGAATGTTAGAATATAAATGTCATTGGAATGGAATTGGGTTTTATCTTGTAAATCCAGTAAACAGTTCACGAACTTGCCAAAAATGTGGATACATCTCTGAAAAAAATAGAAAAACTCAAAAATTATTTCATTGCATTAGTTGTGGATATAAAGAAAATGCAGATTTGAATGCTGCTGATGAAATTGAAAAAAGAGGAAAAAACCTTCTTGAAAGATCAGAAAATGTGTGATACGATTGTTCTCATGATGAATGTTCAAGGAAAGAACCGGTTAAGGGGCTACTTAATCGACAAAACTCAGTGCCAGGGACATCTCTTACATATTCTATGTTTGCCCGATATGAGCATGAGTAAAAATTCAATGATGGGAGTCACCTCTTCCTTAAAAGGGGTTTTTCATTTATTAAAATCCAAAATGCACGCAAGGTGGGGTATTTACTACTTGAACTCCCGCGTGCATGATGCGCTCAAAGCGCTACCATCTAGCTATCAAAATTCAAGAGCCTTTGGGGGCTCTAGCAACAGAGTTCTAAATCATTGAGTATTAGCAGCTTAATCTTCATATATCTATAAATATGGCCACAAAACTAGCAACAGAGTTCTAAATCATTGAGTATTAGCAGCCGAATTATTGGGCATACGTTTGGGGGCGCAGACTTATGCTAGCAACAGAGTTCTAAATCATTGAGTATTAGCAGCCGCCTCCCCTTCTACGATTGCGTTGCTGTGTATCGAACTAGCAACAGAGTTCTAAATCATTGAGTATTAGCAGACGACCCTTCTCGCCTCGGAGCTCGACCGGAATTGACTCTAGCAACAGAGTTCTAAATCATTGAGTATTAGCAGGATACTCCGGAGGTCGTGGGTTCGAATCCCATCGTTTCTAGCAACATAGTTCTAAATCATTGAGTATTAGCAGTTATTATTTGTGTTAGGATTTCGTTAAAACCATTTTAAACTTAACTTAACAGAACGTAAAACAAAAATAAAGGAAAAATAAAAATGAAATATATTATAACAGTATCTAGTACAGTATCAAGGGACTATATAATTGAAGCAAAATCAAAAGAAGATGCTTTAGAAAATTTTGAATTGTATGGTCAATTAATAGTGGAAGATGAAGATATAAATGATATTTACGTTGAAGTTAGTGATGATGAAGTGGAATAAAAAAACCCCACCAGAGGTGGGGAACTGCGTGAAACACAATTATAAATATTTCCTTTCAGATTTACTTCATTACTTTTTGACAATTTCCATCTCTTCTATTGTCTTAAAATAATATTCCATAATTCTTTTTTATAGCACGATTCCTGTGGTTTTCATTATTCACACTCAATATGAAAAGCTAATTCAAAATCTCTTTCTGCTTTATATTCGGTAATTGTTTGGTTGCAAAACTCTAATTCAAATACGACTAGATTTGAATCTATGCCCTTTATATATCTTATAAATTTATAAACACCTCCATACCTTAATCCCCACCCCCCTGATCTTCCAATATAACTGATATAATCTCCTTTCCTGAATTCCTTCTTTTTCACAATAAATTATCTCAACTGTTTTTCTATTTATTCGTCAATATGAAAAGCTAATTCAAAATCATTGGAAGGATAAAGAAAAAGATTGTCTTTATTTTCTGTACTTTGAGCACCCAAATAAATAGAGTTTATATAGGAATGAAATTTAAAAATCCTACCTTTTTTTATTTTGTTTGAATTTCCAGTATATTTTATGTAATCACCTTTTCTAAACATTTTTATATCCTTTCATTTGTGCTGTAGGGGATGTACCTCGAAACTGAAACGCCCACCAGCGCGATTCATATTGTCAAGTACCCAACGATCCTCAACCTCGTCCATGATCTCGTGCGCGTCATCAAACGGCATGTCGGGAAACACCGTCACGATGACACAGGGATCGGGCTCTTCGTCCTCATGGTCAATCAGGTAATCTATGTGAACCTCAGCCCCCCCAAATGCCCTTTTCAACTGAAACACACCCTCTGATACAACATCTCGTAGATCTGTATCCAACATAAGAAGATCTCTCGCGCGAGAATCTTCCCTATCTACCCCTTCAACTAATGGGTATTTTTTAATCACTTATCCCCCACCCACATCAATACTAAAAGCTAAGTCAAAATTATTTTCACTTCCATGTCTAATTCCTTTAAGTCCGTTGCATAAATTTATTTCAAACACTATAATAGACGAATCTACAACATAGTATAAAAATCTATAAACATCTCCATACTTTTGTTCCTCAGATCTACCAACATACCTGACATAATCTCCTTCTTTAAACTTTTTTGCCATAACAAACATTATTGTATCACAAGTTCCTTACTTCTTGTCAACCAATTTTATATACAAATAAAACAGAATTTGTGGTATACTCTATTTACAAGGAAAGAACGAAATGAAACATTATAAAATTGGTGACTATATTATTTATAAAGGCAGTTTTCCTTTTGGATCATTGAGAAATGGAGAAATTTATAAATTCGATGGACATGACTCATTTGCTGATTTGTCAAGCATAATAAACAAAATAGGAACACCAAAGAAAATCAAATTTCGTAAAGAATATTATGACCTATTTGAATTTGCTTTCCGCATAGATAATGAATAAAAACAGGCGATAATGATGTTTATATAGTATAGAATATTCTATACTAGTTCCAGTGCCCTTTCTTTATCTTCTCTTTCTTCCTCTTTCGTTCTATTTATGTGATATAAAACCTTAATATTTTCAGGTTTATGAAAACTAAATCTCGCTTCCTTTTCTTGATCTCTACCAATGAAAAGTTCATATCTTCTATATGTTTTATTGAAATAACAACTATAAACTCGATAAATTTTACCCATTAAATGTTTATAACAAACATTGTCATCAGGCCCATTTGAAATAATGCTGATATAATCTCCAATTCTTAATTCTTGTTTTTTCATTTGTCTTTCCTATCAATGTCCATTATATCATAGAATAAATCTTTATTCTTTTTGTCCGCCCCCCACCTACCACTATAAATAAAATGGTTTTATTATACTAACCTAAACTCAATGTAATCTCTGACCCTTAGTCTTTCTTCTTTCTTTTAACATATTCTTATATTCTTTTTCAACTTTTTTAAACTCTTTTTCTTCAAGATATTTCTCATATATCTTTTGTTCTTTTTTATATTCTTTTAGTTTTTTATTGTACTCCTTCTCTTTTTCTTTGTACTTTCCAATTTTCTTTTTGTATTTTTTTACATCATTATCATAATTTTTATTTTTATACTTATACTCTAATCTTGCCTCTACATTATAAGAAGCTTCATAATAACGGTTTTGTTTTATTATTCTTAAAGAATCCCAATCTACAGAAGTTGCTTCAATACCTTCTAACATATTCGTAAATATATCAACAATTTTATGTGAAATTTCTATAGCATTAATGCTACTTTCTTCTTCAAACAACTCAAACAATGGAAAAGCTAAAAAGTCATTTAGAAAATTTTCAGGCTCTTTAGGCTTTATTGGTTTTCTTGGCTTTTTTGGCTCTTTCATTATGTCTCCTTCGCTGATATATCTTACCACACCCTTAAGGGTTTTTTCAAACCATAAATGAAAACATAACATTCTAAAATTATCCTATGAAGAACCATTTTTTGAAAATAAAAATTTCCTCCTCCAAATTTTTGTATATGATTTTTTTTTGAGGTTTTGTTTGTTTATTGGATTTATAAAGAATTATAATAGGTTTTTTGTTTGTTTTAGTGTGTAAATGAGGAACCACTATTTTCAGTCCAAAATTTTCCCCCGCAAAAATTGAGAGAACTAAGGCACACCTACCCTGTATAGACCCGACATGTTGTGCAAATTGGGGGGCTTACATAGGGGGTCAAGTGGGGGTCTGTAGGGGGGTGTAGGATACCCCCCCACACCCCCGTACATGTAACCGTCCCGATTTGGAATTCCCACAAAAGGCCACCTACATGTAACCGTCCCGATTTGGAATTCCCACAAAAGGACACCTACATGTAACCGTCCCGATTTGGAATTCCCACAAAAGGACACCTACATGTAACCGTCCCGATTTGGAATTCCCACAAAAGGCCACCATGGACCAAAATGGAATTCCCACAAAAGGCCACCATGGACCAAAATGGAATTCCCAAAACGGGACACAAAAATTAAATAAAAAAACTCCCACACTAGCCTACAGTTAGGACAGTGTGGGAGCAATGAATATTGGTCTTACAAAGGATTACAAAGGATTACAGTACTTACACCTCTTTTGGTTTTGTTGGGTTTGTTAGGCTTGAGAGCAAAACTAGATTAGCGCCAATGTCGCAGGTTCGTGTAGGTAATCACCGTACCAAGAGCGACCGGAAGCGCATAGGCAAGGTCAAAGACGCTAGCGACGGACATGGTTGAAAGAAGCTCGAACATTTTCTTTTCCTTCTTAGGGTTTGGAGTGAAAGTCGCGGGGGCTCTTCCCGTCCCCCGATGTGTTCTTACTATACTGTTATCGGTCCCCAAACGCAAGTCTTTAGAAGTATTTTTCTCCGCTTGAAACCGAGCCCAACCGAGTCAACGACCCCCAATAGAACTAGGGCTTATCAGGCTCCGCCCTAAGACGGTTTTCAGTCACGACGAGCGCCGAGGATAACCCCAAACAAATCCCGTTAGGGTGGACCGTGGGGCGTTAGAGAGGGTTGTTTAGTTTTGTTAGGTTTCATGTTCCAAAAGGGAACAAAAAAAATAAAAAACCCACACCATCCTGAGGTAGGACAGTGTGGGCGAGGTAGGAGAAACGACGCTAATGTAAACGAAAGTAATCAGGCTTAGGCAACCCGCTTGCGCATAGTCTCCGAAACCTGCTTAAGGATTTGAGACACGCGACCTTGAGTAATGCCAAGCTCGTCGGCAATTTCCTTACCCTTGTAACCTTCAAGCTTCAGTTCGACCACGCGTCGCATGTGGGGCTTGAGAGTGTTTAGGCGGGTCTGGACATTTTCCAGGATCATGCGGGTTTCAGCACAGTTTGCCCGAGCGTCTGCGAAGTTTAGTTCACAGCTATCGCTATCATCTTCAGTGTGGGTCAAAGTGTTCAAAGATACTACTGCCGTCTTATTTTCGTCCTTACCACGCCCAAGGTGGGATCGGGTCGCATCGATAAGGGCTTGTCTCACCTTGACCTTGACGTAACCGTTCGGAGCCATTTTGCTACCATCGTAATTGGCAGCGGCTCGAACGAGCGCTTCAAGTGCAATACCGTCACGCTCATCTTTGATCCAGTGGGGCAACCGCATTGCGCGGGCGACCTTGAGAGCATATTCAACGTATTGGGCGGAGTTCATGGTGTTTTTGTTTCCGTTCATGTTCTTATTGTTCGTCATTCCGAGTCAAAACTCAAGGGGTTTTTTGTCTTTTTTTTATTTTTTTTTGTTGCACACAATGTGGGTGTTAGTTGCACATGTGGGACATGTCGCCCAAGGTACGAGTCAAGTTATCAAGGTTGTCACCATATGCGGTGGAGTAAGAGTCAAGCATACTAGCACGTTCACTGTAATCATAATCTGACATATCCACACCTAGTTGAGATAGTGTAATGATATTCTGCCTAAATCCCACAGTCTCCACCGCCCACCGCAGATCGGTGTCACTGTGCGCCTCCAGCATAAAAAACTCACCTTCACCCATAGCGGTGTAAATGTGAGTGAGTTCATGATACAGGGTTGAAACTTGCTCTTCGTCCGACATATCAAAAAATGCCTTACAAAGTCGCACAGTGTGCGTTACCACGTTCGTTCGGGCGTAGGCGTCTTCACAGTCGGGAAGGTTCTCATAGTGAACTACACTGTATCCAGTGTCATGAATTCGGTCCAAGGCGTCTGCCATGGCATCGTCAACAAGGGCGGGAACGTCGCATACGTTGTATTCCCATGACTGTGCCAACGCAACGGGATCGGTTGCACCGCATGCTCCGGTCATAATGGTGACAAGCAACAAAGTGCAAACCGTTCGAAGTAGCTTTCCCATGCGGGCCATGCTTGCGATCATAACATGTATATCGGTTGATAGGAGAAATTCTTTAGTTTATTTTTGTTCCCTTTTGGGTCCATTACCTACATGTAGGGCTGAAACCTACATCGTAGCTCACGTGGGACAAAATAAAAAAAACCCCACACTAACTTACAGTGTGGGGCAATGTATTTATTTTGTTTAGTTTATGCTGCTTTGTTCTTAGTTTCCTCCAGATCACACACTGGTGTGGAAAGGTAGTCGGGAACCTGGAATTCATCACAGGGGACAAGATATCCAGCATTCACCCACGCGACGTCACTATATCGCTCCCGTGAATCCCTTTCGTCACTTAGTGCGATACCAGCCTTAGTGTTCCCCCAGTTGTCTACACCAAGCCAAAAGACCACACCAGTGGTACCCTTAGGCACCTTGCGACCACGAACAACTTTCATGCGCTTACCGCGCTCGACTCGATTGTGTGCGAACCTTAGTTCGCCAATTTCTCGGATGCGCTCCCGCTCTTGACGAATAAGCTCTTGACGGTCTTCATGCGCCTCAAGCTTGGCAAGGATATCAGGGGTTGCATCAACTTCGGCGGTATCATGAATCGGACAAATAGAGTCATGTATGCCAAGAGAATACTTCCGGGGCTCTTGTAGTTCATCGTCCCACACAAGTGCATAGCTCTCATCCGCCCACACATCGGACATAATCTTCACACTGTGATCAACCCCAATCCGAATGACCTTACCTACGTGCGAAGTTTCTCCTTCCCTGTAAACCGTAGTGGTCTCATTATTTTTCCAGTCATAGTGCTTCTTTTCAGTCTTGTGAAAGATTGGCATGATACCTACCCTATCGGTTGGAGTCTTCTTTTCTTTATTTTATTTTTTGTTCCACTTTGGGAACTTAATAAATAACAATCCAATTTGGACCATCGGTAACATAACAAGTTCCAATATTACTAAAAATACAACAATAAACCCGACGCCAACGATTTGAACCTGGAAGCTTGACCATCGTTTCAGTAGGAATTTTTTTACCGTATCCCGTGGCGGTATACATTAAGCCAGCCTCATGGTGGGGGAGGGGATTACATTTCCTTTCCAGATCATTGATATTATAGCGGGTAGTAATCATATTACTTCTATCGTCAGTCGGAGGGTTTTCTTTACTTTATTTTTGTTCCACTTTGGAACCACTAAAACTAACAAAACTAACCCACACCATCCTGAGTAGGACAATGTGGGTTTATGTGTGTGTTAGCTTACAGATCCATCTTTTGTGCGAATTCCTCCCACTGCTCCTTCGTCAACTGTGTTCCGAAAACAACATACCTCTTATTCTTTGCATTCCTAATTCCGTAACAATCGGAACACTTCGAACACTTCGAACAATTGGAACAATTGGAACAATCGTCACAATAGGAACAATTGTAACAATTGGAACAATAGGAACAATTGCCACAATCGTCACAATAGGAACAATCGTCACAATAGGAACAATAGGAACACTTCGAACAATTATTACAATTGTTAGAATAAGAACAATAAGAACAATTGTCACAATAGGAACAATAGGAACAATTGTCACAATAGGAACAATTGTCACAAGCGAAACAATTGGAACAATTGTCACAATTGTCACAATCGTCACAAGCGGTACAATCAGAACAAGTGTCACAATCATTTTTATTGTTTGGCTCATAGTCATAGTCAAATTGATCTTGACTAAAAATATCCTTTCTTAACATGTTCAAAATTTCTTCCGGTGTATTCATGTTATCTCTATCGTCTTTTGACTGGGTTTATTTAGGGTTTTTTTGTTACGTTTTGAAAAACGCATGGTGAATTCACGTAGTGTGGTCAAGTGTGGGTTCTACTTTACGCTAGAGCATAGTTGAATACTTATAATGATATGTAGTCTTTTTGTTTATTTTGTAAGATTGTGGATACACCATAGAAAACGGTAAATAAAAAAAATACAATACCCTACAACAATCTACCATTACCTACAGATAAAACAAAATAAACAAAAGACCCACACCATCCTGAGGTAGGATAATGTGGGTTATATAGGTTTATTTTTTTATTGACAGCGACGAACCTTGCTAAGGGCGGTTTCAGCCAACGATGCCTCATAATTTCGACAAGACCGATAGGCAACCCTCAAATCACACCCAAGGCGATCCCGAACACTCTTAGTTGCTTTCACAACCTGCCCATTGAAAACAAGAGACTTTTCAGAATTCGTCAAATCTACGGGCTTAATCCTCTTTTCTCGTTCGCGTTGGACTTCAAAATTCAACCTTTCAAGGTCCGTATCAGACAATGACGACACAAGTTCTTTCCATTGAATCATATCTACTCTATCGTCTTTTTGTTGGGTTTCTTTATCTTTTTTTTGTTCCACTTTGGAACTGAAACTGAAAAATAACAAAACTAACCCACACCATCCCGAGGTAGGACAATGTGGGTTAGTGTGTGGATTAGCTTACAGATCCATCTTTTGTGCGAATTCCTCCCACTGCTCCTTCGTCAACTGTGTTCCAAAAAC
>Ga0102947_1000731_pt1 | contig 11516 bp, 8 predicted proteins | sample SalPon2A_A_D2_MG_FD_78210 | JGI IMG/M metagenome (GOLD analysis project Ga0102947, IMG submission 78210) | Soil microbial communities from South San Francisco under conditions of wetland restoration - Salt Pond MetaG R2A_A_D2_MG | ecosystem: Environmental > Terrestrial > Soil > Wetlands | place... | reverse complement strand
GTTCGCGTCCGGCTCGCGCGGATGCTCCACCAGGAAAATGATCGCATGGCTGTGGTGGCCGATCGGCTCCAGCTTCTTGCGCGCCGAATCCCGCACATCGGCCATCACCACGTCGATGCCGCTTGCCAGCGTCTTCGTCTGGCTCGTCTCCAGCATGTGGCTCACTTCGTCCAGCACCGGGTTGCGCATCGGCGTCTTCAGGAAGGCGTCGTCGCGCAGTTGGCAGATGCCGACCTGCGACGCGTCGAAATAATATCCGGCCGCTTTCAGGTGCCGCGCGCGCTCGGCCGGGTCGTCCGGAATCTCGGAGCGCTTTTGCGCCACCAGGCCGTCGCGAATGGCGTCCAGCATGCCGATAAAGGTCGAAATCGGTCCCGAAAGGCTCTCAAACGCGTCCGAAACGGTCAGTTCGCGCATCGCCGGAATCGCGTCCGGATCGGGCAGATTTTCCTGCCGCGCCAGCCGTTCCAGCGGATAGGGCCCGAGGTGGACCGGCCGGTTTTTGTAGGAAAACAGCCGCATCTGAGCTCCCTGCCCGCCTGCGAACCTGTCCGGCGGGTCACGGAAGATAGTTTACATTGGTAATCAGTTTAAGCGCAAGCGGCGGGTTTTGGTGTCAGTTTGCCTTTTTCATCACATCGGAATCGGGAATTCCCGGTGCACGGCGGCGATTTCCTCCATCACCTCGTCGCTCAGTTTTACCTCCACTGCCCCGATATTCGTGGCGAGCTGGTCCATATTCGTCGCGCCGATGATCGTCGCCGTCATGAACGGCCGGGCGAGGCAGAAGGCGAGCGCCATCTGGGCCATGTCGAGGCCGTGGCGTTCGGCAATTTCCGCATAGGAATCAACGGCTTGGACGGCTTTCTCCGTGTATCGTCCGCCAAGCTTCTCGTTTCTGGAACGTCGCGATCCGGGCGGGATCTTTCCGCCGCGATATTTTCCCGTCAGCAGCCCCGCCGCCAGCGGCGAGAAAGCCATCAGCCCGACATCCTCATGGTGGGCAAGTTCCGCCAGGTCGAGGTCGAACAGCCGCTGCAGCAGGCTGTATTCGTTCTGGATCGACGCCACCCGCGGCAGACCGTTTTCTTCAGCGATATCAAGCCATTGCGCCGTGCCCCAGCAGGTCTCGTTGGAGAGCCCGAAGGCGCGGATCTTGCCCGCCTTCACCAGCCCGTCCAGCGACCGCAAGACCTCCAGCATATGATCCTTTGTCCTGGCCGTATCGGTGCCGCCTGGATCGTATTTCCAGCTGTTGCGGAAATGGTAATGCTCCCGGTTGGGCCAGTGCAGCTGGTAGAGATCGACATAATCCGTCTGCAGCCGGCGCAGGCTTCCCTCGATCGCGGCGGTCACGGAAGCCCCGGAAATCGGGGCTGCGTCGCGGATCCAGGCATGGCCGCGGCCGGTGACCTTGGTCGCCAGGATCACGTCGGCGCGCTTGCCCGACGCCTTGAACCAGGTACCGATAATCTCCTCCGTGCGCCCCTGCGTCTCCGCCGAGGTCGGGTTGGTCGGGTAGAGTTCGGCCGTGTCGATGAAATTGATCCCGGCGTCGGCCGCGTAATCCATCTGGCGGTGGCCGTCGGCCTGCGTGTTCTGCACGCCCCAGGTCATGGAGCCCAGGCAGAGCGCGCTGACCTTCATGCCGGTGCGGCCCAATGGTTTGTAATGCATCGGTTAAGTCTCTCGATTCGTTAGGGAATTTCTAGCCGGAAAGCAATCTCGGCAGCCACAGTGCGATCGCCGGAAACGCCACCAGCAGGCCAATGCGCAACAGCTCGGCGACAAAGAACGGCATGACGCCGATGAAAGTATCGCGCATCGGCACGCCCTTGGCCATGGCGGAAATCACGAAGACGTTCATGCCCACCGGCGGCGTGATCAGCCCCAGTTCGACGACGATCAGCGCCAGGATGCCGAACCAGATCTTCAGTTCCTCCGCGCCCATGCCGAAATCGAGTTCCGCGATCACCGGCCAGAAAAAGGGAATGGCCAGCAGGATCATGGAAAGCGAATCCATCAGGCAGCCGAGCAGGATCAGCGCGATCAGGAGCAGGATCAAGATGGTCACCGGCGCCAGGCCGGAATTGGCCATCATTTCGGCCGCCGCCTGGGGCACGCCGCCGCGCGACATGAAGATCTTCAGCATCTCCGCACCGAGCAGGATCAGGTAGATCATGCCGGTCGTCTTGGCGGTGTCGAGCAGCGCGATGCGCATGTCCGGCACCCGCACCGCGCCGCGCACGATGCCGTAGACGGTGACCAGAAAAACCCCGATGGCGGCGGCCGGCGTCGGGTTGAAGAAGCCGAGATAGATGCCGCCGATGACCAGGCCGAAGATCGCCAGCACCGGGCCGACGCGCAGGGTCGCCTCGAAGAATTCGCGGCGCGAGACGGCATCGCCCGGCGGGCCGGAGTCCGGCCGCAGCGTCACATAGATGAAGATCGTGATCATGAAGAACGCCACCGCGATCAGGCCGGGCACGAAGGCGGCCATGAACATGGTGACGATATTGGCCTCCACGATGATGGCGTAGATCACCAGCACGACGGAAGGCGGGATGAGAATGCCGAGCACGCCGCCGGCCGCCAGGGTGCCGGTGGCCAGCGATCCGGCATAGTTGTAGCGCGACAGTTCCGGAAGCGCGACGCGGCCCATGGTGGAGGCGGTGGCCAGCGACGATCCGCAAACGGAGCCGAAGCCGGCGCAGGCGGCGATTGCCGCCATGGCGACCCCGCCGCGCATCCAGCCGAGCCAGGCATTGGCGGCGCGGAAGAGATCCTGCGACAGGCCCGCCCGGGTCGCGACATTGCCCATCAGCACGAACATCGGCACGACGGAGAGGTCGTAGATGGAGAACTGCGCGTAGGCGAGATCCTTCAATTGAGACATGAAGATCGCAGGGCCATTCAGCACGGTGACGCCGACCCCGCCGACCAGGATCATGGAATAGGCGATCGGAATGCGAATGGCGATCAGGCCGATCAGCCACACAAGCCCCATCAGCCCGATCAGGAGTTCGCCGTTCATGAGGGCTTAGAACCGGTCGCAGCCCCTTGGGCAAGCTTTTCGGTGGCTTCGACCAGGGTCACGACAGAAGCCAGGCACAACAGGGCCAGCGAACACAGGATCGGCACGAAAGCGGTCCATAGCGGAATCTGGAGGATTGCGGTGGTTTCCAGGTATTTCTGGTAATCGATCATGCCGGCCCACATGCGCCAAAGCAGGAGCAGGCTGAAGGCCATGGCAATCAGGGCGGCCAGAAGGGTCAGGGCGGCGATGACGCGCGGGCCGGCGCGGGAGGTGAAGATATCGGCGGACACGTTGGATCCGGTGATCTGGCAATAAGGCAGGAAGGCAAAGGCGGCGACCGCGACACCGATTTCGGTCAGTTCGAAATCACCGGGGAACGGTGTCCCGAAGACGGCGCCGGAAAAGACGCTCCACGTCGTCATCAGCACCACGGCGATGAGAAGCACGCCACCGGCCAGAGCCCACCACTCCACAAGCTTGCGGGCGAAGCCGATGGACTTCGCCCGCATTGTCGTTTCGGCTGCCGACATCAGCTGCCGGAGTGTTTCGCGATCAGCTCTCGCGCCTTGTCGACCAGGGCCTGACCATCGACGCCGGAAGCGGAGACTTCCTCCACCCAGCGTGCGACGACGGGCTCAAGCGTTTCCTTGAATGCGGCGGTTTCTTCCGGCGACAGGGTAACGTGCTTGTTGCCTGCATCGGTCGCCATCTTGATCCCGAATTCGTCGGACGCGGCCCAGATCGTGCCGACTTCCTTCCACCAGTCCTTACCCGACGCATCGAGGAATATCTTCTGGATGTCTTCCGGCAGGCTGTTCCATTTATCGAGGTTCATTGAAACCTGGAATGTCGTGGTTCCGAACCGCGTCTTGTCGGCGCCTTCGATCTGGTAGTCGGTCAATTCCTGCAGCTTGAGCGGCGGAATGATCTCCCAGGGAATGAAAGCCCCGTCGACGACCTTCTTGGACAGAGCCTGCGGCAGGTCGGGAACCGGCATCGCCACCGGAGCGGCTCCCAGCGCCTCGATGATCCAGGCGCCGGTGCGGGTCGGAATGCGGATCTTCAGGCCCTCGAAATCCGACGGCTTGCGGATTTCCTTGTCGACCATCTGGATGCCCTGGCCGGCATGGACATGCAGGAACATGACCTTCATGCCTTCAAAGTCCGGCGCAAGATACTCGTCGAACATTTCGTACATGGCGAGATTGGTCGCCTCGGTATTGTTGGTATGAATGAATGGGAGTTCAAACACCTCCGTCCGCGGGAACAGGCCCGGCGTGTAACCGTTCACCGTCCAGATGATATCGACGACACCGTCGCGGACCTGGCGGACCAGTTGCGGCGGCTTGCCGCCCAGCGACATCGACGGATAGATCTCGATCTTCACGCGCCCGTCGGAGGCATCCTCGATCTTCTTCGCCCAAGGCTCCAGCATCTTGGTATGTGCCGGCGCCTTGGCGCTCAGAAGATGGTGCAGCTTGAATGTGAATTCCTGCGCCAAAGCGCCGGAGGCAGCAACGGCAAACGCGGTTGCCAGAAGACCGCTTCTGGCCAAGGTCCTAAGATTCATGGTCGTTCTCCCAATCTATTCAACAATGCCGGCTATGCCGGTTTTTAGGCTAACGGCTAGCCGTTGCGGGCATACTGACACCGAATCGCCGTTTCGACCAGTATTCCGGCAAATGTCCAACTGGTTGCGGCTTCACTCGTCAATTTTGCAATTCGCAATCAAGCAATACGGGACGATTGTGCCTTTGTCAGGATTACGATCCGGGCTCCGGAATTCACGCGATTATAGAGATCGATGATATCCTGATTAAACAGCCGAATGCATCCGCTGGAGACGGCCTTGCCAATGGAACGCGGCTCGTTGGTGCCGTGCAACCGGTACATCGTGTCGCTACCGTCCCGGTAGATATAAATCGCGCGGGCACCGAGCGGATTGTGGATACCGGGCTCCATGCCCTTGCTGTATCTGACCAGTTCCGGCTCGCGGGCGACCATTGCAGGAGGCGGCGTCCAGGTCGGCCATTCCCGCTTCCAGCCGACATAGGCGCGGCCGGCCCAGCGAAAACCGTCGCGGCCCACGCCGACGCCGTAGCGGATCGCCTTGCCGTCGTTCTGCACCAGGTAGAGAAAGCGATTATAGGGATCGACCACGATCGTTCCCGGCCGTTCCCTCGTCTTAAACAGCACCGTCTGGCGCAGGAAACGCTTGTTTATTCCGCCGATATTGATGGCCGGCACGGGATGGGCTTCTTCCCGCAACCTTCGGTAGTTTGACCTTGAAACGTGATAGGGCGGTGGCCCAAAACCGTCATATGTACCGATTGTCGTGCAGCCTGAAGCCGCAAGACCGAACGCGGCAGAACCCAGAAGAAAGCTCCTCCTGTTCAGATCACCGCGTGCCCGGTTCGCTGTCCCAGCGTCGTTCCCCATTTTCGGTCCCCATCGAGTTACTCAAACATACAATCGAAAATCCACCCAAACCGCAGCCCCCATGCCGCTACGGATTCGACCCCTATCGAATGGGTAGCATATTCACCTTGCTCTTCAAGCATAAACGTCGCGGGCACGAGCGCTTGACCTTCCAGAAACTGTAGTCTCTATCTCCCGGATGAAGCGAGTTTGTCGGTGTGAATATTCAGGATAAAAACCGGCTCCATGCTCTGTCCGGGCCCTGCCCGGCTCATCAAAAGACCGGGGAGACGCCCGGCAGGCACCAGGAGACTGTAAAAATTTTGGAAACAGATCCCGTCTGCGGCATGTCCGTCGATCCACAGGGCGGAAAACCGTCCTTCGGCTATCACGGAACGCAATATCACTTCTGCAGCCAGGGCTGCCATGACCGGTTTTCCGCCGACCCGGAACATTACCTTTCCGGCGCGCACCGCAAGGCGGATGAGGAAATGCCGGCTGGCACGCAGTATACCTGCCCGATGCACCCGGAAATTGTACAGGACGGTCCCGGCACCTGCCCGATCTGCGGCATGGCGCTGGAACCGATGGGCCTGCCCGTAGACGGCCCGAACCCGGAACTGATCGACTTCACCCGGCGGATGAAGGTCAGCGCCCTGTTCGCCATACCGCTCCTTGTCCTCGCCATGGCCCCGATGGTCGGAATGCCGCTGCGCGCGATGATCGGCGAGCGGACCGCCAGCTGGATCGAACTGCTGCTCGCCCTGCCCGTCGTGGGCTGGGCGGCGATCCCCTTCTTCCAGCGCGGCTGGTCTTCGATCGTCAGCCGCAACGCCAATATGTGGACGCTGATTTCAATCGGCGTCGGGGCTGCGTTCCTCTACAGCCTGGCGGCGACGGTCGCACCCGGCCTGTTTCCGGAAGCCTTCAGGACGGAGGACGGAACGGTCCCGGTCTATTTCGAAGCGGCGGCCGTCATCATCACCCTGGTCTTCGTGGGCCAGGTCCTGGAACTGCGGGCGCGCGAGCGCACCGGCAGCGCAATCCGCGCTTTGCTCGATCTGGCGCCCAAGACCGCCCGGCGGGTCGCCGACGACGGATCCGAAAGCGACGTCGACCTGGACGACGTCGTGAAGGGCGACATCCTGCGCATCCGGCCGGGCGAATCCGTGCCGGTCGACGGGCTCGTCACCGAAGGGCGTTCGTCGGTCGACGAATCCATGCTGACCGGGGAACCCGTCCCGGTGGAAAAGACCGAAGGCGATGCGCTCACCGGCGGAACGCTGAACGGCAGCGGATCGATGCTGATGCGGGCGGAGAAGGTCGGCGCGGAAACCATGCTGGCGCGGATCGTCGACATGGTCGCCGGCGCCCAGCGGTCGCGCGCGCCGATCCAGAGCCTGGCCGACCGCGTGGCGGCGTATTTCGTCCCGACGGTCGTCCTTGTGGCGATTGCAGCCTTCATCGTCTGGTCGATTTTCGGACCGGCACCCAGCATGATCTATGCACTTGTCGCCGCGGTTTCTGTGTTGATCATCGCCTGCCCGTGTGCGCTCGGCCTGGCGACGCCGATGTCGATCATGGTGGCGACAGGACGCGGCGCGCAGGCAGGCGTGCTGATCATTGCCTGCCCCTGCGCGCTGGGCCTGGCGACGCCGATGTCGATCATGGTGGCGACCGGGCGCGGCGCCCAGGCCGGGGTGCTGATCCGCGACGCGGAGGCGCTGGAGCGGTTCGCCGGGGTCGACACGCTGATCGTCGACAAGACCGGCACGCTCACGGCGGGCAAGCCGGAACTGACGGATGTCATCGCCCTGGACGGATTTGACGAAACCCAGGTCCTTTCGCTGGCGGCGGCGCTGGAGAAAGGTTCCGAACATCCGCTGGCGGAAGCGATTGTCGGCGGCGCACAGGTGCGCGAGCTTGAATTCGCCAAGGCCGGCGAGTTCGAAGCCGTGACCGGCAAGGGCGTCCGCGGCAAGGTGGCGGGCACACAGGTCGCACTCGGCAACAATGCGATGATGGAAGACCTCGGCACGGATACGGAGCTGCTGCAGGCCAGCGCCAACGCCCTGCGTGAAGAAGGCAAGACCGCAATGTTCGTGGCGATCGACGGCAAGTTGGCCGGACTGGTCGCCGTCGCCGACCCGCTGAAGGAAACGACGGCGGAAGCGATCAGGGCGCTGCACGAGGCCGGGCTCACGATCATCATGGCGACCGGCGACGAAGAGCGCACCGCGCGCGCCGTCGCCTCGGCGCTCGGCATTGACGATATCCGCGCCAATGTGCTGCCGGAAGACAAGAAAAAACTGGTCGACGAGTTGCGGGCCGGCGGCGCGTCCGTCGCCATGGCCGGAGACGGCGTCAACGATGCGCCGGCGCTGGCGGCCGCCGATGTCGGCATCGCCATGGGCACCGGCGCGGACGTTGCGATGGAAAGCGCGGGCATCACGCTGGTCAAGGGCGACCTGAACGGCATTGTCCGGGCCCGCCGCCTGGCCCAGGCGACGATTGCCAATATCCGCCAGAATCTGTTCTTCGCCTTTGTCTACAATGCCGTCGGCGTGCCGGTCGCCGCCGGCATTCTCTACCCGCTGATCGGCGTCCTGCTTTCGCCGATGTTTGCCGCGGCGGCGATGAGCCTGTCGTCGGTTTCCGTCATCGCCAATGCGCTCAGGCTTCGCGCCGTCCGGCTCTGACGGAAAAGTTACCGCCGTTCCTGAAGAGATAGCTGGCCGGCTTATGGGAAAGCCCGAAGGGTGGGCGGGCATCCGCAACCGCCGTTCCGGCATTACGACGCCATCCCGCAAGAACCCTGCGTCACTTCGAACAGCCGACGATCTCCATATTGGATCGGGCAAAAAGAATGGCCGGAATCTGTTGATTTTCCGGCCGCTTCGGTTCTTGATGAAATTTCAGAGGGGACGGAACATGAGGTTCTGCCCTTGGAAATTCTGTTCGGGAGTAGTTACCATGAAAACCAAAATGACGTTCCGGGCCGCCCTGCTCGGCGCCAGCCTTGCCATACTGGCAGGTTCGGCATCGGCAAAGACATTCGTCTATTGCTCGGAAGGATCGCCGGAAGGATTCGATCCGGCGCTCTATACATCCGGCACCACCTTCGATGCCTCATCGCGGCAGATCTACAACAAGCTGGTTGAATTCGAGCGCGGCACGACCAATGTCGGCCCGGCGCTGGCTGAAAGCTGGACGGTATCGGACGACGGGCTGGAATATACGTTCAAGCTGCGGCCCGGCGTGAGCTTTCACACGACCGACTATTTCACTCCGACCCGCGAACTCAACGCCGACGACGTGGTCTATTCGTTCGAGCGCCAGCGGGTAAAGGATCACCCCTATCACGAGGTTTCCGGCGGCACCTGGGAATATTTCGGCGGCATGTCGATGCCCGACCTGATCAAGGCGGTGGAGAAAGTCGACGACATGACGGTGAAGTTCGTTCTGAACCGGCCTGAAGCCCCGATGATCGCCAATCTGGGCATGGACTTCGCATCGATCCTTTCCAAGGAATATGCCGATGCGATGCTGGAAGCGGGCACGCCTGAGAACGTCAACCAGGCGCCGGTCGGCACGGGTCCGTTCCAGTTCGTCGCCTACCAGAAGGACGCTGTCGTTCGCTTCAAGGCCCATGATGGCTATTGGGCCGGCAAGGCGGCAATCGACGATCTCGTCTTCGCCATTACGCCGGACAATTCGGTGCGCTATCAGAAGCTGAAGGCCGGCGAATGCCACCTGATGCCTTATCCGAACCCGGCCGACCTGGAAGCCATGAAGGCCGATTCAGACCTGGTCGTGATGGAGCAGGAAGGCCTGAACGTGGGCTATCTGGCCTATAACACCACGGTCGCACCGTTCGACAATGCGAAGGTTCGCAAGGCGCTGAACATGGCCATCAACAAGCAGGCCATTCTGGATGCCGTGTTCCAGGGATCCGGCAAGATCGCCAAGAACCCGATTCCGCCGACAATCTGGTCCTACAATGATGCCATTGAGGACGACCCGTACGATCCGGATGCGGCCAAGGCCGCGCTTGAAGCGGAAGGCGTTTCCGGCCTGAAGATGAAGGTCTGGGCGATGCCCGTGCAGCGGCCCTACAACCCGAATGCGCGCCGCATGGCCGAACTGATCCAGGCTGATTTCGCCAAGGTCGGCGTTGAGGTCGAAGTCGTTTCCTACGAATGGGGCGAATATCTCTCGAAATCCCGCGAACTGGACCGCGACGGCGCGATCCTGCTCGGCTGGACGGGTGACAATGGCGACCCGGACAACTTCCTGGCGGTTCTGCTGGGCTGTGACGGCGTAGAAAAATCGAACCGCGCGCAGTGGTGCCACAAGCCGTTCGACGATGTGATCCAGAAAGCCAAGACCGTATCGGACAAGGCGGAACGCACGAAACTCTACGAAGAAGCCCAGGTGATCTTCAAGGAGCAGGCGCCGTGGGCGACGATCGCCCATTCGGTGGTGTTCAAGCCGATGCGCAAGGAAGTGCAGGATTTCAAGATCGATCCGTTCGGCGGCCATATCTTCTATGGCGTCGATCTGGCGGAATAACGATCCCTTTTGACTCGGCGGGCCGCGATTTTCGCGGCCCGCCACCCTGGACCGCCCATGACCTATGATGGCGAACATGTTCTGCGCACGCTGATGGCCGAGGAAGGCCTCGATGCGATCGCGCTCGTTCCCGGCGCCAATTTCAGGCAGGTCTACAACAAGAATTTCTACCAGAACGAACGCTCGCTGGTCATTCTGCTGCAGCGCGACGGTGAGAGCCTTGCCGTGGTGCCGGCGCTGGAAGCCGCTTCGTTCGACCTGATCGGCTTTGAAGGCGAGGTTTTTCACTGGCGCGACAATGATGGCGCGGAAAGTGCATTCCAGGCGCTGGGCGATCACGCCAGCCCTCTGCGCATCGGCGTGGAAGGCCAGACGATGCGGGTGATGGAGCATCACGGCCTGAAGCGCGCTTTCCCCGATGCGGAGATCATCGACCTGCACAAGGCGATTTCCTCCGCGTTGCGCCTCAACAAGGGCGATGCGGATATCGCCCTGATGCGCCGCGCGATCGCGATATCGCAGGACGCGCTGCAGCGCACCTTCGAGGAAGTGCGCATCGGCCAGACGGAAACGGAAATCGAAAGCCTGCTTCTGAAGAACCTGTTCGCCGCCGGCGCGGAAGGCATGGCCTTTGCGCCGATCGTGGTTGCCGCCGAAAATTCCTACCGGCCGCACGCCAAGGCGCGCGCTGATTATGCCGTGAAAGCCGGAGACGCCCTGCTGTTCGATTTCGGAGCTTCGTTTGGCGGCTACATGGCCGATATTACCCGTACGGTCTTCGTCCAGCATTGCCCCGATGAGGCGGCCGGCGTCTACGAGACCGTATTTGCCGCCAACACGGCTGGCCGGGAAGCCGCACGGCCGGGCATCAGCGCACACGATCTCGACGATATCGTGCTCAGCGTATTGGAAGCCTCGCCTTTTTCGCAATTCATCCGCACCAAGACCGGCCACGGCCTCGGGCGCGACGTGCACGAAGACCCATACATCATGCGCGGCAACCATCAGCGCCTGGAGCCGGGCATGGTGTTCACGATCGAACCGGGCCTCTATCTTCCGGACAAGTTCGGCGTGCGTATCGAAGACGATGTGCTGATTACCGACGAGGGCGCGGAATCGCTGACGACCTTTACGCGGGAGGTTGTTCTCGTTGCCTGACCGGTCCACACAATATCGTTTGGTTACAGCCGGTTATGATCGAAGGCTGAGAGCATGCTGAAGTATCTACTCAATCGGCTTGGCCTGCTGATCCCGACCTTTATCGGGGTATCAATCGTTGCCTTCTCCTTTATCCGGCTGCTGCCCGGCGACCCTGTTCTGCTGCTGGCCGGCGAACGCGGCATGAGCGAGGAACGCTACAACGAAGCCATGGAAAAGTTCGGCTTCGACCGGCCGTTCTGGCAGCAATATCTGGACTATCTCGCCGGCCTGGTCCAGGGCGATTTCGGCACGTCGATCGTGACCAAGAAGCCGGTGAAGTGGATCGAGG
>Ga0102947_1000730_pt1 | contig 11527 bp, 16 predicted proteins | sample SalPon2A_A_D2_MG_FD_78210 | JGI IMG/M metagenome (GOLD analysis project Ga0102947, IMG submission 78210) | Soil microbial communities from South San Francisco under conditions of wetland restoration - Salt Pond MetaG R2A_A_D2_MG | ecosystem: Environmental > Terrestrial > Soil > Wetlands | place... | reverse complement strand
GTACCATATGATCTAGAAGATCACCCATCAGTAATATCACATGCAAGAAAGCTTGGAAAACATTCGTCAGAAATTTTATTGGATAATTCATGGCATTTTGCAGCTATGAAAGGAATCAAAAATGAATTGAAAAGAGGGCGACCAGATTTGGTACATTTTTTAATACTTGAGGCCACTACCATTCCATTATATCTTAAAAATAAAATGAAACTTTATGTTCATACAATAGATGATAAAGTAATTTCCTTTGGTACAAATGTTCACATTCCTAAATCATATCATAGATTTGAAGGTGTTATTGAAAAATTATATAAAAAAAAAAAAATTAAAGTAAATGATAAACTGCTACTAGAGATTCATGATAAAACTTTTTCAGAACTCTTAATTGAAATCAACCCATCCAAAGTAATTGGATTTTCTACAAAAGGTACTTTGAGTTCATATGAAAAAATTGCTGCAAAAATTTCAGAAAATACCTGTATTGTACTGGGAGGATTTCAAAAAGGACATTTTTCTGATTCAATTCAAAACAAAATAACTGATCTGTATTCTGTTGGGAATGAATCATTTGAAGGTCATGTTGTTGTTTCAAGAATTCTCTATGAATATGAAAAAACCATTTTTATGTAGGAAATGAAGTTTGCATTTTATTGCAGTCATAGTATAGCCTGGTTAGTATTCGGGGTTTCCAACCCTGTGACGCGGGTTCGAATCCCGCTGACTGCATTATTTCATTATAATAAGAATCAATTTTTAGGTGTAGTTTAAGAGATTATTGTGAAACCTGCAATCAGAAAAATTGCAATAGAAAGAATGCAGATTCTCATTGATAATGCAATTTCTAATGCAAGGACTAATCCAGAACTTTCTCAGCGACAAGCATTACTTGCTCGTAGAATAAGTACTAGATATAAAATTAGAATGTCTTTTAATCTTCGAATGGTTTTTTGCAAAAAATGTAAATCCTTTATTGCACCTGGAATTAATTCAAGAATTAGATTGGGTAGGACATCTGTCAAATCGATCAGAATTTCTTGTAACTTGTGTGGGCATACTTACCGGAAAATTATATCTCATTGATTTTTTTAATACATGCTAATACTCTCAATTATGTTTTTTTCATATTACATGCAATAAATAATTTTTATTATAAAAAATTCTTTGGATTTTAAAAACATCCAATTAAATTTTATTTCTTTAGGTTTGTTATACGAAGATAATGACAGAGAAAATATTACTAAATAAATATATAATTCTAATAATAATAGTCTACAAATCTAATGACATTTAGTATAACAGTTTTGTTATAGTATGAAAACATTTACTGTCTAGATCTTGTAGTTGGCTTATGCTATTCTTATTAATACATAGAATTTACCAAAAGTAATCTGATTTGTAATTGTAAGGAAAAATATATTTTATTCAAATCCCAAACTTTCATGATCTACATTAACACCATTATTTTTGATAAATGATCAAGATGAATAAAATCCATTGAGTTAAAAAAAAGTTAATTCATACTAAAGTAGCAATTAATAATATTGTAACATTTTTAATACTTAGTTATTCTTTCAGTTGTCTGTTTCAATTTAAATGTCGATACATCAAATTTTAATCATGACGCATTCAATAGTACAAATCAGACGAGCTTTTGGATTTTTTTTCATAAATATTGCTATTTTAGTTTCGAGTGGTTCAGTTGTAAGTGAAATAGCGTTTAGAAATGATGTGCCTTTGTATTATTATGTGATGATATGGATAATTATTTCTAGTTTAATCGTTGGTTTACAATTTAGAAAATTCAAACTAACTTTTTCCGCAATACGTCAAAGAATGAAAAATAGTACAAAATGGTCATTACAAATCAAAACAATAAATGGTATTTGTTGGGCATTACCTTTTGTATTAATTGCATTTTTTCCAGAACTCTCACAATATTTACTGTTATTAGGAATAGGATTGGGAAATATCTCAACTTTTGTTTTTATGAATAAATTCAGCGGATTAAATAATAAAGAACAACTGATAGTTGGAATTACATCTCTTGTTTTAATTTTACCTGCTTTTAAGATTGATTCTTCATTTTTTCTAGAAAATCAAGATGTTGCAGTTTTACTGTCCAGACTTTTTATTGCATTGTCATATGCAATTGGGGGTATATATGCTCTTTATCAAAAAGATTGATACAACAATGTTTTTAAGAAAACTGTAATTCCGATCTGAGAATTTTACGCTGAAATATATTTAACAAACTAGCCACGATATCTCAATGATTTATAAGACGATTATCAATTTTTTTACTTTATGGCAAAGGTATACGATGTACCAGCAGATGTATTGATAAGTAGATTAGCAAATGTTCTAAAGAATGAAAACATTCCTACACCTTCTTGGATTCCATTCGTTAAAACTGGAGCTCACGCAGATAAACCGCCACAAGATAGGGAATGGTGGCATACTAGATGTGCATCAATTATGAGAAAAATTTACTTTAATGGCCCAATTGGAATTAACGCATTAAGAAACGATTATGGTGGTGGTAAACCATCTGGATATGGAGCAGCTCATCACAAAGATGCTGGAGGTGCAATTATACGTAATGCTATTCAAGGATTAGAAAAACTTGGTTATCTAGAAAAGGTTGAGAAGAAAGGTCGCATAGTATCTAAACATGGAATGCAGAAATTAGATAGATTAGCAACAGATATTCTAAAAGAACTAATTGTTGAAAATCCACAATTGAAAATATACCGATAGATTTGAAATGAGTTCTCCAGAATCTAACGAACACTCTCACCATAACTCTGATCACGAACTTGCAGCACAGAAGGAACAAATTCTAAAACAAATTCTTACACCTGAAGCAAGATTGAGACTAAACAATATCAAAATGGTAAAACCTGAATTATCTGAACTTGTCGAGCAATATCTGATCGGAATGGCAACTAAAGGAAAAATACCAGGTCAGATCAACGATAATCAATTAAAGCAAATATTACTCTCTACTCAGCAACCTAAACGTGATTTTAAGATAAATCGAATATAATCCAAAAAAAACTTAATTATGGGAAAAATGACGATTAATACATGAAAGCCGTTGTATACAATGAATATGCACCAGACGATAATTATGCTAAAATCCTCAAAGTCCAGGATATAGATGATCCAAAACCAAAATCAGACGAAGTAGTCTTTAAAGTAAAATGTGCTGCCCTAAATTATAATGATATTTGGGGAATGAGAGGAGTACCTGTTCCAGTTCCATTACCACATGTATCAGGATCAGATGCTGCTGGAGATGTTATTGCAATAGGTGAAGATGTTAAAAATATTAAAGTTGGAGATAGAGTAGTTTCCCATTCTAACATGTCATGTAGAGTTTGTAAAGCATGCACTGATGGTAGAGAATTTGATTGTCTTAAAAGAACTATTTGGGGATTCCAAACTGGTCCAAAATGGGGAGCTTTTCAAGAAGTAACTCATTTACCAGAAGTTAATATTTCCAAAATCCCAGACGGGTTATCCTATGAAGATGCAGCAGCTGCATCAATGACTATTCTGACATCATGGCATATGTTAGTTGGTAGAGCCAAAATTGTACCAGGTCAAACCGTATTAATTATGGGTGGTGGTTCAGGAGTTGGTAGCTTTGGTATTCAAATTGCAAAATTATACAATTGTGATGTAATTGCTACTGCAAGTCCAGATAAACTAGACAAATGTCTTGAACTTGGCGCAGATTTTGCAGTAGATCATAGAAAAGAAGATTGGAGTAAAGAAGTTTTTAAAATTTCTAAGGAAATTGCCAAGAAAAAAGGTGAAGCACCAGGAATTGATGTATCATTTGATCACATTGGTGAAACACATTGGAACAAACAGTTAACCTTACTGAAATATGGTGCAACACTTGTTTCATGTGGTGCAACAACTGGATACAATGCACAGACTGATCTGAGACATGTGTTCTTTAAAGGAACTAATATCTTGGGTTCAACACAAGGAACTAAATCTGAATTAGATCAAGCTCTATATTGGATGGGTCAAGGTAAAATTAAAGCGGCTATAGACTCCACATACACATTTGAACAAGCTGCAGAGGCTCATACAAAGATGTTAACTGGAAAAGGTCTCTTTGGTAAAATCTTGTTAAAACCAGAGGGCTCTTAGTCATTTTAATGACTCAGCTTTTTCGTAGTCTTATTTTTGTTCCTGGAAATAATCCCAGATTTCTTGAAAAAGCAAAAAATCTACAAGCTGACATTGTTTGTTTTGATCTCGAAGATTCCGTTCCAGATGTTGAAAAACCAAATGCAAGAAAATTAATTAAATCTGCATTAAAATCACGTGTTTTATACAAATCTTCAATTTTTGTTCGTACTAATTCTCCGACATCTGGAAAAATCCCTGCTGATCTTAAAGAAATAGTTCAAAAAGGCATTGATGGAATTGTAATTCCTAAAGTAAATAATATAAAAGATTTAAAACAATTTGAAAAAATTTTATCTGGATTAGAAAAGACGAGAAAACTAAAAACAATTCAAATAATTCCTTCCATTGAATCTGCAGAAGGTGTAGTTAACACATTTAGTATTGCATCATTTGGAAAAAGAATCTCTGCAATAGTCTTTGGTGTTTTTGATCTACTTAATGATTTAGGAGTTGAATATACAAAAGACTCTGAAGGGGCCAAGTATTCAAGAAGAAAAATTCCAGTTGATGCGCATGCAGCTGGTGTTGCAGTGATTGATGCTATTTGGCAGGATCTTAAAGATCTTGAGGGATTGGAACAAGATTGTAAAATTGGAAAATGTTTGGGATATTCCGGTAAAAGTATTATACATCCAGATCAAATTCCAACCGTTCATAGATTATTTCATCCTAACAAAAATGAAATTATATGGGCTGAGAAAGTATGTAAAATGTATCTTGAATCTATTAAGAAAGGGACAGGTGCTACTACCGTTGATGGAAAAATGATAGATGAAGTGCATTTCAAACAAGCAAAAGCACTTCTTGAACTTGTAAAGTAATAAATTTTATTTATTTAATATAAAACATATTCTTAACTGATTCCATACTAATATTTTCTTAATTATCTATTAGAATATTTTTTCGCCAATATTTTCTTTTTCGATATCCAATTTAATTTCCTGAAAAAAATAAAGTTTAGAAATCTCTTTTCCTTCATTAAGTACTATCCAAGATTTGATAATTAATTTATTAATAATTCTATTTTTAATATTTCTGTATTTAGATATTTTAGGAACTTTAAATTTTTTAAAGATTTTTGGAATGATATATTTTTCCAAAATCTTCATAAAATTATCAGTTACACATTTCATTAATTTTATTGATGTTTCACTATCAAAAATAATTCTTGTTTAACTATGCTGTTCTAATTGATCTTAATATTTCAAATGATAGCATATTTTACACAACTAAAAAATACATGAGATAAATTCTAAAATACAGATCTTGTGGTTAGTGTAGATAAAGTCTAACTAATTGAGAAAAATTGAAAAAGCTAAATATCCTTTAGTTAAAAAACCATTTACAATGAATAAGTTAATGCCTATTATTGACTTTTAATTAATTATTGTTTTGAGAATTAGTATAATTATTATATTCCTATCTTCATATTGAATAGTGATTAAATTGAGTAAACGTGTAACAATCATGATTGATGATGATCTTGATAAAAAACTTCGACTTCGTCAAGCAAAACTAATTCAAATCAAGCAATCTTCATATAGTTATTCAAAAGTTTTAAATGATACTCTTCGTAAATCTCTAAAATAATTATAGATAATCAGTTTTTCTATCTTTTAGAATAGGTTATAGTTAATGAATTTCCATTAGATTATAGTAAAAATGGTAAACCTACTAGATCCTTCAAATGTTATTACTCGAATGTTTCATGCTGGAAAATATGATGAAATGTATAACTATTGTAAAGATTTACTAGATAAAATCCCTAATGATATGGTTGCACTTCAGAATATTTCACTGTCATTAATTCATATGAAAAAATATTCAGAGGCCATTGTTTATTGTGATAAAGTTTTAAAAATAAAACCTTCAGATACCTATGCACTAAAAAATAAAATTTATGCACTTGAAAGTATGAAACAATATCAGCAAGTTTTAGAATTATGTGAAAAATTACTTTTAACTAACTCAAAGGATTTATGGACTTTAAACAGTATGGGGTTGTCTTTAAATGAATTAAATCGTCATGAGGATGCTATTGAATATTATGATAATGTTCTTGCAATTGATCCAAATGATGTTACTGCTTTGATGAATAAAGCTATATCACTTAGTCATTTAGGAAATTATCAAGATGCACTAATCTACTATGATAGAGCTCAAATAATAGATCCAAATTTAAAAGAAATATCTATTGCTAAATCACATATATTTGAAAAATTGAATTTAAAAGATGACGCATTCTTAGCTGCTCAAGGAGTACTTAACAAAGATATGGAAAGAATAAAAATTGATGCTAAAAAAAATAAATGTTCTGTTTTTCATCAATTTTGTAATGAAGAATTTGAAAATATCAATTCTAAATAATTAATATTAATCTAAATCATTTTATAGAAAAGAATTTGTAATTAATTTAATGTTTACCGGGATTGTTGAAGGTGTTGGAACTGTAGAAAAAATTTCTAAAAATACTAAAAATAGAAGTGCAATCCAAATGACTATAAATCTTGGTAAGCATTCAAAGGGATTAAAAATAGGTCAAAGTGTTGCTCTTAACGGTGTATGTCTTACGGCAATAAAACTTTCTAAATCTAATTGTGTTTTTGAGATGATTGAGGAAACCACAAAGAAAACAGATCTTGGAAATTTAAAAGTTGGTGGAGTTGTAAATATTGAACGAAGCTTAAAAGCTGGTGAACGACTTGAAGGACATTTTGTTTTAGGCCATGTTGATGATGTTGCAATTATTAAAAAGATTATAAAAAAACCTAAAGAAATTCAAATCTGGTTTGAAATCCCTAAAAAATTATCGAAATATGTAGTTAAAAAAGGCTCTATTGCATTAGATGGAATCAGTTTAACTGTTGTTGATATTAAAAATAATCTTGTATTGGTTTCATTAATTCCTCATACGATTGATGTTACAAATTTTCATACTAAAAAAATAGGCGACAAACTTAATATTGAAACTGATATTCTTGGGAAATATATTCTAAAATAACATTGATTATTTACCATTATAGTGGTAATTACTAGTTTTTTAGTAAACTTTATAATTAGATTATCCTATTTTTTTTAATATGTCCCTTGAATCTGCATTGCAATCTCTAAAACGTGGAGAATTTGTCTTATTGTTTGATTCAGCTGGACGTGAAAATGAAATTGATATGGTTGTAGCAGCAGAATTTATTACGCCTGAACATGTTGCTAGAATGCGTCAACATGCAGGTGGTTTACTCTGTATTGCAATTGATAATAATTTTGCAACATCTCTTAATTTGAGATACATGCATGAAATACTAGCTGATTCTGCTATTTCAAATAAAGATATGATTATGGGGTTGGCCCCTTATGGTGATCACCCAACTTTTTCGTTATCTGTGAACCATTATCAAACCTATACTGGAATTACTGACAAAGATAGAGCATTAACAATTAGTGAAATGGCAAAAATCTTCAATGTTGATAATAGACAGAAAAAATTTACTTCCTCGTTTAAGACTCCTGGCCATGTTCCGTTACTTATTGCATCCAAAGGATTGTTAGCAGCACGTCAGGGGCATACCGAAATGTCTGTTTATTTAGCACAAATTGCAGGTTTGACTCCTGTAACCGCAATTTGTGAAATGATGGATGCTGAAACATATGTTGCACTATCAGTTGATAAGGCAAAAAAATACGCAAAACAAAATGGCGTTCCATTAATTGATGGAAAAGAACTTTTAGAATTTGCCAAGGTGAATTAGTATTGAATATTGCAATAGTAGTTTCGGAATTTAATGAAGAAATTACATCTAGAATGCTTGCTGTGGCTAAAGAAAAAGCAGCTTCAATGCAATTAAAAATTTCTTATACATGTATGGTTCCAGGAGCTTACGATATGCCTATAATTATAGATGCATTATTAGAAAAAAAAGAAATTGATGCTGTAGTAACTCTTGGTGCTATAATCAAAGGGCAAACAAAACATGATGAAGTAATATCTCACTCTACAGCTAAATCCATCACCGATTTATCATTAAAACACCAAAAACCTGTTTCTTTGGGAATCTCTGGCCCTGGAATGCGTGAAAAACACGCCTTTGCTAGAATAAGACCTGTTGCTGAAAGAGCCGTAGAGGCTGTTATAAGAATATCTGATGAACTAAAAAGGATTAAAAAATGATTCAACTTAGTATCTTAAAAATTACTGAATATGGTCCTTGGACGTTAACCTTAGGTAGTGATAGAGAACATGAATTACAAATACTTCAAGCATCCCTTTACAAAGAAGTTCAAAAATTATTTTCTGAGAAAAACTGTATAGTTTTTCTAAATCGTGGAGATGAATTTTTTGTGGTTTCAAATGGTCTTGAATTAGAAGATCATATTCAAATCCAAAAAACTCTTGAAAAATTATTTGATCTTCGTCTAACAATTTCAATTGGTTATGGAGAATCTCCGTTTGAAGCAAATTTGAAGGCGTATGAAGGAAAAAAAAATAAAATTGTATTAAATGCAAAGTACAATATTTTTGGTTTTGTCAATGGGAAGTCTGATTCGAAAGTCTCCATTATGCATTTGGATGTTGATGATCTTACTTCAAAACGACAAACTAGCTCTCCATATGAAATATCGTCAATAATTTTTGAGTTGTATTACAAAATGACAAAATTTTTCCTAGAACAAAATTCACTGACATTTTTTATGGGTGGTGATAATTTTATGGTTGTTGCAAATGATGCTGGAAAAAATTCTGTGCAGCATTTTATTGATATGATAAAAAATACTGATAAAATTTATTTGAATTGTGGAATAGGTAATGGTAATTCTGGTAGAGAAGCGGTAAAATTAGCTACAAAATCTCTTGATACTATACGAAAAATTCGAGATTCCGGGAAAGAAAAACCTGAAGTTTATGAATTATCATGTTGATAAAAAATATTAGCGTATTATCAGGTTCAGAATTAGATTTTATTCCAAATACAAATATCAGAATTCAGAATCAAAAATTCAAAAAAATTCAACCAAAAATTGAATCTGGTAATAAAGAAGAATCTGTTGATTGTGAAGGCCTTTTACTAATTCCTGGATTTATCAACGCTCATACTCACATTGGAGACTCGATTGGAAAAGATGTTACACTTAACAGTAGCGTTGATAAAAAAATACATCCTGTATTTGGTGTTAAATCAAAAATTCTAAAAAATACTTCTGAAGAAAATTTAGCTAATTTTATGAAAAATACATGTTACTCTATGATTAGAAAAGGAATAACCACTTTTGTTGATTTTAGAGAGGGTGGATTAGATGGTGTTCTCTTACTCCAAAAAGTGTTATCTGATATGCCTTTGCGTTCAATTATTTTAGGTAGAATGGAGTTTTATCAGGGATCTTCAGAAATTAAAAAAAACCTTCCGTTTCCTAAATCAAAAAATCTGGAATTTTCTGCATTACTCAAAAAATGTGATGGTATAGGTATTAGCGGTGCAAATGAAAACAGCACTTCTGTATTGACTCGTTATTCAAAAATTAGAAAAATTCGAGCCATTCATTCATCTGAAACTAAACAAAGTACTACTAAATCCAAAAAAATTACTGGAAAATCTGAAACAACCAGAGCTCTGTTCTTAAAACCTAATTTTCTAGTTCATATGACTTATGCCACAAAAAACGATCTTATTGCTACTGCAAAAGCAACTAGAGGAATTGTAATTTGTCCAAGGGCTAACTCATCACTAGCTGAGGGGATTCCAAACATCGAATTAATGCAAAAGGTAGGATGTACAATTGCCTTAGGTACAGATAATGTTATGATAAATTCCCCTGATATGTTTAGAGAAATGGATTTTATTTGGAAAGTGACGATGGGAATTAACAAAAAAAGAATAGATCCAAAAGAAATTCTCAAAATGGCTACTGTAAATGGTGGAAAGATTTTAAAAAAAAATATTGGAATAATTCAAAGTGGGAAAATTGCTGATTGTATTTTTCTTGATAAACATGCATTGGATTTAGAACCTATGCATAACCCCCATGCATCTATTGTTCATAGAGCATCTGAATCTGCAATTAAAGCAGTAATGATTGGAGGAGAAATTGTTTATGGGAAAATCTAAACCGTACGTGATCCTTAGTGCAGCAATATCCATTGATGGAAAGATTGCCACTAAAACTGGTTTTTCTCATCTCTCCTCAAAACAAGATAGTATTAGACTTCATAAATTACGATCTAAAGTTGATGCAATTCTTATAGGAAAGAATACTGCCTTACGTGATAACCCTATACTAACTGTACGTCATATAAAAGGAAAAAACCCAATTAGAATAATTCTGGATTCTAAGGGTAGTCTTTCTAAAAACTCTAAAATTTTACAAACAAGTAACAAAATTCCAACAATAATAGCTGTATCAAAAATAATTTCCAAATCCAATCTTGAAAAACTTCAACGGTTTCCTGTAGAAGTAATCATTACCGGTAAAAAATCAGTTGATATTAAATTATTATTAAGAAAACTTTCAGATAAAAAAATTAAAACAATCTTGGTTGAAGGTGGCGGGACTGTAAACTGGGAGTTTATAAAAAATAACCTTTTTGATGAGTTGATTGTTACAGTTTCTCCCTTTTTAATAGGAGGAAATAGTGCAATATCCTTCGTTGAAGGAAAAGGGTTTGAGGAAATATCAAAATCTCCCAAATTACAACTCAAATCTACAAAAAGGCTCAAAAATCATCTTGTTTTGAATTACGAAAAAGTGTAAGTTATTATACTTTCTTTAAAATAAAATTACAAGAAATTGGCAATAAAAAAGAAAACTACAATAAAAAAGAAGGCTGCACCAAAAAAGAAGGCTGCACCAAAAAAGAAGGCTACTAAATCAAAAGGTAAAAAACCAGCATTTGGTGGATATGCAATTAGTTTTGCAGGTCGTAAAGAAACTGTAGAACAAGTGTTTGGAAAAAAACCAATTGCACCAAGTGAAATGACCAAAAAGATTTGGGCATTTGTTAAATCAAAAAGCCTCTCTAATCGTTAAATCCACGTGTTAACGATTATTCGTTAACTTATTTCTATCTTTTAATTATTTTTTTAAAATGAATAAGATATAGATATTGGATTTATGATGAAACTATTATGTCAACTGTATCACTAAGACGCGATCATGAATTAATAGAAAAAGTAATCAAAGCAATGGAGTCTACTGTACAATTATTGATAGATGGTAAACAAATTCCAGAATCGATTTTAATGCCAGTGATTGATTTTACAAAAAATTTTACTGATGTTTGTCATCATAGTAAAGAAGAGAAATCTCTTTTTCCTGCATTAGAACAAGC
>Ga0102947_1000729_pt1 | contig 11528 bp, 8 predicted proteins | sample SalPon2A_A_D2_MG_FD_78210 | JGI IMG/M metagenome (GOLD analysis project Ga0102947, IMG submission 78210) | Soil microbial communities from South San Francisco under conditions of wetland restoration - Salt Pond MetaG R2A_A_D2_MG | ecosystem: Environmental > Terrestrial > Soil > Wetlands | place... | reverse complement strand
CAAAACCATGGACGCTGCTATCGCTCCATGCTCTTTTTCGCTAACGCGAAACGCACTTCCGCTGGCAGCGCCATTATTTCTGAAAAACCTTGGTTTCCCTCATCCTTAGTACAAATCCCTTGATTTGCTACCAAAAGAAAAATAGGCCGGGGTTAAATCAATGCGTTCATACCGGGTATTTCTTTTTCCGTGGTGTAGGGAATATGGGCGTTAAGAATTATTGAAGCCCTTCGGCCTTCGTAGCCCGGCTACTTCGGCGAAGGAGACTGGAGATAATTTAGCCCATATGAGCGGTTTTTAAAATTGCTAGATTTTAAAAAACACCTAGTGAAAAAGTGTACTTTCTTTGCTTCGTTTCTTTGTACAAGCAAAGAAATGAAGTGGGAAAAGCCATCGCTCCAACTGGCTCCTCAACCCCTCCGCCCTTCGCCTTTGGCTCAGGCCACCTCCCCTTGACTAAGGGGAGGAGCTAAAATTCCAGTTCCAATGGATGTTTAGAGGTATTTCTTTTTCCGTAGTATTGGGAATATGGGCGTTAAGAATTATCGAAACCCTGGAGACGCCATTGATTTGGAAGGTACGATGTACCTTCTAAATTATGGGCGCCTGCCGGCCGTAACATTGCGAAGGTTGGAGATGATGCGGCTGGTTGTCAGTAAGGCCTGCGCTACATCTGGCTCCTCAATCCAAACGTACACCGTACGTTTTCCTTTCGGCCCTGCTTCGTTTCTTTAGGGCAAGCAAAAGAAATGAAGAGAATAAACCGACGCTTCATCCGGCTCCTCAACCCCTCCGTCTTTCGCTGTTAGTTGATCGTCTCTCCATTGCCCACTCCCGCTTCATCGGGGTTTAGAAAGACCAGCTTGCCTTCCTTATTTTCTGTCATCAGGATCATTCCCTTGCTCTCCACCCCACGGAGGGGCCTTGGAGCCAGGTTAACCAGGACGGTTACTTTTTTACCTACCACCTCATCAGGCTTAAAGGTTTCGGCAATCCCGGAAACAATCGTTCTTATATCCAGGCCCGTATCTACTTTAAGGACCATCAATTTCTTGGTTCCGGCCATTTTTTCCGCCTCAAGAATGGTGCCCACGCGCATATCCATTTTTGTAAAATCTTCAAAGCTGATGGTTTCTTTCTGTGGCATAATGTTTTTATTTACAGATTCGTTGCTCTTTTTAGTGGCCTGTAACTTGTCTAATTGGACCTGAATTTCACTATCCTCTATTTTCCGGAAAAGTAAGCTGGCTTCCCCAATCCTGTGGCCGGGAAGAAGGAGGGCTTCTTCCGCACCGACATCTTCCCATTGGTCATTCCTGTCATAGTTCAGCATCTGCCGCAGCTTTACGGAAGTGAATGGTAAAAAAGGTTCACTCACCACCGCAAGCCCTGCAGCAATCTGAAGAGCAACGTACATAATGGTTTTTACTCTTTCCTCATCTTCCTTTATCAATTTCCAGGGTTCCGCATCGGCCAGGTATTTATTGCCCAACCGTGCCAGATTCATGACTTCCTGCCCTGCTTCCCGGAAGCGGTAACGACCCAGGGAATCTGAAATTAATCCCGGATATTTTCGGAGGGAAGCCAGGGTTTCCTTATCCGCGGAATTCAAGTCTGCCGGGGACGGTAACTGGCCGTCATAATACTTATTGGTAAGGACCACGACCCTATTGATAAAATTCCCAAAGATGGCGACCAGCTCGTTATTATTCCTGGCCTGAAAATCCTTCCACGTAAAGTCATTGTCCTTGGTTTCCGGCGCATTTGCGTTCAGGGTGTATCTAAGCACATCCTGCATATCCGGAAATTCCACCAGGTATTCGTGCAACCATACCGCCCAGTTTTTTGAAGTGGACAGTTTATTCCCCTCCAGGTTCAGGAATTCATTGGCAGGAACATTTTCGGGAAGTATAAACTCACCATGTGCCTTAAGCATACAGGGGAAAATAATGCAGTGAAATACAATGTTATCCTTGCCTATAAAATGAAGCAGTTTTGTATCCCGGGATTTCCAGTAAGGTTCCCAGTCTTTCCCTTCCCGGGCAGCCCATTCACGGGTCGATGAAATATAGCCAATAGGGGCATCGAACCACACATAAAGGACTTTGCCTTCACCCCCTTCAACCGGGACGGGAATGCCCCAGTCCAGGTCACGGGTTACGGCGCGCGGTTTCAGGCCGTCATCGATCCAGGATTTACACTGCCCATAAACGTTCGTTTTCCAATCATTCTTGTGTCCTGCCAGGATCCAATCCTTTAAAAAATCTTCATATTGGTTTAAGGGTAAAAACCAATGCTTGGTCTCTTTCATACCGGGAATTGCCCCTGAGATCGTGGACTTAGGATTGATAAGATCCGTGGCATTCAGGGAAGACCCGCAATTTTCACACTGGTCTCCATAGGCTTCTTCGTAACCACATTTCGGGCAGGTCCCGGTCACAAATCGATCTGCCAGGAATTGCTCCGCCTCTGCATCATAAAGCTGGGCTGTGGTTTCTTCCAGGAAATCTCCCTGATCGTTAAGTTTGATAAAAAAATCCGAGGCTGTTTTATGGTGGATTTCAGCCGAAGTCCTTGAGTAATTGTCAAATGTGATCCCGAATTCTGCAAAGGATTTTTTAATGATCCCATGGTATTTATCGATGAGCTCCTTTGGGGACACCCCTTCTTTTTTGGCCTTCATTGGGATAGCCACGCCGTGTTCATCGCTCCCGCATACAAACAGAACATCCTTACCCGTCAGTCTCAGATATCTTACGTAAATATCTGCAGGGACATAGACCCCTGCCAAATGCCCGATGTGAATTGGACCATTGGTATAGGGTAAAGCGGCTGTGATGGTGTACCTGCCTACGGTAAGGCCAGGAGTGGTTGGCTTGTTCTGCTGCTGAGACATTCAGGATTCAATTAAGCAACAAAAATAACCAAATTTTCAGCCGGGGCACTACGAGGCCATAAAAAAGAAAACCCCCGAGACACCGGACAAACATCATTGTTTGGACGTCCGGTGTCCGAGGGCAATTATTGCAAAGTAGGGGTGGCTAGGCCACCATAACTGATTTAGACATTTTATGATCAGAAACCTGAATCCTGTAAATATACTTTCCGGTAGACAAATGCATGGGTAGTCGCTCCCTGATATTTATTTCAACAGATCCTTCAGCCATAATTTCATTGTAAATGGTACCCACATTCTGTCCGAGAATGTTGAACAGTTGAATATCCACGTGAGCCGTAAATGGCATCTCCAAATAAATATGGGGTGCCTCCTGCGTCGGATAGAACGGTTTGTGGACGATGGCATTTAACAATTCCTGGGTTGGATCTTCGGCTACAGGATCCTCCCCTGTAGGAAGGGTTGGGGGTTCATCACTATAGGCAATCTCCGGAAACTCCGCGCCACTGCATTCAAAGCCAAGGTTGACCGGTGTATAGGGATGATTCAACAAATGTTGTTCCACCAGCGGAATGGGTACACAAAGCCATTCTGCCAGAACCGTGGCGTACAGATCCCTGAAGTCCATGGTGTACTCGAGGTTTCCGCGGCCATTGGGACTTTCCAGGGACGGGTGTTCTCCCACAAATGCACTGCCATTTAACCCGGAACCGAAGAAAAGTGTCGGGGCAGCCTTGCCGTGGTCGGTCCCATTGGAACCATTTTCAAAAATCCGTCTTCCGAATTCAGAAAAAGTCATACTCAGCACTTTCTCATCCTGTTGGGTGAAAGCAACATCCTCATAGAAATTGTTAATAGCAATGGATAAGTTAGACATTAGACGTTCGTGAGCCAGGGGCTGATTTCCATGGGTATCAAATCCACCCATAGAGATCATATATACCTTGGTGCCTAAATTTCCCTTGATCAATCTGGCCAGGAGGGCCAGCTGCCTCGCAAATCCATTGTCCTGGTATTCCACCTGGTTTTGACCTCTTTCATAGGCTTCATGGATCAGCCCGGCATATTCATAGGTAGTATTCGCAACCCCTCTCAGGAATTTCAGCTGGTCGCCATACATACAACTGTCGAACAAAGTGTCATCCAGCCCGTATACAACGCCCGACTCCGCTATTTCTTGCAGCTGATCCACATTGGAGGTCACAAAAGCATAGTTGGTTTCCTCACCCTGGAAGACCAGGCTACCGTATTGACCAATTTGGATGGCAGCGGGAGCTGCAGGCGGATTAACGAGATAGTCGGGATATATATTTTCAAAATATCGACCCATCCATCCTGTATTTAATCCGTCAAACCCGGTGGTTGTAAGGTCGGTGTTGGCGTAGATATCGGAACCGGTGAAATGGGATAAACTTTGGTTTTCATAACCCACACCGTGAACTGCCTTGAATTGGCCGTCGCCCCACATGGGTTCAAGCGCGTTCATATAGGTAGGTACCCCGAATTCATCCGTTAATTTAAGGATTTTACTTTCCGGGATATAAATGTTAGGCCGGGCATTGGCATAGGTATCGTATTGCTCAATGGGGATAACAGTGCTCAATCCGTCATTACCTCCGGAGAGACGGATAAGGATCAAAATGGCATCCGTAGGGGCATTGGCAATGGCCGCGGTCAGTGGGGAAGGTGCCGATGCTGTGAGCATGTTACTGCCCAACATCATGGAACCCGACCCGGCTATGCCTAATGCCTGTAGGAAGGAGCGCCTGCTCCATAATTTATGTTCCTCGTCGTGAGCCTGGTTGTTCTTTATGTTGATAGGGATATGATTGTTACACATAGCTGTAGGTATTATTTTAGTTGAAACTCTGGTTGTCTGGAAAGATGCATTAGCAGAAGGAATACCTGTAATGGAGGCTCCTGGCTAACAGCCAGCATCCACAGGCTACTTCCTCCGGGATAATAGTCCGGGCTGTAATAGTCCTCCGGAACATCCTCTATTTTAAATGCATCCATGGCATTCTCAAAGTCCTGAGCCGTAAGCAATCCTTTGGGCGTAATTTTGTCAACAATGGCTCTTACCACTATTTCCGGATTACTGGTATTGCTATCGGCAGGTCCTACAGCGTCCATTGCAAAAGCACGGAATTGCTCAGGATCGTTTTGATAGAAGGCTTCTAAAAAGACCTCGAGGGTCAACCACCGGCCTATCATAAAATTAGTATTGATCCATTGTCGGTCTCTTTGCCAACCCGCAACATCCACAGGATCGAATAAAGTTTGCCCCAGAAGATTACAGGAACTCATTGCAAAAGACAGAGTATTATCGTCATATGAAAAGCTTGTCTCATTAAGCAGATTCAGGTACAGGTCGAACGGACTTTTGATGATTACCCCAATGGCATTATCATCAAAAAAGTGCTGGCTCTTAAAAAGTTCAGAGAGCACCGGTGCCAGTTCAAAATTATTCGCTACAAAAGTGCCTGCCATACCTGAGATAATGGTTTGTGCATTTCCCGCATCATCCTTGGAATCAGGGTGCACAAAGAATTCGTATAATTTTCCGCAGATAAACCCGGCGATTTCATTGGCACGTTGCTGGAACAGGATGTCAATGACATCATTATAGTCCCAATTTCCTGTCTGTCCAAGGATCGTTTTTGTCCCGGTATCAAAGCTTGTTGCATCAAATGCAACCGGTTCACAGCCCAGTTCTCCTCGTTCAACATATCCTGAAAGCGCCCTCGCAGTTTCAATAATGTCCTGTTCGGTATAGCCATTCCCCTCGCCCAGGGTAAAGAGTTCATAGAGCTCACGGGCATAGTTCTCATTGGGATTATTACCGTTATTATAAACCCCATCGAGATAATAAAGCATGGCATTGGTAAGGCCTATTTCGCTGATAAAGGTTTGAAAATTACCTATTGCATTACGTTGCAGGCAATTGATATAATAATAAAGGAAAGAATTACAATCGTACACATCGAGTTCCGTTACCACATGGTTGCTCCAGAAAAAGCTCAGCCGGTCCCTAAGATTATTGGTCACAAGTCCGTTGGAGTATGCAAGTCCCCATTCATCGCGCTGTGCATTTCTAACCTGATTAGCCAGATCTTCATCGGCAGGATAATTGCTGTTGTTCCAATCTGCCCATGCCGGGGCAGCCAAAACAGGCAAATTAATGGCCTCGCTGATAAGGTTGTCTACTAAAGCTCCGGCCGACTGGCCTACGGCCTGGTCAATGGTCTGCACTGAGGCACTGAACCCCATTCTTCTGTACAAGTGCGCCGCCCTTAGTTTATCTAAGGGTGTTGTGTACGGCGCTAATGTAGAGGTGTTACAATTAACGAAGTATTCCATAGTTTTTTTAGGCTTTAAGAACGTTCATGTGCTTAGGGGCAAATTCTTAACGCTTAAACAATATGGATATTATGGAAATGCTTGTATTTTCGTTATACTGCGGATCAATGTACGATGTTAGTTTGAAATATGCCGTTGAAAGGCTCCTATTTTCGATCAATTGCAATGTTTCAGCAAGATTTTATGGCAGGTATGGGGAAGCACAATGAGTTGGGAAAAGAGGGTGAACAGATAGCGGTGGACTACCTGTTGGCCAGGGGCTACGACATTATTTACAGAAATTACAGATACCTTAAAGCGGAAATTGACATCATCGCCAGGAAGGATGCCACCCTGGTTGTCGTGGAGGTAAAATCAAGGACGTCCTCTTTTCTTGAGGACATTGCCGATACGGTTACCAAAAAGAAAATTAAACTACTGGTAATGGGAACGGACCATTTTGTCACAGAAAATAACCTTGAGGTCGAAGTGCGGTTCGATATCATTACCATCCTCAAAACCAAAAAATCCCTCAGGGTTGAACACCTGAAAGATGCCTTTTATCATTTCTGAGCGCGGGATGCTTTTGTGTTGGGATCCGACGTTATTAAATGCACAACTATTTGTTTTATTTATAACAAATTGTTATTTTTGAACAGAAATTACCTGATAATGAAAACCATCTCGGCTGTAGTAGAACAATACATTAAAAAGAAACCTTTTCTGCAAAGCGCCCTTTCCCAGGGGATCATTAACTTAACATCCCTGTCCCGATTGGTAAAACCGGAAATAGAAGAAGAACTAGGAAAAGATATTCGGAATGGAGCGATCGTAATGGCATTGAAGCGTTTGTCTGATGATATGGAATTCAGGGCGACGCACAGAATAATAAGGGTACTGAAGAATATTGGGGAGATCACCGTACGGTCCTCCCTGACCGATTTTACCTTTTTGGTTTCTGAAACCATCCTGGAAAATCAGACCCAGCTCTTAAAGGAGGTGAATAAAAACAAGGATGTCTTCTATACTTCCTCCAGAGGGGTGAATGAGTTGAACATTGTCGTAAGCAATATTCTGGATCCTACGGTAGAAACCTTATTTAAGGCCGAAAAATGTACCCAGAAAGCAGAAAACCTGTCCTCAATAACGGTAAAACTGCCTGCCGAAAATGTATCGGTCCCGGGAATTTACTATTTTATTTTTCAGCGGCTGGCCTGGGAGGGCATTGTACTCTATGAAGTTATTTCAACGACCAATGAGTTTACCATCCTGGTCAATGATGACCAGGTAGACAGTGCCTTTAAAACCATAAAGGATCTGAAGACCCTTTAAAACCAAGGAATATAACAATTGGTATAATAAGAGTCACAAACAAAAAGACCATATATGCTGCCCCCTGCAGCCTTAAGCAGTGGTTAATGAACGGTGTGTTCCACTAAGAACTCCATCAAGTGCTCATAGTCCCGTGGTTTTGCCACAATTCTCTTATCCTCATCCAGGAAATAATACGTGGGGGTACGCTTTATGTCATAAAGGCTGGCAACGGAACTTTCCCATTTTCCCAGGGAAATTCCATGTTCAAATCGCGTAAATTGGGCCGCCTCTTTTTTCCAGGTTTCATCATCATCTTCCAGGCCGATGGCAATTACTTTAATGCCCTTGTTTTCCTTTAAAAATTCCTGAAGCCGGGGTAGTTCATGCAGGCAATGGGAGCAGGTGCTGCTCCAGAAGACCAACAGATAATTTTGAGCAGTATCCGTGGTGTGAAGTGTTCGCCCCTCATCTCCCACCTGCCAGAAAATGTTGGGAGCCTTGCTGCCGACCCTCAGACGATTTTGTGTTTCTACCTGCTGAATGATCTGAGGGCTATCGTTTTCCATTGCCAGCAATTTCAGATAATTGTCATAAATAAAATCAGCAGTCGAGTGAAAACCTCTTTCTGTGGCCTGCTTCCAAAGCGTGAAAAAAACATGTAGCCTATGGTCGGTTGTAATTCCGTTTAATACCGCGTTAAGCGTTTCGACATTTTGATTGATGGCCTCCTCCATTTGGGACTGGTTCATGGATACCAAAGCGAACTCAGTGAATACGAAGTCCGATAATTTTTCAATTAGATAACCGGAAGCCTGGAGTACCGTGTCACAGACATCCAGGGAAGAAAAGTATTGCTCTTATTTGTGCGTTACATAGTCCTGAAACTTCTCGGATCCCGAAGGGATGTAGGGGGCATTTGCTTTAATGAAATGCCCGGCAATCAGTCCATCCGAAACATCCTCATAATTCTCTTGAGTCTGCCCCAGCCGCAAGATGAGGTTATTAAATTCCGGTGTATTGGCCGTACCGTCAAGGTAGGAATTAATGATTTGTTCCTCTGTAGCATTGATTTCCTGATAATACGAGTTCAGTAGTTCGTTTTCTAAGGAATCTGTAAAGGAAAGCCCTTGTTCCTTGTCAAATAGAAGCGAAATGTCTTCTTTGGCGTCATAAATCACGTCAAAGTAAAACTGGTCCCCGGGTATTCCATATACCAATCGGTATGATCCTGCAAGACTATTCTCAGGAAGGTTTAAGGAAAACATCCCATTCTCAATTCGGCCGTCTGCAATATAGTTTTGCCCGTCTGTCTGCAATTGATAAACGACGAGCCATGAGAAATCTTCGGGCGGCGTAAAACTACCCGAAATTGTAGCTTGCGCAAAACCCTGCAGTGATAAAAGAAGCGCAAGTATAAAAATGTAAAAAGTCATGTTATAAACATTTCAATAAGCATACCAATAGCGGAATCCCTGGCAGGCAATTATTTTCTGATATCCGGCATACTCAATGGAGTTTTTGGAATAATAGAAAAAAAGATATTTAATCTTCCTTTTTCACAACTACACGGCCATATACGGCATCACGAAAATTCTTGTGCAGCTTAACCTGATCGTAGGGGAAGAGTTGTACAAACATAACGGCAGTAAGCTTATTTACAGGATCCACCCAGAAAAGGGTGCTGGCTGCACCGTCCCAGAAAAACTCCCCGACCACCCCATTGTTTTCGTCAAGGGTTTTGGGGGGCTTTAATCTTACTGCAAAGTCGACCCCAAAGCCAACCTGCCCTTTACTCGGCAAAAATGAACGTTCCTCAATGCTGTCTGCAAGGTGATTTGTAGCCATCAGGTCCACCGTTTCGGGTTTCAGGATGGTAACATCATCAAAAGTGCCTTTATTTACCAACATTCGGGCAAACTTCATATAATTGTCCAAAGTGGATGTGAGTCCGGAACCTCCCCGGGTCAGCGGCCATTCCTGAAGGTAGTCGGTCTTGGATTCTTCCTCGGTTAGCTGCCGTAAAGTGCCATCTTCATTTCTGAAATACATTGCCGAAAACCGATCCCGGTCTTCTTCCGGTACAAAATAACGCGTTTCCTTCATACCGAGCGGGTCCAATACATGCTCCCTGACATATTCTTTATAGGGTACCCCCGATATTCTTTCCACCAAAAAAGCCTGCACATCCACACAGGGGCCATATTCCCATTGTTCTCCGGGATGAAAATAGAGGGGGGTAGCTGCCATTTTTTCAGCCATTTGCACCAGGGTGTTTTCCCTGTTCATGGCATCCGCTCCCGCGATTAATTTGCCCAGGCCCGGGATATTGCTATTCCTGCCAAAGCCGGCAGTATGCCGGGTCAGATCGCGGATGGTTATTGGCCGTTTCGGGGTTTCCAGGATGGGATTTCCCCTGGCATCTTCCCCGGCATATACCTTAATATCCTTAAATTCAGGGGCGTATTTTGCCAAAGGTTCATCCAGTTCAAATAAGTGCTCATCATACAGTGTCATGAGGGCGGTACCGGTAATCGGTTTGGTCATGGAGAAAATTTGTACAATGGTATTTCTGGCCATGGGCGAATTATTTTCCATGTCTGCATATCCAAACGCATTGTAATAAACTTCTTTGTCTTTTTCGTAGATAAGGGCTGAAATCCCTGCGATTGTACCGGAATCCACATAGCTGCTTAAAGTAGAATCAAGGCGACTGACCGCTCCTTCGTCAATAATATTTTTAACTTCCCCGGCACCGGCAACCCTGATGGTTTTTGAGTCCTTACAAGCCAAAAATACCAGGAGCAGGGCCAACAGGCCGGCAATGTATTTATGTGTCATAATGGTTCATTTAATGAGTCTTAAATGCAGCACCTCCCACAATTGGGATGGCACCTGAAGTATCGGACGATGTTCAAATATAGGGCATAAACCCATCAAACCCTCAAAATCCGTGGACCCGGAGGCTCTATAAAACATTACCTTGTCCGGAAGATCATTGCCCGTATGGTGTTATGCCTTAGACAAATCAAATTCGCCTTTGATTTCACTTAACGGCTGCAGTACTTCCAATGCCCTGTCAACACTATTGATTTTATCGAACAGCAACAATAACCGCAACCCATTTCTGGTGTTTTTTTCCTTAATCCTGCAAGCTTCAGAATGGGACTGTACAAACTGAAGCACCCGCGTAAAAATTGCACTTTGATAAAAATCGGATTGCTGATCGGCAATAAAATAGCCAATAAACTTGCCTTTTTTCATCACTACCTTTTCAAGTCCAATACGGTTGGCAATCCATTTTATCCGTACAGAATTCAGTAAATCTTCTACCTGAAATGGGAGTCCGCCAAATCTGTCCACAAGCTGGGACTCGTATTTTTGAATCCCCGCTTCATCTTTAATGGCATTCAATTCCGTGTAAAGATTAAGTCGTTCAGTAATGTTGTTGACATAATCATCCGGAAAGAGCAGTTCAAAATCCGAGTCGATTAAGGTCTCCTTCACATAGTGCTTGGGACGGTGGCCCTCCACTTCATCATACAGGGTCCTGAACTCATTTTCCTTGAGTTCTTCAATGGCTTCGGTCAATATTTTTTGATAGGCCTCAAAACCAATTTCATTGATAAAGCCGCTTTGTTCACCACCCAAAAGATCACCTGCACCACGTATTTCCAGATCCTTCATTGCAATATTGAAACCACTGCCAAGGGCAGTGAACTGTTCCAGGGCCTGGATCCGCTTTCTGGCATCGGGTGTCATTGCCTCATAGGGCGGGGTGATGAAGAAACAGAATGCCTTTTTATTGCTCCTGCCTACGCGTCCCCGCATTTGGTGAAGGTCACTAAGTCCGAAATTATTGGCGTTGTTAATAAAAATAGTATTGGCGTTGGTCACGTCCAGGCCGCTTTCCACGCTGGTTGTGGAAACCAATACATCAAATTCCCCGTTCATAAATGAGAGCATCAGGGTTTCCAGTTTT
>Ga0102947_1000728_pt1 | contig 11542 bp, 14 predicted proteins | sample SalPon2A_A_D2_MG_FD_78210 | JGI IMG/M metagenome (GOLD analysis project Ga0102947, IMG submission 78210) | Soil microbial communities from South San Francisco under conditions of wetland restoration - Salt Pond MetaG R2A_A_D2_MG | ecosystem: Environmental > Terrestrial > Soil > Wetlands | place... | reverse complement strand
TATAAAAATAAAACAAAAAAATTCGCTCGATTAAAGAGCGAATTTTTATTTGATTAAAATGGATTAAAACAATATTATAAAAAACCATTTTCAATTAAGGCTTCGGCAATCTGAACTGTATTGGTTGCCGCACCTTTTCTTAAATTATCACTTACTACCCAAAGATTTAATGTGTTTGGCTGAGAACCATCACGACGAATTCTACCTACAAAAACATCATCTTTCCCATTGGCATAAATAGGCATAGGGTAAGTGTTAACGTCTATATTGTCCTGTACCACAACTCCAGGAGTTTGGCTCAATATTTCCCTTACTTCATTGACGTCAAAATCATTATGAAACTCAACATTTACAGCTTCGCTATGACCTCCAGAAGTTGGTATTCTAACAGCGGTTGCCGTAACAGCTATGCTTCTGTCGTCAAGTATTTTTTGGGTTTCCCTTACCAATTTCATTTCTTCTTTGGTATATCCATTATCTTCAAAAACATCGCAATGCGGAATTGCGTTTCTGTGTATTGGATAATGATAAGCCATTTCACCTTCAATGCCAGCCAATTCGTTTTCTAACTGTTTCACTGCCTTTACGCCAGTTCCAGAAATAGATTGATAGGTTGAAACAACAACACGTTTGATTTTATATTTCTTATGAAGAGGTGCTAAAGCCATAACCATCTGAATAGTAGAACAATTTGGATTGGCAATAATTTTGTCTTCTTTAGTAAGTTTATGAGCATTGATTTCCGGAACAACAAGTTGCTTATTTATATCCATTCTCCATGCTGAAGAATTGTCGATAACGGTTGTACCAACCTCTGCAAACTTTGGAGCCCATTCTAAAGATGTTCCTCCTCCAGCAGAGAATAAAGCTACATCTGGTTTCAAAGAAACAGCTGTAGAAAGACCAACAATAGTATAATCTTTTCCATTAAAAGAGATTGTTTTTCCAACAGACCTTTCAGAGGCAACAGGAATTAATTCTGTTACAGGGAAATTACGTTCTTCAAGAACTTTAAGCATAACGTTGCCAACTAAACCGGTGGCTCCAACAACAGCGACTTTCATTTTAATACAAATTAATTTGCAAAATTATACCATTTAATTTTTTAAAGCACCTATTTTAATGAAAAATTTTAATAAAAATTGAATGTAAAAAAAGCCTTTATGATAATTAATAAAGGCTTTTTTGAGAATTATGTAATACCCTTATTTTTTTAAGAGATCTCTAATTTCAGCAAGCAAATCATTATCAGAAGGTCCTGCTGGAGGAGCTGGAGCCTCTTCTTCTTTTTTCTTCATTCTGTTAATACCTTTAATAACCATAAACATAACAAAGGCAACAATAATAAAGTCAATAGTATTAGTTAAAAAATCACCATAAAGTATGGCAACTTCGCCAGATACTTCACCAGCATCATTTGCGACACCTTCAGTAATCACATATTTTAAGTCTTTAAAATCGGAATTAAATATTAGTCCAACTAATGGGGAAACAATTCCACCTGTGAACGAAGTTACTACCTTATTAAATGCAGCACCCATTACAAAAGCAACGGCAATATCTACCAAGTTGCCCTTCATTGCAAATTCTTTAAATTCTTTAAGCATAATCTTTAAAATTTTAGTTAGTGAGCAACTAATATAGGTAAAATTATCAAAAATAATAAATGAACCTAAACAGGGCTATTTTATAATTATACGCTTAATGCGTTGTGAAATAGCTGTAATTATTTCATAAGAAATGGTGTTCGCGGTTTCAGAAAATTCAGTTGCTGTTGGATGCTTTCCAAAAACAATAACCTCGTCTCCTTCTTTACAATCTATACCTGTAACATTAACCATAATCATATCCATACAAACATTGCCAATGATTGGTGCTTTTGCGCCATTGATTGTTATAAAGCCTTTTCCATTGCCATATTGACGACCAATGCCATCTGCATGACCTATTGGTATAGTTGCTGTTTGTAAAAAAGAATCACTTATATAGGCTCTATTATAACCCACACTTTCGCCTGGTTCAATCTTATGAATTTGAGAAATTACAGATTTCAGAGTTGCAATAGGCCTGAAGTGCATATCCTCTTTTTCAGAATTACCAAAACCGTATAAACCAATACCACTGCGCACCATATCTAAATGCGCTTTGGAATAATTCAAAACTCCAGAGGTATTGCAAATATGAAGCAGTGGCCTAAATCCTGTTTTTTTAATGAAATTTTCAGAAATAGCTTCAAAAGACAATATTTGATTATTTGTAAATTCATTTTCGTTTAAATCTTCACTTGCTGCAAGATGGGAAAAGATAGATTTTACTTTTACAGCTTTTGATGATTGAATTTTTGAGACAACATAATCAACATCATTCTCCCAAAACCCAAGTCTGTTCAATCCAGTATTAAATTTAATATGAACAGGATAATTGCTTTGATTTTCTTTTTCTGCTACTTTAATAAATTCATTTAAAACTTTTGCATTGTAAAGGCTAGGTTCTAAACAACGTTGGATTAATAGTTTAAAACCCACAGACTGTGGGTGCAAGATCAATATAGGTTTCGTTATTCCAGCATCACGTAAAGCAGCACCTTCACTTGTATAAGCTACAGCGAAATAATCTACATTTAGTGTTTCAAGGTATTTTGCTATAACTATGGCATCGCTTCCATAAGCAAAAGCCTTAATTACTGCCAAAAATTTAGTTTTGGGCTGGAGTTTAGATTTTAAATACTCATAGTTATGCTTAAGAGCTTTTAAATCTATTTCAAGTACAGTTTCTTGCGCTTTAGGCATTGGAGCTTTTTGGTTTAGAAAACACTTCTTCAGCGTCATTAACCCTCATGTTTCTAACTTTGTCTCTTAACATAGCTTTATAAAAAGCAGCCCGACTCAATGGTTCATACTCATCAACTTCGCCGAGAAGAACAAGGTCATTGCTCTTGGCTTTTCTGTAGCTGTATTGTGCCAAATTTCCTGTTCTTGTACAAACAGCGTGTACTTTGGTTACATATTCTGCAGTAGCCATTAAATTAGGCATTGGGCCAAAAGGGTTTCCTTTAAAGTCCATATCCAAACCAGCAACGATTACACGGACTCCACGATTAGCAAGCTCGTTACAGACATTTACAATCTCATCGTCAAAAAACTGGGCTTCATCTATACCAACTACATCACAGTCTGCTGCCAAAATAGGAATATTAGCTGCTGCTGGAACTGGAGTTGAACGAATCTCATTATCATCATGTGAAATAACTTTTTCATCATCATAGCGCACATCTAAGGCAGGTTTAAAAATTTCAACTTTTTGTCTTGCAAATTTAGCTCGTTTTAGTCTACGGATTAATTCTTCTGTTTTCCCAGAAAACATTGAGCCGCAAATAACTTCTATCCAGCCAAATTGTTCTTTATGATTTACTGTATTTTCAAGAAACATTTTGTAATTTTAACACTAAAACAAAGCAAATTTTCGTTTTAATAAAGGTGGCGTAAATTTATTAAAAAACAAAAACCTAAATTAGATTAAATCATAAAAGTTATGAAGAAGAAGTTAGAATCAGAATTAGTTAGCATCGCACACAGGATTCTGAAGTTAAAGGGAAAAGAAGATGTTATAAAAATGCATGCAGAAGTAACGGAGCTTTATGAAAAGTTGTCTGTTTTAAAGTTTGCGCACCAACAGTTTGAGGGCAATATTCCAACCATTGGCAATGATTCGTCCTTTTTTGAAATGTTAGACAAGGCATTTAATAATAAGATTAGTGATAATATTGAGATAGAAGATAGGATTTATATCAATCTAGACGAAAAAGAGGATGACGGAATAATGGAACCAGCTATAGAAAAAATAAAACATATGGTTGCACATATGCCTCAAGAAGAGCAGGAAACAAAACCTATTGTGGAAAAAACTTCGGCGAGTTCTTTACAACATAAGTACTCTTTAGAAGATATCACTGCAGATTTTAGAGACGTGCCAGTTTTTGAACCTGTTTCCGTGGACAATACACAAAAATCGCTTAACGATAAACTTAAAAGTAAATCGATTGTAATTGGTTTGAATGATAAAATAGCTTTCATAAAACATCTGTTTGAAGGCAAAAATGAAGATTATGAAAGAGTACTTTCACAAATCAACACCTCAAACTCTTTTGAAGAAATAAATAAGCTCATTAAAACTATTGTAAAACCAGATTACAATAACTGGCAAGGCAAAGAAGACTATGAAGAGCGATTTATGGAGCTTATTCAAAGCAAGTTTAATTAATGAGTAAACTCTATATTGTTCCTACGCCTATTGGAAACTTAAAAGACATTACTTTTAGGGCTATAGAGGTTTTAAAGGAAGTAGATTTGATTCTTGCGGAAGACACCCGAACTTCAGGAAAACTATTAAAACATTTTGAAATTTCTACACCAGCGCAATCACATCACATGCACAATGAGCACAAAACGGTTGAAGGCTTAACCAATAAATTAAAATCAGGAATAAGCATTGCATTAATAAGTGATGCTGGAACACCAGCAATTTCCGATCCTGGGTTTTTACTTACTAGGGCTTGTATTGAAAACAACATTGAAGTTGAATGCTTACCAGGCGCAACAGCGTTTGTACCAGCCTTGGTTAATTCTGGTTTACCAAATGATAAATTTGTATTTGAAGGTTTTCTTCCAGTAAAAAAAGGAAGACAAACAAGATTAAAATTGCTTTCAGAAGAAACAAGAACCATGGTTTTCTATGAGTCTCCACATAAACTCATTAAAACATTATCTAATTTCTGCGAGTATTTTGGCGAAGACAGACCAGTTTCGGTTTCGCGAGAACTTACCAAAATCTTCGAAGAAACTATTCGTGGAACAGCTAAAGAAGTTTTAGAACACTACACAAATAAACCTCCGAAAGGTGAAATTGTGATTGTGGTTGAAGGAAAAAAGTAATGCGAGATCTATTGCAAAACATAAGGCAATGTTCTATTTGTAAGGAACATTTACCGCTTGGGCCAAACCCAGTGGTTTCGGCACATCCAAAATCTAAAATAGTCATTATTGGCCAAGCTCCAGGAACCAAAGTACATGCGTCTGGGATTCCTTGGGATGATGCAAGTGGTAGACAGTTAAGAAAATGGCTAGATGTTTCCGATAAAGATTTTTACGATGCAACTAAATTTGCTATAATCCCAATGGGATTCTGTTATCCTGGAAAAGGAAAGAGTGGAGATTTACCACCAAGGCCTGAGTGTGCACCTCAATGGCATCAGACATTATTAGATAAGATGCCAGACATAGAATTGATTATTTTAATTGGAATGTATGCTCAAAACTATTACTTAAAAGACAAAGCAAAGACAACATTAACCAATACTGTAAAAAACCATCAAGAGTATTTGCCATATTACTTTCCATTACCACATCCAAGCCCTAGAAATCGTTTTTGGTTAAGTAAGAATCCTTGGTTTGAGGATGAAGTTGTACATGAACTAAAGAAAAGAGTTAAGAAGTTGATATAAGGGTTGGTGAATTAGACTTTTAAAGTAAACTACCAATCCACTTAAAACGAGATTGTGATTGTTGTTGGTGGAAAGAAATAGGTTTATTAATTTAAAATTGTTCTAAAATTATATCAGTAAAAAATTATGTAGCTTTACAAAAACAATGAAATATGGTGTCAGAAAAAATTGAAAAAGCATTAAATAATCAAATTAGAATAGAAGCAGAATCGGCACAAATATATTTGGCAATGGCTTGCTGGGCAGAAGTAAAAGGTCTTGAAGGCGTTGCCGGATTTATGTACGGTCAATCTGACGAAGAACGAAACCACATGCTTAAATTGGTAAAATTTGTAAACGAACGTGGTGGTCATGCTCAAATATCTGCCTTAAAAGCTCCAGACATAACATTCAATTCTTTCAAAGACATGTTTGAAATGCTATTTAAGCATGAAGTTTTGGTATCTGAAAGCATAAATGAATTAGTGCATATAGCTTTAGAAGAAAAAGATTATGCAACTCATAACTTTTTACAATGGTATGTTTCTGAACAAATAGAAGAAGAGGCAATGGCACGTACCATTCTTGATAAAATCAATCTTATAGGAGATGACAAAGGCGGACTTTATTTGTTTGACAGAGACATACAACAAATCACGATTACTACTGCAGCTTCAGGCAATATAAAAGAATAATTATAAACATTATTAAGAATTAAATAAATGCTGTAAGTAGTGCCCTTGCTACTATTTGCTTAAATATGTAGCATAAAAATGTTCTATCAATAATCAAACATGCTTTCCTTTATTCCAACCATGCTTTCCTAAATATTGGTTGCCACTTTCTACTGCACCTTCTTCAATTGAGGTTCCCATACTATCATTCCAGCGGTTTAGGTAACCGAATAAAGAAATAACACCAAGCATTTCCACGATTTCGCCTTCATTCCAATGTTTATAAAGCCTATTTTTTATTTCTTCATTAACAGCATTTGGCACTTGCGAAGCTGCCAGACTAAAATCTAGAGCAGAACGTTCTGCTTCAGAAAAAGCAGGATGTGTTCTATACTCCCAAATATTGTCTAGTTGCTTTTGCTCTGCACCATAACGTTCGGCAGCTCTTATAGCATGTGCCTGACAATACCTGCAACCAGTAGCGTTACTAGAAACCCAAGCAATCATACGTTTTAATGCCGAGGTAACACGTCCTTCGTTAGCCATAACGGCTTTATTTAAATTAATAAACGCTTTACTTATAGCTGGTCTGTGTTGCATGGTGAGTACAGAATTTGGGCAAAAACCTAGTGTTTCGTTAAAGAATTCAGCAAGCTTTTTTGTTTCTAAATCATGGTTAGCAGATAATGGTGTTACTAATGGCATATTTTTATTATTTAGTAGTATTTTTGACTTATATAGTATTTAAACTGTGCTAAAGTTATAAGTATTTAAAGTTTAAAACAACAGCTTTAAATATTTTAGGCACTCTTAACTTAAAACTTAAAATATGGCAGATAAAATCACAACACAATGGAAAGGAAATATGGTTTTTGAATCAGACAATCCAAGATGGCCTTCTATTATGATGGATGCTTCAAAAGATTTTGGTGGCACAAATTCTGGGGCAGCTCCCAAAGCCATGATGTTAGCGTCTCTTGCAGGCTGTTCGGGACTTGATATTGTGTCTGTTTTAAATAAAATGAAAGTAAAAATTGATGATTTTAAAATGGAAGTTTCTGGAGAACTGACAGATGAACACCCAAAATATTACCACACAGTAACTGTTGATTATCATTTTTACGGAGATAATTTACCACAAGGAAAGATTAAAAAAGCAGTCGATTTATCCATTGAAAAATATTGCGGAGTTATGGCTATGTTCAGAAAATTCGCCAATATAAAGACAGAAATTCATTATCATAATAAATAGGGATGCGCTGGACGCTTAAACCGAAACCCAATCAAGAAAAAGTAAAGATCTTACAAGAAGCATTACAAGTTGATGAAACTGTAGCTTCGCTTTTAGTGCAACGCGGTATTGAAACTTACGAGGAAGCAAAAACTTTTTTCAGACCAAGCTTGAGCGATTTACACGATCCATTCTTGATGAAAGATATGGACAAAGCTGTTGCCAGAATAGAAAGCGCAATATCCAATAATGAAAATATTTTGGTTTACGGCGATTATGATGTGGACGGAACAACTTCTGTTGCTCTAATATCAACGTATTTAAAAACCAAGACAGCGAATGTTGCAACATATATTCCAGATAGATATGATGAAGGTTATGGTATTTCAATAAAAGGAATTGATTTTGCACATGATAATGACTTTTCACTGATCATTGCTCTAGATTGCGGTATAAAGGCAATAGACAAAGTAGCTTATGCTAAAGAAAAAGAGATAGATTTTATAATATGTGACCATCACAGACCAGGAAATGAAATGCCTCAAGCGGTTGCGATTTTAGACCCAAAACGAGAAGATTGCAATTATCCTTATAAAGAATTATGTGGCTGTGGAGTCGGCTTCAAATTAGTTCAAGCTATAGCTTTAAAGGAAGGAAAAACAGTTGAAGATTTAGTTGAATATTTAGATTTAGTCGCAACAGCAATTGGAGCAGATATTGTTCCTATAACAGATGAGAACAGAACTTTGGCATATTTTGGCTTACAAGTAATTAATGAAAATCCAAGACCAGGAATTAAGGCTATCATTGCAGAAGTTAAAAAAGAAAAACTCACCATTACAGATGTGGTTTTTATTGTTGCACCAAGAATAAATGCCGCAGGACGAATGAAGCATGGAAATCATGCAGTAACCCTTTTAACCGAAACAGATTTTAACCTAGCTGTAGAATATGCCATAGATATTAATCAATTTAATACAGACAGACGTGATGCAGATCAACGAATTACAGAAGAAGCTCTTCAACAAATTGAAGAACAAAAAGAACAGAACCGCCTTACTACTGTTGTTTACCATGAAACTTGGCATAAAGGTGTTATTGGTATTGTGGCTTCTAGATTAATAGAAACCTATTATAGACCAACTTTGGTTTTTACAAAAAGCGGAGAGAAATTGGCAGCATCCGCACGATCTGTTTCAGGATTTGACGTGTACAATGCGTTGGAATCATGCAGTGAGTATATAGAACAGTTTGGAGGCCATAAATATGCTGCAGGATTAACACTCAAAGAAAAAAACTACGAAGCGTTTAAGCAAGCCTTTGAAGATGAAGTTTCAAAAACTATTGATAAATCTCTACTCATTCCAGAAATTAAAATTGATTGCCAAATCGATTTAAGCGAAGTTACTTTTAAGTTTTATCGTATTCTCTGTCAGTTTGCCCCATTTGGACCAGGAAATATGACGCCCATTTTTATAACCGAAAATTTAAAAGATACTGGTTATGGAAAGTGTGTAGGTGAAAACAACAAGCACTTAAGAGTTACAGTAACACAAACAGGAAAAGAGAAATTAGTTGGTATTGGTTTTAACCTTGGAGACAAATATGAAATGGTTTCTAACAAAAAATCTTTTAGAACAGTATACTCTATTGATGAAAACGAGTGGAATGGCAAGGTGTCACTTCAGTTAAAACTACGAGATGTAAAAGCATAACTTTTATGGCAAAAGCAGATCCTTACGCAGCGTTAAGGTTTAAAGAATTCAACACGTTTTTACTGGTTCGTTTTGTATTGGTTTTTGGCTGGTCTATGCAATTTATTGTGATAGAATGGGAAGTCTATAGTATGACTAAAGACCCATTATCTCTCGGGATTATTGGTTTGATGGAAATTATTCCTGCACTAACTATGGCACTCTTTGCAGGGCATATTGTTGATCAAAAGGAAAAACGAAATCTTCTTGCTACTTGTATTGCTGCATTCTCGCTAATTAGCCTTGGGTTGTTCTTATTAACTTGGCCAAAAATTGTTTCAGATTGGTCTAAAAACACAATTTTATATTGTATATACGCTCTCGTTTTTTTTGGCGGATTTTTACGTTCATTTTTTGGCCCAACCATTTTTTCTCTAGTTGCATTAATAGTTCCGAAAAAGTTATATCCAAACGCTGCAACCTGGAATAGTACAACTTGGCAAATGGCAACAGTTTTAGGACCAGCATTTGCTGGGTTTTCTATAAACTGGATTGGCGTTCATTGGTCACTCTGTATCATTTTCGGATTGGTGGTTTTGTCATTTCTCATTCTTTTGAAAATACCAAGAAAGCCTATTTTAAATCCTAAAATTGGAGAACCTGTAATACAAAGCTTAAAGGAAGGAATCAGGTTTGTATTTAAGACCAAAGCTATTTTAGGAGCCTTAAGTTTAGATATGATTGCTGTTTTATTTGGAGGAGCAGTAGCTCTTTTGCCCATTTATGCACAAGATATTTTAAAAGTTGGTCCAGAAGGTTTCGGAATTTTACGTGCCGCACCAGCAGTTGGTGCATTTTTAACCATGTTTATTACAGCCTATCTTCCAATAAGTAAACGTGCAGGCATGAAATTATTAGGAGCAGTCTTTGGGTTTGGTGTTTGTATAATTGTTTTTGGAATTTCTTCAATTTTTTGGATTTCGGTAGTTGCTTTGTTCTTCAGTGGTGTTACTGATGGTGTTTCAATGGTTGTACGACAAACAATACTTCAGTTAAAAACACCAGACAATATGCGTGGTCGTGTAGCATCTGTGAACTCAATGTTTGTTGGTTCGTCTAATGAATTAGGTGCTTTTGAAAGTGGTTTGACAGCTAAACTTATGGGAACTGTTACTGCTGTAGTCTTTGGAGGCACAATGACCATAATAACTGTACTAACTATGGGAATTGCATCACCTTCGTTTAGAAAATTAGATTTAAGAAAAGACGTAGAAGAACACGAAAATGAAAATTAATAGGATTTCAATTCAAAATTATTGCCATCAAAAACACCATAAGTAAAATGTGTTATCCAGTCACCCAGATTGATATATTTTGAATTGTTTCCTAGATCAATTTCCAGTGGAAGATGTCTATGACCAAAAATAAAATAATCATGATGCTTTTCGTTAAGTTTACGTTTGGAGTATTGTACCAACCATTCGTTGTCTTTACCGAGAAATTTAATATCTTCTTCGCCTGAAATTAGTCTATTTTTAATTGATAGATACTGTGCCAACTTAACACCCAAATCTGGATGTAGCCAGCGATATAACCATTTTGAAAACGAATTTGTAAAAACCTTTTTCATACGTTTGTAGCCTTTGTCTCCAGGACCTAAACCGTCACCATGTCCAATAAAAAAAGAAGTATTGTTAATTAAATACTCTTGAGGTGAATGATAAACAGGAATATTTAACTCTTCTTCAAAATAGCCGCTCATCCAAAGGTCGTGATTACCTACAAAATAATAAATTGGAATTCCAGAGTCTGTAATTTCAGCTAGTTTACCCAAAGTTCTTGTAAAACCTTTTGGAACAACCGTTTTGTACTCAAACCAAAAATCAAATAAATCACCTAAAAGGAAAATGGCAAAAGCATCTTGCTTTATTTCGTCAAGCCAAGCCACAAATTTTTTCTCACGAGGACGAGAATCCTCCTGTGTTGGCGCTCCAAGATGATTATCGGAAGCAAAGTATATTTTTTTTCCTAGCGGAATGTTCATCAATCAAATATATTATCTATTTCTAAATATTTTTGTTTCATTGTGCTTAAAGCAAATGCAGCAGCTGATGCCGTAAAAACAGAATAGTCTAACGCTCCTTTTATTCCAGTTGAAAACCACATGGAAATTGCAAAAAGCAGTAAAAGCCATCCGCTTAATTTGGCAAATAATTCAGTTTTATAACCCAAGATTAAGCAAATTGCAAAGACAATTTCTAATCCTGTTGCTATTATTCCTAGAATTGAAATTAAGTTTTCTGGAAACCATGGGTTAATAAGCTCTGTGTATTCTAAAAAATTGTTCCAATTTCCCCAAGCAGAAATTTCTGGACTCCAAAAGCCAAACCTGTCTGCGACAGCTGACAAAAACCCAATTCCTAAAGCGAGTCTTAAAAATAATTTTATCATTTTCTATTTATTG
>Ga0102947_1000727_pt1 | contig 11555 bp, 9 predicted proteins | sample SalPon2A_A_D2_MG_FD_78210 | JGI IMG/M metagenome (GOLD analysis project Ga0102947, IMG submission 78210) | Soil microbial communities from South San Francisco under conditions of wetland restoration - Salt Pond MetaG R2A_A_D2_MG | ecosystem: Environmental > Terrestrial > Soil > Wetlands | place... | reverse complement strand
GGCCTACGGAAGCTGAATCATCACCCGGTCACTACCTACCTGCACGGTGATCTGCTTGTTTTTGCCCAGCGATTCGAGGTCGTAGACCTGCCGCCACTGTTCCTGGGCTGGCTGGCGCAGGTCTGCGGCGACGCCGATGTAGCGGGCCATCTCGGCAGGCTCAAGGACGATACGCTCCATCGTGTTCGGATAGAGCACGACCTGCTGTGGCGGCACCACCAGTTCATCCCCCAGCGCTGCAACATCATCCTGCCAAAACGACTCGGGCGTTGCCGTGCGGAAGTTCGTAGCGTTGGAAAGCTGGTAGACACGCACACGGGCGGCATTGCCTCCTTCCCCGGGGCTGGTCGTGTTGAGATTGGAGGCCCCCATGACCTCTACGGTCAGCGCCCGCGAGCCACCGCCGCAGCCTGTCAGCAGCATAAGGGCCAGGAGCACGCTACCGCTAAAGAGCAGGGTTTTCAGATTCACTAGATGCTTCATTGACACTGTATGGGTTGGGTGATTGGTCAGTTATGAATGGTCCATCATCCGTTCTCAGTTACAGATAAGAACCGAAAACGGACAACTTAAAACCAGTAACCAAGACCTATCGCCGCTCGGTCATGCGAGCCAGGTAGGCTTTGATAAAGGCAGGCCGGTAAATGCGGCGCTCGCCCGAGGACCAGTCTTCGTTCCGTAACTCGTGCAGGTGCTGCTTCAGGCGCTTGAGCGTTTCGGCTTTTGCCAGCGCATCAATGCGATACTGCATCCCCTCCTTCTCTACCTCTGCCTCAATGGTTTCCGGGTCTATCTGATCGAGCAACCGTTGTGCGCCCTCGAGCGCTGCCGCCCGATACCCATCGAGCATGGCGATTTCGTGGACGGCTATGTCTTCCAGCGCTTTTTCAAAGAGGGCCAGCCGCTCGTTGGCATCTGCTTCGGGAATAGCCGGGTCGAGCAGGTGGCGTTTCAAGGTATCCGGGTTGCCCTGGTAGATAAATTCGGTATCGCCGGGCCGGGCAATGGTTTGCCCGATGAACTCGTGCCGGAACTGCCACGGGCCACTTACCAGCTTCGCCGCTACGTTTAGCACGGTATCGAGCACGCGATGCAGGCGTGGTGCGTCGGCATCCGGCGGGATGGCAGCACGCGGTGCCTGGGCAGGCGGCGTCGGGCGCGGTGGAGCTACAGGCGGAGGGGTTAGGGGCGGTGCCGATGTGGGAGACGACGATGTGGGAGGCGACGAAGCGGGCGGTGGCGCACTTTGTTGTACAACTCCCGGCCCACCCAGCATCTCGGCCACCAGCCGGTAGGCATCGTGCCGCTCTTCGCCTTCCATCACCGATTGTATCGCCTCCTGCAGAGCATCGTCCCGCCGCACGGGCAGCGCCTGGTCATAGTTTTTGCGCATGCTCCGCAGGGCCGCGCCGAGCAACTGCACATCTTCCTCGAACGGATTCTGGAAACTCGCATCGAAGACTGTTCGGTCATAGTCCGGCACGGCAGGCCGCTCCTGCATATCGGCCACCACATCGAATGTAATCTCGAACTCGCCGACGCGAATGAGATCCCCGGTGTAAATCTCGTGCGGCTTTCCTGACTCGATCCGGTTGCCGTTGAGGTAGGTAAAGTTTTTGCTGCCGAGGTCTTTCAACCAGAACTGCACGCCCTGCTGCGTAATCTCGGCGTGCTGCTTGCTGACGACGCGCTTCGTGTCGTTCAAAGGTAGCTCATTCGCTCCATCCCGCCCAATGGTCACCCGCTGCTGATGAAACACATAGGCATCGGGCTGCGGGGCCGGGTCATCGGTCTTTTTAACCAACAGCTTGAACGGCATGGATCGGCTAACGAGCAATCAAAGCGTGAACGTATCGCGAGCGGAGATAGAAAGGTAATGTATGGGATCGTGCCGTCAGAGGAAAGCGCTTTGGAGAGGTCAATGGAGAAAGGCGATGATTTATTGTGCCTAGTAAGCCAGTCTCTCCCTTGTACCGTTGACCTGCTACGATAGTCGTGCAGTCAACTCAAGAAGTTCGTCGGCGTTGAAAGGTTTGCTGAGATAGGCACTGAAGCCAAGTTCGCGGAACCGCTCCTGGTCGCCCGGCAGCGCATAGGCCGTGATGGCAGCAATGGGCACATCGTGATAGGCTGGCATAGCACGAAGTTCGCGCAACACATCGGCCCCATTCGGCCCATCGCCGAGGTTGATGTCCAGCAGTACAATGTCGAACTCTACCCGAAACGCTTCGAGCAGTGCCTCTTCGGCATTGCCAACGATAGTCACTTCGAAATCTTCTTCGAGCAGGCTTTCGATAAGATATTGCGTGTTCTCGTTGTCCTCCACCAGCAGAATTTTGGGCTTCGTCAGCGGCGCATCCAGCGAGAGGTGCGGCTGATCTTGTTGCCCACCTGCTGCGAGGCTCACCGTTTCTTCCTGCGGCACAGCTACCGGGAACGCGACGGTAAATACGCTGCCTTTCCCCTTCTCGCTCTCGACGCTGATCTCGCCATCCATCAGATGAACCAGCCGCTGCGTAATAGAGAGGCCGAGGCCGCTGCCCTCGTGCGTACGACTGAGCCCCGTCGATTCCTGCCGAAAAACATCGAACAGGTGTGGCATGAAGGCCTTGTCGATGCCTACGCCCGTATCTTCAACGCGCACATAGACCTGTTCTTCGTCTTCGAGGAGACGCACCGTCACGCCGCCTTCTTCTGTAAATTTGATGGCATTGCCGATCAGGTTTTGGAGAATGCTGTTGAAGCCGCCCTTGTCGAGCCGCACATGGGCGTCTTCGGCACCGGGTTCGATATCCACCGTCAGGTCGAGGCCTTTCTCTTGCGCTTGGGCCTGGAAAAGCTGGGTGGCTGCCGTCACCTCCTCCTTGATGGCTACCGTCTCCAGTTCCACCTCTACGCGGTTGGCTTCTAGCTTGGCAAGGTCGAGCACCGAGTTGAGCGTTTCCTTGAGCCGCTCGCCGCTGTTCTCGATGAGCCGGGCGTACTTGCGCTGCTTGCCCGTCACCAGCCGCGTGAGCAACGAGGCAAACCCGATGATTCCCGTCAGCGGCGTGCGGATCTCGTGGCTCATGTTAGCGAGAAAAGCCGACTTCGCACGGTTGGCGGCTTCGGCCGTCAGCTTGGCCTGGCGGAGCGTCTGCTCGTACTGCTTACGCTTGGTGATGTCTTGCAAGAAACCAGCATACTTTTTCTCACCGGCCAGTTCAAACGAACTCAAGGCCAGTGAGGCCGGAAACGTGGTGCCATCCTTGCGCCGCCCCGTCACCTCGTCGCTCTGCCCCAGGCTCCACTCGTCCTCACTCGCCTTGGCGCTCCCGTTGCGGCTTTCGTGGCTGGGCGAATACACCACCTCGTTGACATTCTTGCCCATCACGTCCTCGGCTTTATAGCCAAACAGGACTTCTGCCGCCCGGTTGAAGGTTTCGATGGTACCCTCGGCGTTGGTGACGATGATGCCCTCGGCAGAGGTTTCGAGGATGATGCGCTGGCGGCGAGCCTTGTCTTCGAGCTCGACGATCTGCGCCTGGATCTGCCGGGCCATCGTGTCGAAGGCGCGGGCCAGCACGCCGATTTCGTCCTGGCGGCGGACAGGCAGATTCATCTCTTCGTCGTCGGTGCCGAAACGCGAGATGGCGTGCGTTACGCTACGCAAGGGACGCGTCAGGTAATTGGAGAAAACGAGCGCCAGGATGATGCCCCACACGGCAAAGAGCACCGTGATGAGCGCACTCCGGTTGCGCACCTTTGTCACGCCATCCAGATACAGGTCGCGGGGCGAAGTCGCCGCCAACACCAGGAAATGCTGATCTGTCTTGAGGTAGTACGGGATGCGCTCAAAGTAAGCCAGTGTCGGCCCCTCGGTTTGCATCATAGAAGCTGGCAACACGTCGCTCGTCCCGGCAAACCACGTTTTGATGCTGGGGAAATGCTTCTGCACCAGCGCCGTCGAATCCAAAGACGCTATTTGCTCCTCCTCCACATCAGCCTGCGCTACCGGCGACACAGCCAATGAGTCGCCGTCGGCCAGCGAATCCCCGACCTCCACCGAAAGCGAATCCGTGACGACGAGCGAATCGGGGGCAGCCCGTTGGTCCAAAGCCGCCGCCATCGGAGAAAGCGAATCGGGGCGCACGAGCAGTTCGCCCCAGTTATTGGCGAGATAGAGCGACACCTCAGGATCAACGAGATCGGCCAGGGCGCGAAGCTGATGCCGGAAATCCACATTGACGATAAGGATGCCGAAGGGCTGCCCCCGGCTATCGTGGACTGGCGATGCCACGCGTAAGGTAGGGATGCCTGAAGCCACCTCTCCTTCTTCTCGGTGCAGGTCGATGGGCGAAAGGTATACCTGTCCTTCAGGTAAATTCACGGCCTCCGTGAAATACGACTGGGTGCCCTTTTGCTGCAATGCCGACCGAGGCGTTCGGAAGACCGTGCTGTCTCCCTGCGCCTCCATTCTCAAAATTTCCCGTCCACCATCCGCCAGACCAATCAGCCGAATTTGCAGATACGATGGGCGGTTTTCCAGAAAGACAGCAAAGATTCCGGCCAATTGATCGAGCCATTCCGCTTCGCTGTGGTTGGTCAACCGGTCAAGACGTCCTTCGCTCCGGCTAATAAGCGGACCGTTGCGGGCGCGCATCAACCCCTCCACTGGCGGCGTCTCGGCCAGGAACCAGACATCTTTGCTGATGGCTTCGAGACTGGCAAAGAACCGCACCTCGACTGTCTCTGCCGTGTGCTCTAGCCGCACCGTAGACGATTCGAACAGCGCATTGCTGGCTCCCCAGAAAACCAGAAAGCCGACCGTCGCGGTAGCTACCAGCACGAGCAGGGAGAAGATGAGCGCCAGTTTGCCTGCAATACCACCTTTCATGTACCGTGTCGCCGTCTGTTCTCAGATGCGGGCGCTAGCCAGGAAATCAGCAACAGCCTATTCGGGTTCGGTTTCCTGGAGGAGGGCCATCGCCGTATCGATAAACTGGTCGAACGTAAAGGGCTTGAGGAGAAAAGCATCGGCTCCTTTGGCCAGGCATTGCTGCCGTACAACGTCGCGCGCGTCGGCGGTAATAAACATAAACGGAATCTGCCCGGTCGCCGGGTCGCTACGCAACTGATCCAGGATATCAATGCCGCTGAGGCCCACCATGTACAGATCGCTGACGACCAGATCCGGCTTGTGCTCGCGGCTCAGCGCAATACCGGCCTCGCCGTTACGGGCACTGATGACTTCCAGCCCTTCGGCCTCGAACATGACTTCGATGCACTCCAGGATGGTGGGGTCGTTCTCTATAACAAGCGCTGTTTTTGCCATACTCTTCCCTATAACCGGGCTTCTTTTTGTGCTGTACCTGCGAAGTCTTTCGCAACAGCAACGGGGTATGAAACGCCACACACACCACAAGTTCAATACCAGAGTGGTCGTCTGTGCAGATCGTCACTAAATTGTCAACAAATAGAAGCCGTTCCTGATCCTATACGCTGAAGGGCCATGCGCATCACAAAACAAGAAGTACGGGGAAAAGAAAACACACAGATGCTCCCTCAGCCACAGTACAAGACATTATCATGTAGGGACGGTTGTTGGACTGGTCGCCTCCTCGGTACCACCTACGCCAACAAGCCACGCTGATCCCCCTTTGGCAAACAACTCCTTCATCTTCGAAAAGATCAGCAAGAAAGGGTATGACCACCTCCGTGATCAATCTACGATGTCGCTGTGGCGGCGGCCTCTGCCGAGGACGATGATGCAGCAGCCTGCCCGGAGACGCGTGCAACATAAACAGGGCACGATGCCGTCCGTACGACGCGCTCGGTGACGCTGCCCAGGAAGAGCCGCTCCAGCCCTCCCATCTGCCGCGACGCCATGCAGATCAGATCCACCTGCCGATCCACAGCCGCCTCGACGACGGTCTTCGCCACGGGCCCTTCAGTGATGTGTATCGTATAGGGCACCTCGGGGCCCCCCGCGCTGGCATACAGCTTCTCGGCATAGGCCCGTGCCTTGTCGCTGATCTCTGGCACCAGTTCGTAGATAGATGTCGGCGTCAGCAGGGTGACGCTGTAGGGAAGCGGCTGGATGACGTGCATCAGATGCAGTTCGGCCCCGTAGCCTGCTGCGAGGCGTTTGGCTACTGCCACCAGCCCCCGGCTCTGTTCAGCCAGATCAAGCGGTACCAGGATGCGCTGGATGGGGTGAGCTTCGTCGCCATGATCAGGCAGCATCCGTACCGATAGCACATCGCAGGACGCCTTGTGGATAACCTCCTCGGCGACACTGCCGAGCAAGAGATGCCGAATCCCGCGTCTGCCGTGCGTGCCCATTACGATGATATCAATGCCTTCCGATTCGGCGTATTCCAGAATGACTGGCCCTGCCGTTACGCCCTGCGACAACACGGGCGTCAGTGACACATCGCGGTACGAGTGCGCCTCAACGAGCGCCTGCATATTCTGCTCCCCTTCCTGCTGAAGCTTGATCTCGAAGCCCGTTCTAGCCACTTCTCCGGTCTCATCATCCGCAGACGAATCACCGAAAATGGGCACGACATGGAGGACATGCAACGCGGCTTCGTGGTGCCGGGCCAGGTGGCAAGCATGGTCGAGGGCAGCCGAAGCTCCTTCCGAAAAGTCCGTCGGGTGCAGTATCTTTTTGATAGGACGCATGGCGTTTCTCGGTTGGGAATGTGGGAGTTGTCGAAGGCAGGATTCGTGTTACGCAACACGCATCTCATGCAGTTTCCATCGTCTGCGTGTTCTCCGGCGTTGGCGTTGTCAGCAGGCTCTTGCCAAAGCTCTTCACCGTGAACACAGGCACGGGCACCCGTTGGACGACTTTTTCGGCCACGCTGCCCATCAGAAAATGCTCTAGGCCGCGCAGGCCATGCGTGGCGAGCACCACCCAATCGTTCTTGTGCGCCTCGGCGAAAGCCACGATCTCTTGTGCCGGATTGCCCCCGGTGACGTGGAAATCGGCCTCTACGGCTGGCCCCTTCGTCTCCTCAAAAAACGCCTTAAGTTCGGCATACGACGTTTCTTCAATGTCGGGATGCAGGTCGTAGACGGAAGCAACCTCGATGTGATAAAAGGACGGATGCAGGATGTCCTCAATCACATGCAGCAGGTCGAGGCGGGCGTTGTAGAGCGCGGCGATTTCGCGGGCATGCGCCAGTACCGTCCGGGCATGGCGTGAGAAGTCGATGGGCACCAGGATAGAGGAGGGTATCTGTGCAGGTCCGGCCCCAGCCTCGGGTGCATGCACGGTGAGCACCGGGCACGGGGCATGCCGCACCACGTCGGCGGCGACACTACCGAGTAACCACCGGCGCACGCCCCGCCGCCCATGCGTACCCACCACGATCAAGTCGATGTCCTGTTGCTCGGCATAGGCCAGAATCCCCGCGTCTACGCTGATTTCGCGGATTACAGCCTCTACCCCTTTGCGCCCGTCCAGTCCTTCACGCAGTTGCTCTTCCACATCTATGTCGGAAAAGGCGGAAACGACAGACGCATAAGTGTTCTCATACATCACATCGACGGCGACCTGATGCACGGTGGCCCCTACCCGATCTGCCAGATCAAGCGCCTGCGTGAGGGCTTGTTTAGCGGGTGCGGTGAAGTTCTGCGGTACCAGTATCTTGTTAAGCCTGAGCATGACGGTTGCCTCCCCATCACCTACGCGGATCTATGGTGTGCGATTAACTTACCGGAGGAGACCATCAGGCCGTCGAGGCATCCCATCCGCCCGTAGAAACGCCGAACAGCGCATAAAGCGGGCACCGACCGGCCATGCCGGTAATGAGCAACACCAGCCCAATCAGTCCCCACCAGCTTCCCAGAACGAGCCCCAGCGCCAGCGTAAAAATACCTGCAAAGACACGAATGACCTGATCGACCTTGCCTACATCGCCTTTCATGTTACCTCCTCCGTTTGAAGAATACCTCGGCGACCGTACACCGCCTGTTGGAGGCTAACATCGAACTTCGCCACTGCCCTTGTTGAGAGGCATTAACGCATGCCCGTTGTGGGCATTGTTTGCAGCACGGTGTCGGGGAATTACTTACAGAGGCTTCTTATAAGAAAACCGCAGAGTACGGGGAGAAAATGCCAAGTCCACAAAGGAAGCTTTCCTGAATGGTTTCAGCGTTTTCCCTGCATTCTCTGCGGTTAGACACCTGGCAGAAAGAACTCAAGGACCGGAAACGACCCTCACCCGACACTTTCGCTCTCGACCCACTGCACGGCGTGCTGCATCAACTCGGACGCCGACTTCAGGCTGAGTTTGTCTTTGATCCGCGCCCGGTACGACTCCACGGTCTTGACGGAGAGGTGCAGACGCTCGGCGATCTCGCGGGTGCCGAGGCCGCGCCCGGTGAGTTCAAACACCTCCAGTTCGCGGTCGCTCAACACTTCCAGCGGCGACTGCGTCAGTTGGGGTCGCCCGGAGACCAGGCCCAGCAAGAGCCGCTCGTTGATCTCTTCGCTGACGTAGATGCCGCCACTGAGCACGCGCCGCACCGCCTTCACGATGAGGTTACCGGCTTCGAGCTTCATCACGTAGCCCCGCGCCCCGGCCCGAATGGCCCGCTCGGCATAGAGCGTTTCATCGTGCCGCGAGACGACGAGCGTCCGCATATCCGGGTAGAGGGCCTGCATGTGCTTGATCAGTTCCAACCCCCCCATCGTTGGGAGCGAGATGTCCACGATCGCCAGATCCGGCTCGACGGAATCGAGCATGGCGAGGGCTTCCTCGGCATCGGCAGCCTGTCCGCAGACTGTCAGATCCGGCTCGGCATCGAGGGTAAGGCCGAGGCCCTTACGCATAAGGGGATGGTCGTCAACGATCAGTATCTTTTTCATGATGCTATAGGTTTACGGGTCAACCAGCGGCCCGGTGGAGGGGTTCGTCTGTACGGCGGAGGGTGCAGGTGATGATGGTACCTTTCTCCACGCCGCGTGCAATCTCCAACGTGGCCCCAATCACCCGCGCTCGATATTGCATGATGCGCACGCCCATGCCCGGCCGGTCTTCGTCAAGGTCTTCGGGAAAGCCGATCCCATCATCGACGATGCGCAGGCGGACACGCCCCCAGCCAGATGCCAGGAGCATGCGCACATGGGGCGCTTTGCCATGTTTGACGGCATTGCTCACCGCTTCCTGCGCGATGCGATAGAGATGCGTCGCCACGCTGTTGTCGTGGATCAAGACCGAACCGATTTGCTCAAAGCTACAGCGGATGCCAAAAAGCCGTTCGGCGTTGAGGGCCAGCCGTTCCAACGCATCTACCAGCCCGCGCCCTTCCAGATCGACCGGAATGAGGCCCCGGGCCAGCGTGCGGGCGTATTGGTCGGCTTCCTTGATGAGATCTGTGATCTCAGCCAGTTCTTCGGCTTCGGCCTGCCCTTTGGCTTCCATCGCCCGTGTCAGGTTCTGCGCAATCAGACCGATGCCGGTCAGCATCTGGCCGAGGTTGTCGTGCAGATCCTGCCCGATGCGGCGGCGTTCCTGATCGCTGATCCGCAAGGCTTCTTGCTCCAACCGACGCCGCTCCGTGATGTCGCGCACCAGCCCGGTGAAGATCCGCCGGTGGCCAAAGTCGACCTCGCTCACGGCCAGGTCGAGCGGGAACGTGGAGCCGTCCTTGTTTTGCCCCACCACTTCCCGCCCGATGCCAATGATTTTGCGGTGCCCTGTTTCGAGATAGTTGCGGATGTAGGAATCGTGTTCATCCTGATAGGGCGAGGGCATCAGGATATTTACATTCTCACCGATGACTTCTTCTGCCCGATAACCGAAGATGGATTCAGCGGCTTTGTTGAACGACTCAATGTGTCCCTGCTCGTCGATGGTGATGATGCCGTCTACGGTTGTATCGAGGATGGCACTGATGCGGGCTTCGTGCTCACGCAACTCACCAGCGGTCTGATAGTGACGCGTACGGCGTAGCACGCGGCGCTCGATCAGTTCCAGGCAGGTTTCGAGATATACTTCTGGAGCCGTCTTCGGCACGCAGTCATCCACCCCCGACGCCATGGCTTTTTCGAGATACGCGGCATCATCGACAGGCGCCAGGGCGAGCACAACGATCTCCTCGCCATCCCACTTTCGTAGTTGCGCGGTCATGGCTAGCCAGACCTCGTTCACTTCTGTCAACACCACCAGATACGGTTTGGCCTCTTGCACCAGCGCGAGGGCTGCGGCCTCATCGGCCACTACCCGTACATCGTAATCACGCTGCCGCAAAGTGGCTTCGATGAAGCCCTGCTGGTGATCGGCCTTGCCACAGAGGAGCGCTCGCATAGTTACCTGTTGTTTTGGTGTTGCGCTAAAAAGTACGAAATCAACGGGCTGCCCGCCGCGAGGCTTCCCTTACGGATCGTGTAGGGGAAACTATTACACAATCCCCTATACAATCTACCTTTCTCAGCAACTGTGGGGCACTCCCCCACACCATCCTGCGGGGTTCGCTTACGCATGGGGCAGGATTGGCCCGACGATCCAACGACTCGGGGTGGGCTTACTTGCGGCTTCCCCCACCGTGCTGTCTTTATCACTACTTCGTTGCTTTTGCGCCGGGTAGGAATACCCATTATTTTAGGCGCATTGCCCATAAGACTAGCTGCCATCGGCTCACCCAACACGCCTATGTCTTCTCATCCCCTGCCCTCTGGCTCATCGCCCACAGAAGCTCAACAGGCGGCAGATGCCCGCTCCAACATTGAGCTTTTCAGCTACGACGACCAGATCGTACGCCTCTTTGTACTCGCCACCGTCATCTGGGGCTTTGTTGGCATGCTCGTGGGTGTGCTGCTGGCACTCCAGTTACCCTTCTGGCCCGCCAACCTCGGCGAGTACCTGACCTTTGGGCGGCTGCGCCCGCTGCATACCAACGCGGTGATCTTTGCCTTCGCAGGCAACGCCATCTTCGCTGCCATCTATTATTCCACCCAACGGCTTTGCAAGGCCCGTATGTATAGCGATGTGATGAGCCGTATCCACTTCTGGGGCTGGCAGGCCATTATCGTTTCGGCAGCCATTACACTGCCGCTGGGCATCACGACGAGCAAGGAATACGCAGAACTGGAATGGCCCATTGACCTCGCCATCACGGTTATCTGGGTCATCTTCGCCGTGAATTTCTTCTGGACCCTCGCCAAGCGCCGCGAACAGCACATGTACGTGGCGCTCTGGTTTTATATCGCGACAATCATCACCGTCTCGGTGCTGCATGTAGGCAACAGCCTGGCGCTGCCGGTGAGCCTCTTCAAGAGCTACCCGATCTATGCGGGCGTGCAGGATGCGTTCGTCCAGTGGTGGTACGGGCACAACGCGGTGGCGTTCTTCCTGACGACGCCGTTCCTCGGGCTGATGTACTACTTCTTGCCGAAAGCGGCGGAGCGGCCGGTGTTTTCGTACCGCCTCTCCATTGTCCACTTCTGGAGCCTCGTATTCATCTACATCTGGGCCGGGCCGCACCACCTCAACTACACCGCCCTGCCCGAGTGGGCCACGACGATGGGCATGGTCTTCTCGGTGATGCTGTGGATGCCGAGT
>Ga0102947_1000725_pt1 | contig 11572 bp, 6 predicted proteins | sample SalPon2A_A_D2_MG_FD_78210 | JGI IMG/M metagenome (GOLD analysis project Ga0102947, IMG submission 78210) | Soil microbial communities from South San Francisco under conditions of wetland restoration - Salt Pond MetaG R2A_A_D2_MG | ecosystem: Environmental > Terrestrial > Soil > Wetlands | place... | reverse complement strand
ATTATTTTTTTAGTGAAATTATTTACTACCACACACCACAAAGCACCTCTGAACCCAGAGGTGTGATAACGGTCAGGTAAACATGTTTCAGGGAAATGCTACTGCCGAAATAAGGATGGCCAGACAAGAATAGGTCCTTTTAATGGATCGTCTCAGGCTTCCGTAACTTCGGGAACATCATTTTGCGGGGGTTTATACAACCGTACGGGGTAGCCCGAATACGGCTGCCTGGCAGTATAAAAGAATATCTTTGGAAAGTATTTCCTTTCTGTTTTAAACAAAGCAAGGGTATGAGTGCTTATGTGCTTGTCAACAGTGATTTCAGTGATTGGAACCTCGCCATGTTCATGTTGTTCTTCCGATGCTTCAAAAATTGAAGAGACGAAATCAATCAGGACATGCCTGTGCCCGGCATCCGTGTTACTTTTGTCGTGGTAACTATGTATTTTACCATCAGGGGTTTGGGTACCGACCGGGTGTCCGATAACAACGCCCGGGGCCTCCAAGCTATGCGAAAGTGTGTGCAGCGCGCTGTTGAACTGATGGTGGAAGGGATAAAGCAGGTAGCAAGCTGCCATAAGAAGTGCCAACCGGCTGACCAGTAAATTCCTGTATTTCTTATGTCCTGATTTCGCTTGCATTAATTATGGTTCTATTGCATCAAAGCTTCCAGGGTTTCCTCTATAAATTTCGCATAATCCGAAATGGTTGGAAGTTCAAAAATTTTGTTTAATGGAAAATTCATTCCTAGTTCGTCATTAATTCTGGTGGTTACTCTTATGGCTGCCAAAGAATGTCCTCCAAGTGCAATAAAATTATCGTACACCCCTATTTTGCTCAACCCCATCACTTCTTTCCATATGCCTTCGAGAAGTTCTTCAATTTCATTGCCGGGTGCCACAAAGGGGGTATCCATTTCCAACTGTACCTCATTAAGGCTTCTCAGCACGGCCTTATTGACTTTACCATTGCCGGTCAGTGGTAATTCTTCCAGGTGTTTAAATACACTTGGAATCATAAATTGCGGGATTTTTTCAGAGAGATACCTGTTTAAATCCATGGAGGACAATCTTACCTTCCCGGTATAGTATCCGACAAGCCGTTTCCGGCCTTCCCCCTGACGGTCCATTTCTTCATAGCCAATTTCCTTCATAATCCGCTTTACTTCAGTTTCGTCAATGTATTCATTTATCTCCTCCAGCGTTTCCTCCCTGGTTTTATGGCCAAGTCGAACATCCCAGCTATATGGGAATGAATAATTGCTGTACCCTTTTTCCTTTTTATGGACATAGATCCCCAATTGGTTGATCAGGCAATTGGTTGACCTTCCGGTATCCGTAGGGCGAACCCAATCTACATTCTCTTTTAAAAAGTGAAGCATCTCGCCAAGACTTACATCGCTATATCGGTAAAAATCCACAAATTGCACTTTGGTAAATGTACTTTCATCATGAAACATGGAGACATCTAAAAGTTGTTTTACGGCATCCTCCTCCTGATGGTATAATTTTCTCGCTTCAAGGATCGTTCGATCGATGCCGGCATTACTGATTGTTTCATCCCAAAAGAGTTCTTCTGTTAACCTGGTTTCAAAAAATTGACCCCTGGAAAGTCCGGTAACCACAAATGGGATATTCTTATCCAGGGCGACTTTGGTGCTCAACGTATAAATTGTCTTAAAACAACCATTACAGACGTTCTGATGCCGATGCAGACTGTCCACAAAGATCTTGTTCATATAGAGCGTCTCACCATACATGTGATCCACCCCGAGTTTCTTTACAATTTTATTGATGTTGGTTTTTGCCTGGTCAGAAATATAGCCGTTATCAAGGGTAAAAGCCAATACTCTGAGCCCCATATTGACGAGTTTGGCCAGGATATAAGTGCTGTCCTTACCGCCGCTCAATAGTGACAAACAGTCATATGATTCATTAACTCCCTTTTTGGAGGTCAGGAGTTTCCGGAGTTGCTCCTCTGTCTTAAAATATTTATCGGTCTTTTCCTTATACCCCTTAAATGCATTGCAGAGGTGGCAAATACCCCCTTCATCAAAGTCGGCATTTGGATAATTGCTGGGAAGCCCGCATTCCGAGCAGTTGATGATTTCACTTTCCGGGATGATTTGTTTTTCTTTCATGACCACTACGGCAGCAGTGTCGATGTCCGGATGGTTGGAAAGGTTTGCCTCTATATCGGCAAGTTCTATCCGGAAACCGCTCAATTTCACCTGTTCATCAATGCGCCCCAGATATTCGAGGTCCCCTTCGCCATTCCATCGCACCAAATCGCCCGTATAATACATTTTAGTCCCGGGAAGAAACGGATTGTCCACAAATTTTTCTTTGGTCAACTGTTCCATATTCGCATAGCCGGCGGATAGTCCGGGACCACTCAGATAAAGTTCCCCCGTGACCTGTACAGGGACCAGGTTTTTATAAGCATCCAGGACATACACTTTCATATTGTCAATGGGTTTCCCTATGGGTACGGATGTACCGTTATGTCTGCTTTTATCATAAGCACACACAACACAACCCACGGTGGCCTCCGTGGGGCCGTATTCATTGTATATGACTGCCTTGCCTCCGAGGGATGCAAAAATGGAACCTGCTGTGCCGGTTTTGAAATCCTCACCACCAACGATCACTGTCCTTATTTTTGAAGAAGAGAGGTCACGTGAACCGATGAACGAAAGATGGGAGGGTGTAAGTTTGATCGCATTTACTTTATTGTCATCCAAAACCTGCATTAGGGAAAGGTCGGGGCCATGGCCGCTTTCCCTGTAAATTACGAGTTCCCCACCCGTTATTAAGGGCAGGAAGAGAGACGTTATGGTAAGATCAAATCCAATAGAGGTAAAAAACGGAAAGTTAAAGGCTTCCCCATTCGCATAGTAGTTCCTGGCCCACGAAAGATAGTTGTTAAGTGCCCCCATGGGGATCATCACCCCTTTTGGCATTCCAGTAGATCCCGAAGTATACAGCGTATATGCTATTGAATCCCTGTCTTCCTCCCATTCCTGATAAGTCACCGGTGCTTTGGCAATATCCTCCTTAAGGGTATCAACATCCACCGTTAAAATGTCCAAATCCGATGTTTTTGCTTTAAGTGCACTTTCTGTCAGCAGCAGGCTGCAGTCCGAATTTTTCAAGATGTAGTCCATCCTGGTTATAGGCAGATCCGAAGGTATGGGAACAAAGGTAGCCCCGAGTTTCAGGGAGGCCAGCACACTGACCACGTAGTTTTCTCCCCGGAAAAAATAGAGCCCCAATTTCTCCCCGGATCGCACGCCGGAATCTTGCATGTAATTGGCCAGTTGGTTGGCTTTTTTATTCAGGGTTTCATAGTCCATCGTCCTGTCTCCGGACCGTAGCGCCACAGAGGGACCATGGAAGGTAACTATTTCCTCAAATCCGCGGAGCACGGATTCCGTGGTAAATTTTGGGGCAGGATTTACCAGTAAAGCCTTTCTTTCTTCCTCCCCGATCAGTGATGGTCTGTCAATTTCCTTATGTATATCATCGAGCATGGCATCCATTAACTGCAAAAAGTGTTGAGGTGCCCTTTTTCTCAGGGTCTTGTTAAAACTGGCATGATTTAAATCGAATAACAGCACGATCTCTCCTTTGGCATCAAAATCCACCACGTGGCAACGCAATTGATGACTGCTGTCCATATGGTCCGGATGTATCCAGCGAACCTTTGTTTCAATACCACTAAAATCCGAAAAACCCGTCGGAATGTAGTTTAGGACCACATTGAAGCTACCGCTTATTTCGGGCGTTATCCCGGCTTGTTGAGCGTACCTGATGTAGTCATTGGCTTCAAGTTTTATACGCTGAAGTACGCTAAAGAAGGTATCACCTTCCTTTATCCGGATGGCCAGGGGGAAAATTTCAATAAGGTAACCGACCACCTCCTGAAACTTCCTTGTTGTCCTGTTGTGGGAGGGTGCCCCGACTGCCAGTTCTTTTTGCCCGCTCACTCTGTACAAATAAACATGCAACAGGCTTATTAATATGTTGAAAAGTGAAAGATGTTCCGTCCAGCTCCGGACCTCGGGGATATTGGCAATAGCCCGTAATTTAGTTGAACGATCGGGGCCCAATGGGACCGAAACACGGGTGGAAGCCGTGGTATCTGCCCCGGTTTTTGTACCGTACAATGCCGGGGTTTGCGAAAGATTATCGATCTTATCCCTCCAATAGGAGTTTGCTTCTTCCTTTTGATCTTCCTGTTCTGCAAGAGTGGCGCGGATATAGTCCAGATAGGAAGGGACATCCAGGGATTCAAAGGCCGTGTTGTTTTCAAAATCCCGGTAATACCCGCCCATTCGGGCAAAAATAATTTTGAAAGAAACCACATCAGTGACCAGATGGTGCATATTCAGAAACCAGATGTAATGCTCTTCGGACACTCTTAGCAAAGCGGTATCAAAGATCCTTTTTTCGATCTCAATTCGTTGCTGACTTCGCTTCCTCAAATAATTAATAATCCCGGTCTGATCTGATTCCGCTGAAAAATCGATTACTTCCATCTCAAAGTTTTCCAGTTTCCCAAGGGTCTGATACGGAATGCCATCTTCTTCGAAATAGAGCATCCTGAAGGCATCCGTGGCATCGATAAGTTTTTGAAAAGCTTTTCTGAAGTGGGAAATATGAAGCTTCCCAGAGAGTTCAAAGGTATAGGCAGTATTCAGCAGGGGAACACCCGGGTGCATTTTGTGCCCCGCCCATAAGGATAATTGACTTGCCGTAAGCCCTGTCTTCATCTTGTCCATAAGTCTATGTATGATACGGATACCCTTAGGTTAACCCTGATCTTTTCCAAGAAAATTCAAAATATTCTGAACCGTCATAAAATTTTCCACCGTCATATCTTCATTATTTATCTTCATATGACATTCCTTTTCTATAAAGAGCACGAGCTTCATCATCCCCAGGGAATCAATGATCCCGGACCCCAGAAGATCGTCCTCCGGGCCTATGTCCTGCAAGGGATCATTGGAAATCTCCGATTTTATATAGTTGATGATTTTATCTTTCATAGCTGTTTTGTCCCCATATTTTTAATAATTTCCTTCCGGTCTATTTTCCCGGAACTGGTCCTCGGAAAATCACTTGCCACTTCTATACTTTCCGGAATAGCATAGGATGGAAGATGTGATTTGCAAAAGGTTTTGAGCTCCCGAATATCAATATGGGACCCCCTCATGGGATTGATCGCCGCTGACAATTTCCGGTAATCGTTTTCCCCTTCCACCACCACTACAACAGCCTCCTTCACACCTTCATGTTTTAATAAAGTTTGCTCAATTTCATCCAGTTCAATTCTAAAGCCCCTTAATTTTATTTGCCGGTCACTCCTTCCCAAAAAAAGCAACTGTCCCTGTTCATTTTCTTTGACCAGATCGCCCGTCTTGTAGTAAACGTGATCATAGCCATCGGCCACCTTTATTCGATACAAAGAACGCTCTGTGAGTTCGGGATTGTTCCAATACCCCCGCATCATTGTGGCGGTGCGAACTGCTAATTCTCCCGGTACACCGGCCGGGGCTTCCGTACCCTCCTCAAGTAATATCCGGTATTCGGTATTGTCCCATACCGTACCTATCGGTATAGGTTCGTCGGTTTGCGGTATGGATTTCAAGTGATAATAGGTACAAAGGATAACCTCTGCCGGCCCGTATAAATTACTGAATTTTGCATGGGGCCATAGCTGCATCAGAGCCCTGAGGTGTTTTGTGGTAAATACCTCACCGGCAAACAATACCCAGCGCAGGGAACTAAAATCGTGTTTTTCGATCTCCCCGTACAGCAAGGCGTTGATCAACATAAGTGGTACCGAATACCAGATCGTAATCTTTTCCTTAGCGACCAGGGCCGACAGGCTGGGTGGCAGGCTTAAATGTGCATCCGGAATGATAACCGCCGTAGCACCTGCCAGGGGAGCCGCAAAATAACCAAAGGTAGAGGGATCAAAGTGCAGCGGGGCAAAAGTACCCACCTTGTCGTTTTCCGTAAAACCGTATAACCGGGAGGCGATCTTGGCCAGTGCAAGTCCGCTGTAATGTGTATGCATTATGCCCTTGGGGATTCCGGTAGACCCTGAAGTATAAAGGATAAATGCCAGGTCCTGCTCCAGAATTCCGGGTAATTGATCCAGGTGCGGAACTTGAGAAAAAACCTGCTCCCATGGAATGGTCTCAACATTAACATCGGCATCGGGAGTCATCCCCACAATCGTTTTTAGGCCGTCGACATCCTTGGTTAATGCCCTGATTTTTTGTCGTTGTGTCTCCGTGGTGACCAGGTGCTCAACCCCGCAGTCCTTCAGAATGGAGACCGATCGGGAAACCGGCGCAAAAGGATCTATGGGAACATAGGCGGCACCGGATTTGAGTATCCCAAATATACCGACCGCCGTGTCGAGGCAGCGATTCATAAATACGGCCACCCTGTTTCCTTTTTGGACCCCTGAATGATTTAACTGATGAGCAAGCTGATCCGACTTGTGTTTCAATTCACGGTACGAAATGGAATCCTCCAGACATCTAAAGGCATCCTTCTCCGGGAAAAGGAGGGCCGATCGATCAATGATTTGAGGAAGTGTATACATCTGAATATGTTTCTTATTCCGTTAATAATTGTTTATTGTGGAACATATGCGGTACAGGCGATAATTTCGAATGTCTATGTAAATAGAGAAATTGCCCCGATCCCGGACCATACCGGGCCGGTACTGGTGAAATAATGGTGGTAGCCCCTGAATTATGGCGCCATGGAAGGGCTGGAAATCTTCCCTTATTGTCCCGTGTGTATACAGTCAATGTCATAATTTCCTTTTTCACGGTTAGCAGCCGTACTTTCGGGTACTTTTACATTCCAGGGCGATCCCTGAATCACATATCCGGCCATTAATTGTGCCGTTACTCATCTTTGGCAGGCCATGCCATTCCTGCCTAGATCACTCCGGCCTACCGGATCGGGACAGCATTACCCCGATCTCATTCCGGTCTATTTTCCCGGAACCGGTTCTGGGAAAATCTTCCATAATGGTTATAGTTTCAGGAATGGCGTACGCGGGCAGGTGTTCTTTACAAAAACCGAGCAGTTCTTCCCTTTCCAAAACTGAACCAGCTACCGGCTTCACCGCCGCCCCCAGAACTTTATCCTCCTCATCCATGTCCATTAAAAAAACTGCGACCTCCTCTACGTCCTCGTGTTGCAAGATGGTGAGTTCAATGCCATCCAACTCGAGACGGTACCCCCTAAATTTTATTTGCCGGTCATTTCGACCCAGAAACATCAATTCGTTATTGTGATTCTCCTGCACCAAATCGCCCGTCCGGTAGAAAATATGGTCGTACCCGGGGGTTACGTTTACCCGGAACAGCGATTTTTCAGTAAGTTTTTGGTTTTTCCAATACCCGTGCATAAGGGTGGCCGTCCTTACGACCAGTTCCCCGGGCTCCCCCTTCTCAACCTCCCTATCGCTGGCATCCAGGATCTTATATTCAGTGTTTCCCCATACGGTACCAATGGGGATAGGTTCATCGGCCAATGGCGGGTTGTTTAAAATATAATAGGTACAGGCGACCGTCTCTGCCGGACCATACAAGTTATTGAATTTGGCATGGGGCCATTTTTGCATTAGCGCTCTTAAATGTTTTAAGGGAAAAACTTCCCCGATAAATAAAACCCATCGCAAGGAATTAAAATCGTGCTTATCAATGTCACCATGCAATAAGACCTGAACAAGGGTGAGAGGTACCGAATACCAAACGGTAATTTTTTCTTTGGCAACCAGGGCACACAGGCTCACTGGTAACCTAAGATGCGCATCCGGGATAATGACCGTAGTAGCACCCACCATCGGGGCCGCAAAATAGCCAAAGGTAGACGGATCAAAGTGCAACGGGGCAAAATTTCCGATACGGTCCTCACTGTTAAAACTATGAAGGTCAACAGCCAGTTTTGCCAAACTTAGTCCGCTATAGTGTGTATGCATGATCCCTTTCGGTGTCCCAGTGGACCCCGAAGTATACAAAATAAAAGCCAGATCCTCCTCCAGGATGATCGGAGGTACATACCCCTGCAGGTCCAGCGAGAAAATGGTATCCCACGCAATTGTTTTAACTGTCAATGTTTCGGTGATACCCACAATGGACTTCAGGAAAGGGGTGATCTCTGCAATGGCCCTGATCTTATTGCTTTGGGAAGGCGTTGTAATAATATATTCAATATCGCAATCTTTTAAAATATGCAATATGTTATTTAAGGGCATAAAAGGATTTATTGGGACGAAGACACCTCCTGCCTTAAAGATGCCATGAACCGCGATGGCGGTATCCAGGCACCGGTTCATAATGATACCGACCACCCGGCCCTTTTTCAGACCAGCCCCTATGAGGTAAGATGACAATTGATTTGCCTTTTCATTAAGTTCCTCATAAGTGAGGGCATCATTAAGGCACCTGAAGGCTTCTTTTTCAGGGAATCGCTCAGCGGTTTGTTCAATGATCTGTGCAAGGGTATAAATCATAAAGAAATAACTTTAGTGATCAATTAGTTCATTGCAACAATTAAATAGGAATGGCCCAAAAAGTAATCGCATAAAGGTAATTGAAGATCATATTGTTATCAAATGATTATGATGTTTCTGAACTATAATTATGTATATATGGTCGAAAAAAATGTATAGAAGTAAATAAAATTCCCAAAAAAATACCATATTTATATGCATTTGCACAATTAGTTTAACAATATTCAATGGACAAATATATTTGTGAAGTACAGTATATTGAGAAAAACGGAATAGAAATCCGATTTTTTATTTCTTAAAAAGTTAAACAAAATTGTGGCCTAAAGAACATGCAAGATCCGTTTCCCTTAAACATTTAATTGACCAACCATGAAAAAAAGTGCCTTTTCGTTGCTATTTATTTGTTTTGTGTTAACGTCATTCCTGGGTTTTGCTCATCAGCCAAATCAGAGTTTTATTTATTTCAGGGTATATGAGAGTGCAGGAATTGAAGGCCGGTTCGACATTCATGTGAATGAATTGAATAAAGTATTCGGTTTACACCTGGAGGACTACCCCTCAGCAGAAGAAATTCGCCCCGAATTGTCCCGTATTCAGGAATACTTATTGAATCACACCAAAATTTCATCAGTTTACGGAACTTATGAAATGGTTTTTACAGGAGAATTAGAAATGTTGAGGGCGATAGAAGGTTCCTTTGCCATGGTTTATTTCAAGTTAAAGAATTCGGAAACCCTTCCCGATAATCTGGATATTACTTATACTGCCTTTTTTGACGAAGACCCTGCCCATGTAATGATGGTTGCCATGGAGTACAATTGGAAAGCCGGCCTGATTAACAACGAAGCGCTGATCGCCCTGAACTTTACTGAAAATACTACTTCGCAGACCCTGTCCTTGACCGATTCCTCCATCTGGAATGGATTTGTAGCCATGGTGAAGCAAGGCATCTGGCATATTTGGATCGGGATTGACCATATCTTATTCCTGTTGGCTTTAATACTTCCCTCGGTCGTCCGAAGGACTTCCCGCCCAACCAGGGAGGACCCGGAACCTGCCGCAAAATTCAGTATATGGGGCTGGAAACCGGTTCCGAGATTCCGCCCGGCATTTATATATATCGTGAAGATCATTACTTTTTTCACGATTGCCCACACCATTACCCTGAGTCTTGCAACCCTTGAAATTGTTACACTTCCTTCGCGTATGGTGGAGTCGATCATTGCGCTGTCGATTGGCCTGGCTGCATATCACAACATTATCCCTATTTTTAGAAGCAGGGATTGGATCATCGCCTTCCTGTTTGGTTTATTCCACGGCTTTGGATTTGCCAGCGTACTGGCCGATTTAGGGATCAGAGGTGAGTTTGTGACAATGACCTTGTTCGGCTTTAATCTTGGGGTGGAAATTGGTCAGCTCGTGATCATAGCCATGATATTCCCTGTACTATACCTTATCCGAAAACAAAAACTTTATCCACAGTTCCTTGTTTATCTTTCAATTATTTTAATTGTAATTTCGTTGTATTGGTTTGTAGAAAGATCCTTTGATATCAACCTGACACTGGATGACTACCTTCGCAGAAAAGGCTATAAAATTGCGGTATGGCTGGGATTGCGATAAATTGGCTATGAAAAAAAATGAAAAAGGAAAATGATAAATCTACCCTTTTAAGCAGGTGGAGGAGCAGGGAAAAATCATCTGCTGAGACCACCCCAATCACAAAGGCTCCCGGGGATATCCCCATTCCATTGTCCCGTGGTCAGCAGCGGCTCTATTTTTTAGAGCAACTCTATCCGAATAATCCGGTATACAATTCTTCGGAAATATATTCATTTCAGGGGCCTTTAGATGTAGAGCGGCTCAAAAAAAGCCTGCAATTGGTGATTGAGGCAAATGACATACTCAGATGTTCTTTCCATCTGACGGAAGGTATCCCTATCCAAAAAGTGAATGAGGACACTTCCCCGGATATCAGATCCATAGATTTGAGTCAACTTTCTACCCAGGAGAAAGACAGACGCCAGGAGGAAATACTGACCGAAGACTCCCTTGCGCCATTCAATTTAGAACACGCTCCGCTGATGCGCATTATTCTTCTGAAACGAAGCCCCTTAGAACACATCTTGTTTTTCACCATGCACCATATCATTACCGATAAATGGTCCATGGACCTGTTCAGGGATCAGCTTACCGAATATTACAAGGCACTTAGCCGGGAAGAGTCAGTAAAGGCATCGAAGGGTGAAATCCAATTCACGGACTATGCGTACTGGCAGCAACATCAGGAAGTGGATCCAAAACAATTGCAGTATTGGAAAAATAAGTTGTCCGGGGAAATCCCTTTTCTGCAACTTCCGACAGATTATCCATTGCCCGTGAAGCCCTCCTTTAATGGTGGGTCGTATGTAAAGGAGCTGCCGGAAACGTTATCGCTTCAAATCATTGCGCTTTCCAAGTCATTAAATGTCACCCCATATGTGCTGCTGCTGACGGCCTTTTATGTTTTGCTGCACCGTTACAGCGGCCAGGAAGATATCCTTATCGGTTCCCCAATCTCAACCCGGAATAGCAGGGTCCTTGAAGGAATTATTGGTTTTTTTGATGAGACAATCGTTTTGAGAACCCAATTTCAACCCAACATCACCTTTGCGGAGTTATTGACCCTGGTACAGCGTACAACTATGGAATCTTTTTCCAATAAGGATGTGCCCTTTGATCTACTGGTAAAGGAATTAAAGCCGGCACGCAGCCCGGCCAACAACCCTTTCTTCCGGACAATGTTCATCTATCATGATGTGCCCGCCACCCCGTCTTTCAGCCAGGACATTGCACTCTCTTATACGTTCTATAACAAGGGCGTCTCCAAATTCGATCTCACCCTTTACATCGCTTTGGAGAAGAACGTCCTTACTACAGAGTTAGAATATGCCGCTGACCTGTTTGAGCTTGGCACTATGGTCCGGTTGCAGGACCATTTTAGGATTTTACTGGAAGGGATCATTGCAAATCCTCAGTATCGCAT
>Ga0102947_1000724_pt1 | contig 11580 bp, 14 predicted proteins | sample SalPon2A_A_D2_MG_FD_78210 | JGI IMG/M metagenome (GOLD analysis project Ga0102947, IMG submission 78210) | Soil microbial communities from South San Francisco under conditions of wetland restoration - Salt Pond MetaG R2A_A_D2_MG | ecosystem: Environmental > Terrestrial > Soil > Wetlands | place... | reverse complement strand
GTTTGTGGTTGCAAACCAATATGTCCCATCACTGGAATCCCAACATCGACAATTGCGCTGATTGTCTCAGCCATTGTAGTCCCCCCTTCGAGTTTTACGGCATCTGCTCCTGCCTTAATTAATCTCCCAGAATTTTTTATTGCTTCATCAATATTTACTTGATATGACATGAATGGCAAATCTGCCACGAGCAATGAATTAGTTCTTGCTCTACTTACTGCTTCTGTAAACATGCACATTTGATCCATTGTTACTGGAATTGTATTTTCATAGCCGAGCATTACCATCCCCGCACTATCTCCTACAAGAAGTACATCAATTCCAGCTTTATCACACAAGGAAGCAAGAGTATAATCATAACTTGTAATAACAGAAATTTTACGTCCTTCTTTTTTCATTTTTAATATATCGTGAACTGAATTATGCATTTTTTGCCCTCTTGGTTAAGTAATTTTTTATTTCTTCAATGTTTTGAGAGAGATTTTTTTTGTTATCAAAATCGCGTACAATTTTTTTGAGATGATTTGCATTTTTTCTTGATAGTGTTTCACAATTCTCAATTAGCAAATCTATAGCACGAGTAACATTATCTACAATTGTAATATGTGCCGTTTGTGAAGTTCTTGAAAGAGGGTTTAGATCAAAAGTGATCACTTTTTTACCTGCTTTTCTTAGGGCCATAGTTCTATCCCCATCTTCTAATGGAACCACTACTACATCTGCAGAAAATATTCCATTTTTATCAACAAATCTTCTGGCCGAATCTATTCCAGATAGAATTGTTTTTGAACGAGAATCTGTTCCCAAAATCTCTTTTGCTCCAAATTTTTTTAGTGTGTTAATTATGGCTTTTTTCCTTTTTTCATTTGTGTAAAACAGATTAACCTCAATTTTTGAGCCCGTTTTTCTGGCCAGTTTTACTATTTCTTTTGGGCACAAAGCAGCCATATTGCCATTAACAGAAATTACAGGCAAATCTGCAAGAATTATTTGAGCAGCTGCTGCTTTGATTGCTGATTTGGCTGACTTTCCAGTTTTTTCTCCTTGTAGGTAATCAAAAGCCTCTCCTCTCCCTTGAGCTAGAAGTCCTTCTTTTGCTACTAATCCTCGATTAAATCCTGACACAAGTTTTTCTCGAATTAAAAGAGACTTTGCTCTTGGATGAGATTTTGGAATTAGGGACATTGAGATTCAATTAGTTATTTAGAACTCTAGCTCCTTCTACATCCAGCTGTGATGTGATAATTTTTCCTTCAGGATATCTCTTGAAAATTTCCAAAATCTTTTTTTCAAATTCTTTTGGAATCATTGAAAAAATAGTTTCGCCAAATAATGCCACTCCGCATTTAATTTTGTTATCAGATAATTCATCAATTAATTTTTCCATTCTAGGAGTCATTACATTCACATACTTTGCAAATTCCAATGACATGTCTTGAAAATTTTCATAATTCTTTGATTCAAGTAATCGATTTACCATTTTTCCACCTAGACCATTGATCTTAGATAAATGATCTTGAATGAATTTGTTTGTAGATATGGGAGAGAAGCAAATCATAACTACTGAAATATTATCCACACCAATTTTTTCCACATGACCTATACCTGGAGCTCCCGGCTTTACCCTTATTTCAAAACCTCCATGATATGATGCTAAAACATCTCCTAATCCTGTCTTACAATTAACTTCAGCATTATGAGCAATTTTTCCTATTTCAGTTCGATCTAATTTTGTTTGAAGAACTTTATCTAGTGCATATGCTAAAGATAAAGCAACAGCTCCACTGGATCCTAAACCGTATCCAACAGGAATTGAAATTTTGTGATATATATCAAAATAAAAATTGTCAAACTTACCCATCTTTAAAAATTCATTTAGTACAAATTCAGAAACATCTGTTTTATCGGATTGAAAACCTTCAGTAGAAATTTTGTAATAGGAATGTTCTTTATCATTTGAGGAGATAATGACCTTGGTAGTAACGCCTTCTTTGATAGAAAATCCAGCCCCCATTGATCCAAGGTTTTCTGGCGAACCGTCGTTTTCAAAATGCGCTTTGAAAAAACCTGTAATGTGCGCAGGACAAAATGCTATCGCCTCCATTGATCTGAATTTAAATTTCACAATAAATATAAGAATATGGCTTAAATTAATTAAATTAGTATAAATTGACTAAATTTGTTCGACGCCTACAAAAAATTGGAAGTAGCATACTAGTTTCGCTTCCAAAGGAATGGGTTGATGCCAATAAATTAGATAAGAGCAGTCAAGTAGAAATTGAAACCGGACAAGATACTCTTTCAATTTCTGCAAACAAAGAGAATAGACCTACAAAAGAACTTGTAATTTCTTACCCCTTGCCAAAAGAAGAAAATATTGTAGCAGACATTACAGGTGCCTACCTTTTAGGATTTGATATAATTCAAATCAATTCAAAATCTATTATCCCTGGAGAAGACAGAGAAAAAATTAGAAATTCGATGAGACGATTAGTTGGAATGGAAATTATTGAAGAAGATGCATCAAAAATTAACATGCAATTTCTTTTAGATACTACAACACTAAACCCTGAAAAAATTCTCAAAAGAATGAGTTCTATTGCACTAGGGATGTATGATGATGTTTCTAATGGTTTGATATCTGATGACAAATCAAATCTACAGACTTTAGCTAAGAGAGATGTTGAAGTAAATAGACAATATTTTCTTTTGGTTCGATTAATTAGAAGTACACTTGTTGATAAAAGATTAGCCAACATATTTAATCTTGAAAATATTGATATTCTAGACTACAGAGTAGCTGCCAATCTTTTAGAAAACGCAGGTGATACTATTGTAGAATTGGCAGATTTTATCTACAATACATCTCTACCAAAAGAAATTTTAAAAAAAATATTTTTAGTTGTACAAAATTTTGGTGGATTAGCTGAAAAATCAATTAATGCATTTACCAAACCTGATAGAATATTAGCGATCGAGGCTATTGCATCTCATAGAGAATTTCAAGAAAACCTTTCTAACCTCAGGTCAACTATTGGAAGTAAAAAACAAATCCCAATTGATTTTCTTGATGTGGTGTATATGTTTGAACGAATTGCAAAATCATGGGCAGATGTTGTAGATCTTGTAAAGCCAATATACAATGAATAATCAGAATAATTTTTTCTTGGCTGCATATGTTAAAACAGCACAAATTGTTTTAGAATCTTGAATTTTTCCAGATTTTATCATTTCAATTAATCTCTTAAGACTTACCTTTTCTACCGATAATATCTCATCATCATCCAAACTCAAATCAGCAATTTTTTTCAATCCCGTAGCCACAAAACAATGGATAATCTCAGTATTGTACCCTATTGAAGGGTAATAGGAAATTAATGGAGTCATTTTTTTTGCCCTATATCCTGTCTCTTCTTCTAGTTCTCTGAAAGCACATTTCAAAGGATCTTCTCTTTTTTCTAGAGTCCCTGCTGGAATTTCTAAAACAAATCCATGAGGAAACCGATGTTGTTTAACTAAAATTACTTTGTTATCCTCATCAAATGCAAGCATAGCTGCCGCTCCTCTATGCTCTATCATTTCTCTTTTCACTTTTCTGCCTTCAATAATGCCCTCATAAACACTAAGACCTAAAATTTTTCCTTCAAAGATCTTTTTCTTTTTCACTACAAGATCAAAATTATGATGTTATTTAATTTGTTTGATACATCAAATGAAGTGTAGGGGATTTTTTTAATTCTTTTATTGCCAAAGCTAACCATTCTTTTAGGAATGTAATTTTTTTGGGAATAAAAAGATCAGCTGATTTTACATTTTTTACATTTCTAATTTTATGAGTCAAATCATCCATACTGAAAATATCCTTACTATACATAAATAAAACAATTTGATTTTTTGCAATAAATGGAATTTGTAAAAAAGATTCAGAAAACTCTTTTTCCAAATTGGTTAAAGTTTTTTGCAAATTACCATCAATCCATGTAAGAATTGCATGAGGAATGAAATCTTTAATTTTAGTAGGGTCATAAACTACAGTGAATTGAATTCCTTGATTTTCATGTAACTTTTCAATACATCTTGTTACCGTTTTGGAGGAAAGGTTTGTTTTTTTGGAAATATTTTCAATTTTTTGACGGGGATCTTTCATCAGCTGTTCTAATATTTCCAAGTCTGTTTTAGTCAAATTCGAATCAAATCCTGGATTTTCTGCTTCAAAAATTGATAAGACTCGAACATCTCGCATTAAATTATTTGCGAGTTCAATTTTTTCTTGAAGATTATCCTTGGCTACTATGCCACAAACAGTGACCCCTCCAATACATGGAACAACAAAAAATGGTTTTCCTACTAGACTAATTTGTTTTAAAATTTCTCTAATATTTTGACCAGTGACTACAAAATACAAAACTCCAAGACCCAAAACAGGTGGATCGACTTTGACAGTAAACTCCTCAATTATTTTAGAATCTTCCATTTTTCGTATCCTGGCCCTCACTGATCCTCCAGAAATTCCCAATTCTTTTCCAATTTGTCTATCAGACTCCCTACAATTATTCAGTAACCTGCTTAGTATTTTGATATCTAAATTGTCCAATCTAGCACCTTCTTGATCCTTATACCATTCAAAATGAACTAATCTCTTATAAAATTGTCTATAATGTTAGCACTAGACAACATAGACATTAAATATCAGACAGAAAGTAGTTTATTCATGGAATATAGACTTCGACTTGCAAAGAGAATGCTTTTCAATAAGAAAGGAAGTCTAATTGGTGCTGTACTAGCAGTAACCATTGGTATTTTGGTGATTCATGTTAATTTTGTAATTTTTCAAGGCTTATTTGACGCAATTGTACGTGACATTAGCAATTACCGAAATGGTGACATACTTGTAACTGATGAGGCAGACTACATAGACAAATCTGATTTAGCATTGGCCAATTGGTTTGAAAGAATACCATACGTGCAAGGGGCAACACCGAGATTGTCATCCTCGGCTGAAATCAATATGACAAAAAATGGAAAATTAATTGAAGAAACAAGAGTTCCTGTAATTGGTGTTGATCCTTACAGAGATGTAAAAGCGTCTACTGTACATGAAACTGTAGCAGATGGAACTTATGTAATTAATCGTAATTCAGTAGTTTTAGGAAATAATGTTGCAAGAGATCTTGGAAATGCAACTGTTGGAGATAGTCTAAAACTGCTTATAGTTGATCGTACTGGTGAAGACCAAATTAGACGGTTCAACGTTGCAGGTATTGTCAAATCACCTGGTGGTCAAGGTTTTGATTACAGTGTGGTAATGCATATTGATACACTACGAGACATGATGGGTAGAGGGGGAGAATCTGGTTCATTTATTGTAAAATTAAATGATCCAACCAAAGCATTTGAAGTAAAAGAATTCTTTTTGACTGCATTTCCAAATGATGATTTTATTGCAGAAACCATAGAAGAATCTGCAGAAGAGCAATTAGCTGGATTTAGATCAGGAATTGCAATGATAAACATGATTGGATACTTTGGTATGATGTCATCAGCCTTTGCAATTGTTACAATTCAAATGATGCTTGTAAATGGAAAAACAAGAGAAATTGGAGTCATGAGGTCAATTGGCGCAAAAAGAAAAGATATTCTAATTATCTTTATTTTCCAAGGAATGATTATCGGCGCAATTGGTGCTGGGGTGGGTACAGCTGCGGGATTAGGTTATACCTTTTATGCAAAGGAGACAAAAATGTCCTTCAACAACAGTCTTCCCCTTGAGGTATCATATAATTGGGAAAAAATTATTCAAACTGCCTTAACATCCTTCTCACTAGCCATAATTGCGTCTCTTTATCCATCTTACCGTGCAACAAAACTTCTTCCTGTGGAGGCGATGAGAACTGTCTAGGGTTTTAGAAGTAAGTAATTTAACGAAAACCTATGGTTCTGGAGAAAATAAAGTAAAAGCCTTAGACAATGCGACTTTCTCAATAGAAAAAGGTCAATTTGTCTTAGTTGTTGGGAGTTCAGGATCAGGAAAATCTACACTTCTTAATATGATAGGCCTTTTAGATCGTCCCACCAAGGGCAAAATCTTCATCGATGGAATCGATACCACTAAGCTCAGTGAAAATCAAATCTCTGCATTCAGAAATAAAAAATTGGGTTTTATTTTCCAATTTTCAAATTTACTTACCGATCTTACGGTTTTGGAAAATGTCTTACTTCCACGACAAATAGCGGGAACAAATGGTTCTGCCGAAAAAGATGCAAAAGAACTTCTAAAAACAGTAGGGTTAGAGTCTCAAATGAATAAAAGGGCCAATAAAATTTCTGGTGGACAGGCTCAAAGAGTAGCAATTGCTAGAGGATTAGTCAATAACCCATCAATTGTTTTAGCGGATGAACCTACAGGAAATTTAGATTCAGTAACTTCCGAAACCGTTGTTCATTTAATGAAATCGATGGCAAAAAAACTTAATCAAACTTTTGTTATTGTTACTCATGAACCAGATGAATTTGGTGATGTAGACAAAATAATTACAATTAAAGATGGAAGAGCCTTTGATGGAGATCAACCTATAGAATTGGAGGTAGCAGCATGATTAACGCACTAGGTTTACCTTTACTAGCAATTTTATTGATGATCCCCTTTGCTATTGATTATTCATTTGCCCAAATTAGTTCAGGAGGTTTTGGTCAATCACCATTTGAGCGTGAATTTCACGATGTAAAATTTCTAGATGCATATTTTGGAACTATAGATGAAAAAATTGAAGCCGAACCAGGAGATGATAATGTTCCCTTTACAGTTGTTTTTGCAAATGTTGGGACTCAAGACATTACAGGAATAAAAGGACAGCTTTCGCTCCCAATGGGTTTTTCAGGAGCAGATGGCCCAAGATCTATAATTATTGCTGATAGTGATTCTAATTCTCTTGCAGGAGATAATTTTCATATGACCTTTTTTGTTAATATCGATAAAAATGTACAAATCCAACAATATCCTGCCACAGTTAAAGTAGATTATTCTAGATTACGTGAATCTGGAGTAAGAACCTCATTTTCTGAATTTGAATTTAAGGTAACAGGTGATAGTGTAATTAACGTTAAAGCACTAGAACCATTTCTAACCTCGCTTAAAACCAATGATGTTACTATTGAAATTTCTAATGATGGAACAGCTCCCATTTCAAGTGTAGATATTGTTACTACCAATACTCAAACAGAAATGGCTTCGACTACAACCTCCACTACTAATGTTGAAAATGTAGTTATCTTGGAATCAAACTGGGATGTTGGAAATATTCAGCCTAAATCCTCTAGATATCTTACCGCTACTGTATATGTTCCTGAAAATCTAAAGGATGATACATTACGTATACCACTATCAATATCGTATTACAATGCACATGGAGATCAACACACCATAAACAAAATCGTTGATTTTTACATTAAGGGGTTCATAGACCTTACAGTTTATGGAATAGATGTAATAGAATTATCTGATACTAAAATGGTTGTTGGCGAAATTATCAATGAAGGAAATGAAGATGCATTATTTGGATTTGTAACCTTAGAACCATTAGGTGATTCAAACATCAAAAAACAATCTCAATTTATTGATGAAATAGAAATTGATGCACCAGTACCATTTAACATACCTCTTGAATTTGAGGGAGAACCCCAATATGGAGAACATGACATCAAAATTACGGTAAGATACAAAGACAATATACGTGAAGAAATTTTCATTCCATACGAGACTACCATATTTGTGGAAGAACCATCAAACGATGATGGATCTGAAGATTATACAATGATGATTGCTATACCAGTTATTATTGCAATAATAGTTGGGACAATTTTGTGGCGTAGACGAAAAAAGCAGGAAATTGATGTCAGTTAAAATTCAAATTATTAAACATCTGAAATTTCTTAATGATCCTCTGTGAGATTAAGGATTATAGTCATTATGACTGCGCTGGCCATTGGAATTTCAATAATTTCGATTGGATATCTGACTAATCAACCCGTAGATAAAATTACAATCAATCTAACTCCTCATGAGAAACTTGAAAACTATAAAGACGAATTAGAAAAAATCAATCAATACAACCAACAACTTTTAAATGATTTAGAAAGGGACATTGCTAATTCTGATGACAAACACCTGGAGCAGTTAAAAAAAGAATTCATCATCTTAAAACGTGTTATTGATGATAACAAAAAAGAACTTGAAAAGGTAATAGATCGACTATCTGAAATGGAAGGACAATAAACTCTATATCAAAATTTCTAAATTCATATAACATTTGAAAACTCAAATTTTCATGGAATTACATCAAAAACTAACAATTTTAGGCATAATTTTACTGGTTGCAACATTTCTCATTCATACTTATCATGAACAAGAACACCCTGGTGATGGATTTAATTTTGCATATGTTACAGGTATTGCAATGCTAATTGCTTTTTTAGCAAGTTTCATTCTTTTTAATAAAGAAAAACTAAAAGACTCTAAAAACTAATTTCAAAAACAAATCCATTTCTCAAATTTGTCATACATTTAATGTGGATGTATTTTCATGGAGTAGTTTTAGCATTTTTTTTGTAAGCATAAACTATTCTGGCATCTTCTTCTAATTGGGTAGGATTTCCATCAGTTTTTTTATCTATGAAATATTTTTCAATCTTTTTTGCCACCTCTTCTGTATCTGCACCAAATGCAATCCATGTTCCATCTTCCTCAACTTTATGTAATTCAAATAATCTCTCATCTAGGTCTTTTGTGATTCCAAAATACCAATCTGGATAATCCCCCTCAAATTTACTCATGTAAGATTCAATTCGTTTAATGACAGTTTGATAATCCATTACATGATAATCCATATCTTGATTTAGATTGAAAAATTAAATTTTTAAGAGTTATGTATCAATTCTAGTATCTTGAATAATAATCATCACAACATCTAGTTTATTTTTTGAAATTCCAAAATATGGAAATAAAAGACAAAATTAATCCAGACAAAACAAAAATTACGCCTACTGAAAATTCAATTTTTAATCTTTGATGGATATTCTTTTCTTCTTCATCTAACAAATAATCTGATTGATCATCTAAATTATCAAAAAATTGTATCTGTGGATAGTCAAAAATTACAATAAATGTACCAACAATCAATAATATCAGACTGATAAAAAACCACTCTATGTTTTTAATTTCCAAATACGTCCCCCGGAATAAATTATGGCTAACCTCTATAACTAAGAATATAAGCAATTAGTAGATCTTGCGATCATGCCTAGGGATGAGATTTTAGTTCCTAAGGAAATAAGAGAATTCATGTTGGATGGAGCAGAAGAAACATTCCTTGGAAAAAAAAATGGCGCAAAAAAACAGTATCGATATGGTAATTTACACATTAGAGAATATGAAGATAAATTTTTGGTCCATACTGACAAAATTGATCCACGTAAAGATCCATTAGGTCACTTAGTTTTTGATGCCCCAGAAGTATTGGTGGGTTTAGCCTGTGCAATTTTTGGTGGATCTCAAATCGGAAAATCTTATTTTAATAAAAACAAATTAAAAAAATCTTCCGTGACATCTAGTTTATTTTCATCTTTGATAGCTGGATATATCGGATATACATCAACAAAAAAAATTAAAAACTATTTGGAGTGATCTCTATGTCGACGATAAGGACATTTCAAGTTTTAATTAAATTATTACCTTCTATTCTGGCATTACGAAAGGACCGGCGTATTTGGGTCGGGCAGGAGGGAAAAAATATTGATACTGAACGATATCGTAAAAATGCACAAAAGGTGTTAAACACCTTCATCACATTAGGTCCTGTTTACATAAAGCTTGGACAGTGGCTTTCATCAAGAGCTGATATTTTACCACAACCCTACTTAGAAGAGTTATCTAAACTACAAGACAAAGTTCCATCTGCACCCTTTGATCAAGTAAAACCAATTATTGAAAAGGATATTGGACCAATAAAGGAAAAGTTTGATAACATAGATCATAACCCGTTGTCTGGTGCATCACTAGGACAAGTTTATCGCGGATCAATTTCTGGACAACAAATTGTAATCAAAGTTAAGCGACCTGGAATTGAAAAAGTCGTTGCAGAAGATATTCAAGTATTAAAAAAAATTCTTCCACTAGCACTAAGATTTGTAGATCCTAATCTCCGCTTTTCTGCAAAGGCAATGCTTTCTCAATTTATTGAAACAATCTATGAAGAGATGGATTATACCAATGAATCATCAAATCTCAAAAAAATTAAACAAGACTTGAAAAATAACAAAAGAGTAATAATTCCATCAGTATATGATGATTATTCCTCAGAAAATGTATTGACCATGGAATACATTCCCGGAATTAAGGTCACGAATGTCGAAGCGTTAGATGATAAAGGAATTGATAGGCAAAAACTTGTCATTGATGTTCATAAGGTATTTTTTACAATGTTGTTGCGACATTCATTATTTCACGCTGATCCCCACCCTGGAAATATTTCTGTTACCAACGATGGAAAATTAATTCTCTATGATTACGGAATGGTTGGAAAACTAGATGATGAAACCAGATTGAGATTAATTCGACTCTATTTGGCATTAGTTGAGAAAGATCCTCCAAGGACAGTCAATGCTATGAATGACTTGGGGATGTTGACTCCCGATTTTAATCGCTCAGTTATAGAAAAAGGAATAGAGCTTACCGTTCGTGCTATGCATGGAAGAAAACCTGATGAGATGGAAGTACAAAGCTTAATGGAACTTGCAAATAGGACCATGAGTAGATTTCCATTTGTTCTTCCAAAGAATCTTGCTCTATACATGAGGATGGCATCAATAATAGAAGGAATTTACAAACAACATAAAGTAGATTTTAAATTTGTAAAAGTATTAAGAGAAATTTTAGAAGAAGAACAATTAATCAAAGATGCTTATATTGAAGAATTGAAGTATTCCTTCCAAAGATTTGCTAAATCCATCGATGCAACGATTTCCATTGCCCCTGAATTAAAAAAATTCCTTGATGATAACAGATCAATTCAACTCCTAAATGCAAAACCAAAATCAAACATTTTATTATCTGGAAGTATATTATCTGCTGCAATTTTTGTTGGTTCTGCAGTATTGTATTCTTCAAATGAAATTCTTGGAATAACAGGAATGATTGGTTCTTTAGTAATAATGGCTATTTGTACTATATTCAGGAAAAAATAATTATTCCACTTTGATATCTCTGCCATGTTTATGAACAGGAATCGTAATTGTTAAAACACCTTGAGTATATTTGGCTGAACTTACAGCATCCTCCTCATCATTTACATCAACTGGTAATCTAATTTTTTTATCGATAATATTTGGTCGTTGATTACAAATCATATGGTGATTGTCTTCTACTTCCTCTTTGCAGGCTTGAATAGATAAAAAATTTCCATTCAATGAAAGTTTGATATCTTTTTTCTCAAACCCTGGTAAATCAATCAATAATGTAAGTTTGTTATCATCTAGATGCATATCTACTGGTGGTAACACAAATTCATAGAATTCTCTTGACTTGTT
>Ga0102947_1000723_pt1 | contig 11581 bp, 10 predicted proteins | sample SalPon2A_A_D2_MG_FD_78210 | JGI IMG/M metagenome (GOLD analysis project Ga0102947, IMG submission 78210) | Soil microbial communities from South San Francisco under conditions of wetland restoration - Salt Pond MetaG R2A_A_D2_MG | ecosystem: Environmental > Terrestrial > Soil > Wetlands | place... | reverse complement strand
GTATCGTCATAGGTATAATAGTATCCATTAGACACGTACTTTTTGCTGTAAATTGCATCTTATAAAAAATGATATGAAAAAGTTTTTTTTAATTACAATTACAAGCTTGTTACTTACAACTTGTAGTAAAAATGATGATGCCAACAACAACTGTAATTATCTGCTAAATATTGGTGTAAACCTTACAGTTAATTTAAGCTTACCTCAATTTAGCCAACTTAACTTTCCGAGCAATCCAGTTCCTATCTCAGGTTATGGTAATGGAGGTATCATTGTCACAAATACAGGTACTGGTTTTGTAGCTTTTGATGCTGCTGACCCAAATCATATACCTTCAACCTGCTCAACATTAGTCATATCTGGTCTTGAAGGCACTTGTGGCTGTGATGACCAAAACCTATACAGCTTGTTTACTGGACAACCTTTGAACAATTCTTCTTTACGATGTGGTCTAAAAGCCTATCGTGTGGAAGTTAGTGGAAATACTCTTTTTATCACTAATTAAAATTTTAAAGTTACTCCTAACAAGAAATTTGTCGTGGCCTGCGGATAATAACCTGCGCCTTCAATGGTGGTAACCTGATTTGGGTCTGACCACGTATCGTCATAGGTATAATAGTATCCATTAGACACGTACTTTTCTCCAAAGATATTATTAACTAATCCAGATAGTACAATGGACTTGAAAAATGAGTTGGGATTTATTTCATAAGTAACATTTAAATCATTTACAAAGTAGCTGTCTAGTTTTGAAATTTCAGAATCTGTATTTCCCATAAATTGCTCACCAACATATTTGCTTAAAAATGATATTTGTAAGTTCTTATCTGGTTGAAAAATAAATGCATTTGCAGCTACAAATTCTGGTGAAAATGAAATATTTGTTTTACCAAGGTCTACCAAACTGCCATCAATTGAAGCAATGGTTTCTTTATTTTTATTAGAACTTATAGTGAAATTTGGCTGTACTGAAAATTTGTTTGAAAGTGCTATTGCTGCTTCTACTTCTAATCCCAATCTGTAACTTTTGCCACTATTTGTTCTTATTGGGCTTCCTGTATTATCTATTTGACCAGATAAAACCAATTGCTCATTATATAGCATATAATATGCATTTACATTCATTCTGAATTTTTCGTTGTTATGTCTCCAGCCTAATTCAAAATCATTTAGCTGTTCTGGTTTTATGGCTTCATTATTCTCAAAATCACCTCTATTTGGTTCTCTGTTAGCTCTTGCATAAGAAAAATAGAGGTTGTTTTTATCACTTATTTTATAAGTAATTCCAGCTTTTGGATTGAAAAAATTGTAGCTTTTATCTATATTAAACGGAATTCTATCTGAAGTTTCTCCAGAAGTTTTATAATCTACATTCCGTAATTGCAGATCGCCATATAAACTAACTTTATCATTAATTCTGAAAGTTGCCTTTGTGAAAATATTGAAGTCCTTTTTCTTTCCATTTCCATCGTAATAATGGTCTCTAATTTCGCTAGTGCTTGCAAATTCTGTCCAGATAATTTCGCCAAAATGGTCACCATCATAACTGCTATAAGATGTTCCAAAAGTTAGATTTAAAGCATCATTTTTATAATTTGCATTAACATTAGCAACATAGAAACCATTGTCTAACCACCTGCGCCTAATTAAATCTGTTGTGTTAATTGTTTCGCCACCTACAGTAATTTCCTCTAAATCATAATCGGCAAAATTCTCATCTTCCTTATATTGTTCAAAATAACCTCGTCCATAAGTATAATTCAAGCCAACATTTGTTGACCAATTGTTATTAAAACACTCATTCCAATGTAGCTGATAATGATCTTGATTATAATGGTCTACTTCATTATCATAAAATTGGGTGTTTCCTTGATCATCTGTGTACATTCCTGCTGAATTGAAGGTTCTGTTGGATTTTAAGGTTTCGGTATCAATTCCATTCCAGGCCTGATAAGTAATTTCTTTTCCACCAAACATTAATGCTTTTATCAATGTATTATCATCAAAATAAGAAGCTTGCAAAAAATATGATTTTAAATCTGAAGAGGCTCTGTCTATATAACCATTGGATTTTATTTTTGACAAACGTCCAGCCACTTCAAAATGATCATTTAAAGTTCCTGTACTGAATTTTAGAGTATGCTTCCAGGTGTTATAGCTTCCAAAAGAATTAGATATTTCGGCATTTCCTTTTTCTGAAATAGCATCAGTTAGCACATTAATACTTGCGCCAAATGCACCTGAACCATTTGTTGATGTCCCAGCACCACGTTGGAGTTGTAAACTTTCAACCGATGATGAGAAATCTGGTAAATCTACCCAAAAGGTTCCTAATGACTCTGCATCATTGTATGGAATTCCGTTGATTGTAATGTTGGTGGATTGTGCATTTACACCACGTACTCTAATGCCTGTATAGCCAACACCTGCTCCAGCATCACTTGTTGTGACAACCGATGGTAAATAGTTAAGTAAAATTGGAATGTCTTGCCCTAAATTTCGTTGTTCTAATTGTTCTTTTGTAATGTCTGAATGTGTAATTGGTGAAGTTGCATCTACACGAACAGCTTTTACAAGGACTTCATCAAGGGTTTCAACTTTTACTGAATCTTGTTGTCTTTCTTGGGCAAAACCAGATATCATTATGGCAAAAAGTGCTAAAATTGTAAATAAAAATTTCATTCGAGAAAAAATAATTTAATCGAATAAAAAGAGGTCATTATTCTTTGTTAATAATTTGATTAAGTAGAATTTACTTCGAAAGATTACTACGTTGTTAAAAAAACTCCTCGTAATAACGTCATAAATTCATATTCCTAAACAGCATTACCTGTTCTAGGTTCAATGGGTATGATCTCAGCCACTTATTGGCACCCCTTTTCGAGAACAATGCAAATGTAATTAACAATGTACAATTAACAATGAATAATAATAGAAATTTAATTTAGTTTTGGAGGTTTTCTTTTAGCCTTCTTTTCAGCATTTTTCTTTTTCATTTCCAATCGTTTTATTCTAACTGATTTTGGAACTTTAGTCTTCTTTCTTTTTTTAGGAACAATAAGACCTTCTTTAATTAACCCCAAAAAACGGTTTGTAACAATGTCTTTGTTTTTGTGTTGACTCCTACTTTCATCACATTGAAGCACAAGCACACCTTCTTTAGAAATTTTATTTTTTAAATTCTTCTGAAGCAACTCTTTTTGCTCTTCACTTAAATACACTGAATCGATTAAATTGAATGACAATTCGATCTTTGAAGATACTTTGTTAACATGTTGGCCACCAGCGCCAGAACTTCTAATCGCCTTAAACGATAATTCATTAATTAAAGCATCTTCATCCAACATTACTCTTTAATTTGATGTGGTGCTTTCAATAAATCGTTCACTGTTTTCACAGGGTTAAAGGTAATAAGTGGTACTTCAACAAATATGGTATTCCAGTTGGCCATTCCTCCATTCCATAATCCTGGAAGTTCTAGTGCTTTAATTTCAACACCCGATTGCGTTTTTTTAGTAATAAATGCTGCGTTATGATCTACAAAATCTGTGAGATCAAATTTATTGCCTTGATAATCTTTTACGCCACAAACCAGATCAACGGGATTAAAGTGAGTAGACTCTTTAAGAATTTCCTTTTGTTTTTTGTTTTTGGAATTTACTTGTGCAGATTCAACAATTTGTAATGAAACATTGCCATTTTCATCCTTAACCCAAAACGGACCTCCTCCCGGCTCGCCTTCATTTTTTACCATACCGCAAACTCTTATTGGTCTGTTTAGCTTTTCTTTTAAATATTCTATTTTATATTTTTGGGTATATTTTTTGAATTCGGAAGAAATATTAACATTCAGTTTATTTGATAAAAATTCTGCAATGATATAAATTTTATTCTCATCAATTATTTGATTTTCAATTTCATCTGAAAACTTAAATATCTGTTGTTGTAGTTCAATGAGAACGCCTGCCAAAACCTTTTTGTATTTGGCAACTTCGTCTTTGTACTTATAAACAACAACATTATCAACATTTTTAATAAAAATAATATCTGCATCCAGATCGTTTAAATTTTCTATTAATGCTCCATGACCCGATGGCCTGAATAAAAGCAAACCTTCATTATTTCTGAAAGGTTTATCATCCATAGTTACTGCAATAGTATCTGTAGATTCTTTTTGATAGGAAAAAGAAATATCGAATTGAGTGCCCGTTTTTTGAGCAACTTTTTTTTCTATTCTATTAAATTCTTCCCTGAATTTGTTTTTATATTTTTCAGAAATTGAGAAATGAAGTTTAGCAGAAGATTCTAATGAAGAATAAAGGGCCGATTCATACAAATGCTCTTCAAAAGCAGTAGAGATTACATTGTTTTTGTATTTGTGAAAAGGCAACAATCCTTTAGGCGAATCCCCATAATTAAGAAAGTCTTCATCAAGCATAGTTTTTACAAACAATAATGATTTTCTATTAGTATTAAGAGTCTCATAATTAGGATATAATTCCTGAATTTTTGTCATGACTTCATGATAAAAAGGGAATTTCTCCAAGCCAACAAAAAATATGTATAAGTCTTTATTGTTTTTGTTGTTAATGTAAGAGTTTATACTTTCATGTTCTGGGTTATACTCTTTTAAAAACTTGAACAAAAATTTGAACATTCTTGTCGCAGCACCAGAAGCAGGTACAAATTTTAAAATAGACAAGTTGTTTTTCTCTTCTTCAAAAACATTAATTAGTTCATTATGTTCATTTTCAGAAAACCTTAAAATTCCATTCCCTATCGTTGCAGCAGATACTAAATTAATATAAGGAATGCTAGATTTAAAAACTCCAATTTGATCTTTGACCTTTTCTAAAGTGAGCCCTTTTGCTTCAATTTGTTTTACGTCTTTTTCTAAAAACATTTATTCTTTTACCTTTAAAATTTTATCTATATGTTTTACTGCTATGTTTAGCCTTATTTTTTTGTCACCTTTTAACAATACATAAGGTCTGTTTTGCTTTATTAATTCTTGCTCAAAAGCTTTAAACATACGCAATCTTTCATTGGGTTTATCCCGCAAATCATCTGCTTCCCAAGATGTATCAATATACGTTAAAAAGTATAAATCGTATTTGTTTTCTAAAGCATATTTTTCAAGAATTGGGTCGCAAGAACCTACATAATATGCTTCAGAATATACTTTGGTTTCAAGTAAGTCTGTATCGCAAATTAAAACAGTATCTGTTTTTTTTGCCAATTGATTTTCCAGCTTCATTTGCCCTATTGCAATGGGCAATAAATCGGATGGTTCACAGGTTTTTCGCTCGTTATTCCATTTATCCTGAAGATACTGACGAGCATATTCGGGAACCCAAACCGAATTATAATGACGTGCCAAGTGTCTAGACAATGTCGTTTTTCCAGTAGATTCGGGACCAAACAAAACTACTTTTATGCAGTTTGCAGGTTGTTGTTTAAGCTTTTCTTCCATTCAATATATCCTTGTATGGCTAATATTGTGAAAATTAAATATTGTAATGATAACATCCCTAAACCTCTATAGGCATATAAAGGAATTGTTATAATGTCTGCAATAATCCATAACGTCCAGTTTTCTAATTTCTTATTTGCCATATACCACATCGCAGTAAAGAAAATACCTGAGGTCAAAATATCTATATAATTAGCCGTTTTAATATCATAGCTATAGGCTTTGTATACCAAATATGTCACAAAGATAGTTAACACAAAAAGTAATATTCCAATTATTTTTTCTTTCGAGTTGGTTCTTGATATTGGTACCACATATTTGTTGTTCTTTTTCCGAGACCAATTCCACCAACCATAAATACTCATTATGGTATAATAAAAATTCATCATCATATCTCCATAATATTCGTTTACATTTAAAATATAAACCGTAATCGCTGTACAAATTATTCCAGTAGGATATACTAAAATGTTTTCTTTTTTTGCGTACCAAACACTTAATATTCCAAAAACAAAGGCAATGGCTTCAAGGCTTATTAAATATGCTGGTGCGTCTTTGTAAGCGGCAATAAAAAAATCTAAAATATCATTCATTTTAATTGGTCAAAAAATGATTCGTCTTCTTCAAAAGCTGTTCCTATAACAACCATATCTGCGCCTGAATTATAGGTATCTTCTAATTGTATTTTGCTTCTTATACCTCCACCAACAATCAGAGGAATTTGTAGTTCTTTTTTTACTTTTGAAATAATAATAGAGTCGATTGGAATTGCAGCTCCACTTCCTGCTTCAAGATAAATAATTTTCATTCCTAAAAATTCACCAGCTTTTGCAGTATTTATAATATCTTGAACATTATGTCTTGGCATTGGCAAAGTGCCTGTTACTTTTTGAACTGAAGTTTCTTTTCCGTTTTCAATTAAAATATAACCTGTTGGGATGATTTCTAATTTTGTTTCTCTTAATTTAGAAATTGATTCTACGTGTTTTCCAATTAAATATTCAGAATTACGTCCAGATATTAAAGACAAAAACAGCAAAGCATCTGCTTTATTCGTAATTTGAGTAACATCTCCTGGAAATAAAATCACTGGTAATTTTGTATGCTTCTTAATCTCTGAAACCAATGCTTCAGTCGCATTATCATCAACTATACTTCCTCCAACAAAGACATGAGAAACTTTTGAGTGATTTACTTTATTAATAAAATGAGACACTTTATTTAATATCATTTTTTCTGGATCTATTAGAACAGCCAAGAGCTTCTTTTTTTGAATCATGCTGTTCAATATGTCTTGATAAATTGTCCTCATTTAAGATGGCAAGGTATATGCACAAGTAAATCCATCAAAATCAAAAAAATGAGCACAAAATCTGAATTTCTTGTTTCTGTAATCTATCCATGCCATTGTAGTTTCATCTTGATTAGAAAAAGGAATGACTAAACAATGTTCTTTAAAGCTTAAGCCATTAGTTGCAAACAACTTATATAATGATTCTTTAATGCACCATATTTTTGTTAAATCATTGACATAATTTTCATCTTTTTCATTCAAATAGTCAAATTCATAATCCACAAATTTATGAGCTATTACTTCTATTTTTTTTCGTTGCTTCTCAATATCAATACCTACAAGGTTATCACTAACTACTACTGCAGAAAACGTAAAGGAATGCGTGATGGAAATAAATTTTCCGTCCTCTAAATGTGGTTTCCCATTGTCATCATAAAATAAATCCTCATCTGTATATCCAAACGCTCTCAACAAATGCCTAATGCTTAAAAAACCTTTCTGATGCAATTCACTTCTCATTCCTAAAACACGTTCTAGACTTTCAGATTTTAAATCAAGAGGTTTAAGCAAATCGTTATAAGATTCTGTAATCTTCCATATTTTAACAGAAGTTTGTGAATTATGAGTAATGGTTTTATAAATAGGCATTTATATAATTCAGAGTTATTATGTAACTTTGCAGTCACTAAAATTTTAGAGACAAATATACAATTATGAATACAAAAACAATTCCATATGTGCCTTATAAAGTTAAGGATATGTCACTTGCGGCTTGGGGAAGAAAAGAAATAGAATTGGCTGAAGCTGAAATGCCAGGACTGAAGAGTTTACGTGAAGAATACAAAGATTCTCAACCACTTAAAGGAGCTAGAATCGCAGGTTGTTTGCATATGACCATCCAAACAGCTGTTTTAATTGAAACTTTAAAAGCTTTAGGCGCCGAAGTGACTTGGAGCTCATGTAATATCTTCTCAACACAAGATCAAGCTGCTGCAGCTATTGCTGAAACTGGAATTCCTGTTTACGCATGGAAAGGTATGACCGAAGAAGAATTTGATTGGTGTATAGAACAAACCTTATTTTTTGGTGAAGATCGAAAACCTTTGAACATGATTCTTGATGATGGCGGTGATTTAACAAATATGGTTTTAGACCGTTATCCTGAATTAGTGTCAGGCATTAATGGTTTATCAGAAGAAACTACTACGGGTGTTCATAGATTATATGATAGGATGAAAGCTGGAACTTTACCAATCCCTGCTATCAATGTAAACGATTCTGTAACCAAAAGTAAATTTGACAACAAATATGGTTGTCGAGAAAGTGCAGTAGATGCGATAAAACGTGCAACTGATATTATGATTGCTGGAAAACGTGTTGTAGTTTGTGGTTATGGTGATGTTGGTAAAGGGACAGCAGCATCATTTAAAGGTGCTGGAGCAATCGTTACTGTAACAGAGATTGACCCTATTTGTGCACTTCAAGCTGCAATGGATGGTTTTGAAGTTAAAAAGTTAGAAACCGTTGCACCAAATGCAGATATAGTTATTACTACAACAGGTAATAAAGACATTGTTCAAAGTCATCATTTTGAAGCTTTAAAAGACAAAGCTATTGTTTGTAATATTGGTCACTTTGATAACGAAATTGATATGGCCTGGTTAAACAAAAATCATGGACACACAAAAGTTGAAATCAAACCACAGGTAGATAAATATACTGTAAATGGAAAAGATATTATTATTCTTGCTGAAGGTCGTCTGGTAAATTTAGGCTGTGCCACAGGCCACCCAAGTTTTGTGATGAGTAACTCGTTTACCAACCAAACTTTAGCACAAATAGAACTTTGGACCAATAGAGACGCATACGAAAACAAAGTTTACATGTTGCCAAAACATCTTGACGAAAAAGTAGCCCAACTTCATTTAGCTAAAATTGGCGTAGAACTTACTGAATTAAGAAAAGACCAAGCAGATTATATTGGTGTTAATGTTGAAGGTCCTTATAAGCCAGAATATTATCGTTATTAAATTTTAATATTATCAAAACCCTTACAATGCTGTGAGGGTTTTTTATTTACATACTTTTAAACAAAGCAAATAATGAAATACTATTTAATCTTACTGGCATGTTTTTCAATTACAAGCCAAACTTTACAGTCCCAAACAATTTCAGGAAATCCATTCTTTAATCCATTTAATGAAACCATCGATTTTGCAGCTATTGATGGAGATGATGTTAATGAAGCTACAGAGAAAATACAAAAGCTTATTGATGAATATCTAGCAGAAATATTGTCTATTGAAGATGCTGAAAGAACCTTTGATAATACCATGTTAGCACTTGATGATTTATATGCTAAATTTAGTGGTGTAAGTTCAGAAATATACCTGATGTCTAATGCTCACCCAGATTCTATTGTTAGAAATAATGCATTAAAATCAAATGTGGTTTTGGGGCAATATGGTAATAATCTATCATTGAATGAAGATTTATATAAAGCTGTAAAAGCATATTCAGAAAGTGAAGAAGCTAAAGCGCTCAAAGGATATAAAGCCAAATTTTTAAAAGAAACTATAGAAGGTTATGAAAGAAATGGGTTTGCTTTAGATAAAGCCAATAGAGATAAATTAAAAGCTATAAATGACGAAATTTCTGAATTAGGAAACAATTTCGCTCAAAATATTGCCAGTTATCAAGATTTTTTAGTTGTGAATGAAAAAGATATGGATGGCTTACCAGAAGACTTTAAAGATGCAAGAAGGCAAGAAGATGGTACATATAAAGTAGATTTGAGTTATCCTTCTTATCGTCCTTTCATGAAATATAGTACGTCAAATTCAGCCAGAAAGGCTTTGTACTTTAAGTATCAAAATCGTGCTGCACCAGAAAACTTACAAGTATTGCAAGGCTTATTGAAGAAGAGAAAAGAAATGGTAGAACTGTTGGGATATTTAACATATTCTGAATATCGTCTAGAAGATAGAATGGCAAAAACACCAGAAACAGTATGGGATTTTGAAAATAACCTAAAAAATGACCTTAGGGTTAAAGCTGAAGCAGACTATAATGAAATTTTAGACATAAAACGTTCAAGAATTCCTGAAGCTACATCTGTTGATAGTTGGGAATCAAGTTTTTATTCTGATATTCTTTTACGTGAAAAATATCAACTAGATGGTGAATTGGTGAAAGAATATTTTGCTCTGGATGATGTGCTTGACGGTCTTTTTAAAATTACTCAAACTATATTTGATTTAGACTATAAAGAAGTAGAAAATCCATCCGTTTGGCACGAAGATGTTCGGTTGTTTGAAGTTTACAAAGACGACAAACTTAAAGGTCGTTTCTACCTTGATTTATTCCCTAGAGACAATAAATACAAACATGCAGCCTGCTTCGGTATAAAAAAAGGAAAAACCACATCTGATGGTTATCAAATTCCAACAGCGACCTTACTTTGTAATTTCCCAGAGCCAACAGCTGGCAAACCATCATTAATGCCTCACAGTCAAGTAAGCACGTTTTTTCATGAATTCGGTCATGTATTACATCACATGGTAACTACAGCCGATCTCATGTCCCAATCTGGAACCAGTGTTTCACGTGATTTTGTAGAAGCACCTTCTCAAATATTTGAAAATTGGATCTGGAACTATGATGCTTTAAAACTCTTTGCAAAACATTATAAAACCAGAGAAGTGTTACCTGAAGCGTTATTCAATAAAATGTTAGCTGCTAAAAATGTAGGTTCAGGATTGTCTGCAACACGTCAAGTTTTTCTCGGCATTTATGATATGACACTTCATGATAAATATGATCCTTTTGGAGATAAAACAACCACAGATATTTTAAAAGAAGTACATAATGCTGTGAGATTAATCCCTTTTGAAGAAGGCACTAATTTTCAGGCTGCTTTTGGCCATTTAAGACATTATGCTTCTAGTTACTATGGTTACATGTGGTCTAAAGTTTATGCACAGGATATGTTCTCTGTTTTTGAAGAACATGGCATTTTAGACAAAGAAACCGGAATACGCTACAGAGATATTATTTTAGCTAATGGAGGCAGTAAGGATGAATTAGAACTTGTTAAGGAGTTTCTAGGTCGCGAACCAAACAATGAAGCTTTTTTAAAGGAATTAGGTTTGTGAGCTTCATTTATAGATTAAACTTTTATATAAAACCCTTTCATTTCTGAAAGGGTTTTTATGTTTATAAGTTTCTTTGTTTTCTAATGTTTTAAGTTTGCATATTTAAAATAAGCTTTTATATTTACAACCATGTATAAGGTTGTGTAATATGGTTATCAAAAATACTTATTCTATTTCTGAAGCTGCTGAAATTTTAAATAAAAATCCAGAAACTTTAAGACGTTGGGACAACGAAGGTAAGTTAAAAGCCTTTCGTGAACCAATGAGTAATTATAGAGTTTATAAGAAAGAGCATCTTGAAATCTTTCCAGAATTTAAACGCTTTTTTGAAAATATTGACGAAGGCAATTTTGTAAAACCAATAAACAAATATTTCGTCCTTGAACTCTTTGCTGGTGCAGGAGGCTTGGCTCTAGGTTTAGAAAAAGCTGGTTTAAAGTGTAAAGCTTTAAATGAAATAGATAAATGGGCTTGTCAGACACTCCGTAAAAATAGACCGAATTGGAATATACTTGAAGGAGATATTAAGAATTATGACTTTTCTGGATTTAAAAGAGAAGTTGATGTAATAACAGGTGGATTTCCTTGTCAAGCTTTTAGTTATGCAGGAAAAAAACTTGGCTTAAAAGATGCCAGAGGAACTTTATTTTATGAATTTGC
>Ga0102947_1000722_pt1 | contig 11586 bp, 8 predicted proteins | sample SalPon2A_A_D2_MG_FD_78210 | JGI IMG/M metagenome (GOLD analysis project Ga0102947, IMG submission 78210) | Soil microbial communities from South San Francisco under conditions of wetland restoration - Salt Pond MetaG R2A_A_D2_MG | ecosystem: Environmental > Terrestrial > Soil > Wetlands | place... | reverse complement strand
TGAAAAAAGACCCTTCAACAAACGCTTCTGATTTTACAACTTCCAGGGCATTCAGTGAATACCAGTTATTCTCCAGCACAACAGGTTGCTTGTTGATATAGCGTACCCGCTGAAAATATACACACTTCGCTTTTTTTTCTTTGTTTGTCAAAGGAAAGGCGATCGTTGGATCCCATCCGCCGATTTTGGGCTTTTTGGTCACTATCGACTTAACTTCGTAGTCTGTTGACCCGGAAAAACCTTTAACTGTCAGGAGTCCAAGAGATTTGCTTCTTTCGATAACCTTACTTCCCTTGCCGTGTTCCTTTTCGATAAAGCCTTCTCTTAACACCTCATCGAGGGCCTTGCGTACCGTGGTCCGGGTGGTATTAAACCGGGTGCAAAAATCGTTCTCTGACGGTAAATAACTTCCAACCGGATATTTTCCGGTCTGTATCCGTTTTTTGATAAACACCTGAATCTGATGGTATTTTCGCTTTTTTTTCACCCCGGAGTTCCTTATAAGTGATCGGCATTTCAGTCCAATATCCAATCCATTGAAATGTATGAAATATAACTTGTACATACAAGCCAATTTTTTTACTTTAGCTACAAACAGGTGCCTCATCAATGGAAAATAATGACCTTTCTGCCCGGAATTAAAACACGTGGTTTTTATCTGGCATATTGAATTACCCCTGTTGTACTGCCTGTTCGCTCAAAAACGTATAACCCGGCACCTGAAAAAATTCCGTTAACAAAATTGTCTTATGAACAGTATTCCCATCAGAACCACGGTCATTGGCAGCTATCCCTTTCCCGGGTGGCTTGAATTTGTTTCCCGGAACCTCGGCCATTTCGGGGCCGCCGATATCGAAGAGGCTATTGAGGATGCTGTAATCGCGGCCATCCATGACCAGATTACAGCAGGACTCGATGTGATAACGGACGGGGAACAGACCCGGCTCGACTTTAATCTTTCCTTTTATGGATTTATCAGAGGTATTGAAAACAATAGTTCGGAAACCAGAAAATTCGGGCCGGCAGCCCATGATCAGCGGGGAAAACACAATATCATTGGGAAATTGACTGCCCCTGAAGGCCTGGGGGCTGTACGGGAATTTGAACGCCTCAAAAAACTGGCACCCAAAGGCCCGATCCTCAAGGCCAGTATTCCCGGTCCGTACACCCTGTCAGGAAGGTTATTGCCAAATGACACCTACAAAGACAGATTTGAGATCACCGAGGCCCTGCTTCCAATTATCAGTCGCGAATTGGAAGCCCTGGTCGAAGCCGGTTGTTCTGAAATTACCGTAGACGAACCCTCTATGAGCTGCTATGCCTATAAGTCGGATACGAAGCGTTTTGTAACTATTTTCAATCGTACCGTAAAATCCATTAAAGGGAAATGCAACCTAAGCACCCATCTCTGTTTTGGGAATTATAAGGGAAGGCCCGTAGGATACAGAAGTATTCAGCCAATGCTGCCAGACTTCCTTGACATGGACGTGGATGAGATTCACGTGGAAATGGCCAACCGCGAGTTTGCCGAAATTGAGTTGCTGGCCCCATTTGCAGAAAAAATGAAGGTCGCCGTCGGTATTATCGATGTTAAAAATTACTACATAGAAACGGTGGATGATGTAGTGGAGCGCATCAACAGATGTCTGAAACATGTTCCGGCGGAGAAACTTTCTGTAGCGCCGGATTGTGGCCTTAGCCAAACAGCACGCTGGGCCTCCAGGCAAAAGTTGATCAACATGGTCGCCGGGGCCAAAAAGGTACGGGCAACTTTATGAATCAGCTGATACCCGCCGTTAAGAAGCATGAGGAACTCATCGCTGAAATGGACGCGTTCCTGGAACAGGACGCAGGATTCTCGCTTTGGTGGCTGGGTCAGAGTGGTTATCTGTTGCAGTGGCGTGGTAAAAGGGTACTGATAGATCCGTACCTCTCCGATTCCCTGACATTGAAATATGCCGAAACCGACAGGCCACACATTCGTATGAGCGAATTGGTAATACGGCCCGAATTGCTGAAAAAAATAGCGATCGTTACCTCAAGCCACAACCATACGGACCATTTAGATGCGGAAACCCTTATCCCGGTCCTGAAAAACAACCCGGGTATCCGATTTATTATTCCCGAAGCAAACAGGGCCTTTGTGGCCAACAGGGTGCAATGTCCTGTGGATTTTCCGATTGGCCTGGGTGATGGAAGCTCGGTTACCGTGAATGGCTTTACCTTTATAGGAATTCCCGCAAGACACAATGATCTGGCCATGGACGACAATGGCAATTGTAGATTCATGGGGTACGTCATTAAATTTGGAGAATATATCATTTATCATAGCGGGGATACCCTGTGGTTCGACGGTATGGTTGAACGTTTAGCACCCCTCAACGCACAGATCGCCCTCCTTCCCATCAATGGCAACGAACCCGAACGAAAAGTGGCGGGAAACCTGGAATATAAGGAAAGTGCAAAACTCGGCAAGGAGATCAATGCCCGCTTTGTGATTCCCTGTCACTACGATATGTTTACCTTCAACACCGCAGATGTCAACGAATTCGTCCTGGAATGTGAAAAACTTGGACAGGGCTACAAAGTCTTACGCCCGGGCGGTTGTTTTTCATTCCCGGAAACAAAACGAGGAAAGCAATGACCCTGCACACCCCGGTGCACAATCTCAGGACGGGGTCCGGGGGGCCATCCGGCTTCACAACCTATTTAATGCTTCTGCATGGAATTATCGCGAGGGGGCGCATGGTTTACCTGATTTACCGTATATTTTCCAATATATAAAACCAGAGATATGATATTAGCAGCAATCGATATCGGATCAAATGCCATGAGGCTCCAGGTAGTAAAGGTCTACGATGACGGGGACATGATCAGCTTTAAAAAACTCCATTTTCTAAGATTTCCGCTGAGGTTGGGGCAGGATGTCTTTACGGACGGGACCATTTCCGGGACTGTTGCAGATAAATTTGTGAAGTTGATGCTGACCTTTAAACTTTTTATCGAATTATATGAAGTTGAAGATTATTACGCAGTGGCCACTTCCGCGATGAGGGAAGCCTCGAACGGACCAGAGGTGAACAGGCGTATTCTGCAGGAGACCGGTTTAAAGATCCATATTATCTCGGGCGAGGTCGAAGCCCGGATTTTAAATAAAGCCATAATTCCATTGCTGGAGGACCGGCGATATGTTCATATTGATGTCGGTGGGGGCAGTACCGAACTGAACCTTATTGAGGGCACTGAACTCAGGGAGAGCCATTCCTTCCAGGTGGGATCGGTACGCCAATTGACTCCTGTAAAAAGGGCTGCTGTATTTACTGAAATTAAGAAATATATCAGGGCATCCCCGTTTTACCGTTCCAAAAATATTGTGGGTATTGGTACCGGAGGAAATATAAACAGATTGTACAGCCTTGCCAATAAAGCAAACAACATGGCTATCTCTCTTGCCGAACTAAAGGCGCTACGTGCATATGTGGGAGAATTCACCTATGAGGAAAGGTTGTCCATTTTGAAGATGAATCCGGACCGGGCCGATGTGATCATTCCAGCCTCTGAAATCTACATAAGGATCCTTAAAGAAATGGGTAGTGACCATATTTTAGTGCCCAATGTGGGTCTGAAAGACGGCCTGGTCTATGAACTGTATGAAAGGATGGCCCGGAAAAAACTGGATCGAATAGAATATTTGGGCTAGTTATCATCCCCCCGGGGTACACCCCGGCCATCCCAATGCCATTCCCAAACCTTCCTGCCCCTATTTTCCGGATGACGGTTAAAGCGGCTTTTTTTGCGGTTCAACCCTGCTTAACGGCGCTTCAATTTCCTTTATTTTATTACTGTAAACATGGGCGCTACATTTGTCTCAGATATAAATAAAACGAATTATTAACAACGTAAAAAAAAGATATCATGAGAACAAATAGTAAAGCAACGCCCACAGAAGCAAGAGTACATTCACACCTTTCCAACTTTAAAAACGTGAAAAGGGTGCACTGGTACGAATCAAGAAGGTATACCTTCTAAAAGATGGAATTCATGAAAAATTGTAATGAGATGCCATGGGTGCCGAAGGTCGGTTTGGAATCAAACCGGCCTTCTTCCGTGCATCCCCTGCTTCGGTCTTTAATCGATTTTAACATCACGGATCCTGCCATTTTTGATAATTAACAGTGTGCACTATTCAGAAAATTAGTCCATCCGCTGTTATGAACGGGCATTGAACCAGGTTACTTCTGAAGCCATTTCTTAAAAGACCGGGCCTTATCCCTGCTGATATCCACGTTAACGTTTACCGGGGATTTAAGCTTTGCCACCAGCTTTCCGTACGAATCGGCCCTGAAACGCTCCACTGCATCCGCATGTATAATGAACTGGCGATTTGCACGGTAAAAAACTTCAGGGTCCAGCAGTTCCTCAATTTCTTCCATCGTCTGAAAATCCGTAATAAATTTTTGCTTTTCCATGGTAACAAGATAGATGAGTACATCTTTTTCGAAAAGCGCAATATTCTTATGATCCACAATGATGTAGGATTTCCCGGAATGGACAAGGAAGCGTTCCTTATATACTTTTGACTCCCTCGGTAGTTCCATTTGCTGGATAAGTGACTGCAATTGGTCTTTAAAGTATATCTGACTGGACAACTGAAAGCGTTGGAATTTTTCAATAGCCGTTTTAAGTTCCTTTTTGTCGACAGGCTTTAACAAATAGTCAATGCTATTCATCTTAAATGCACGGACGGCATACTCGTCATAGGCGGTAGTAAATATGATCGGGCAATCAATCTGAACTTCATTGAATATATCAAAACTAACACCGTCACCCAGTTGTATATCCATAAAAAGTAGATCGGGTACGGGGTTGGCCTTGAAATAGGCAATACTTGATCTTACCGAATCGAGCATAGTGACCACTTCAATTTGAGGAGCCGTTATTTGAATTAACCTCAGAAGGCCCTGGGCAATCAGCGGTTCGTCCTCAATGATTATAGCTTTTGTCATATTTATTGAATCAACGGTAATTTAACCGTAAATCTGTCCTGTGTCTCTTCAATTTGCAGCGGCCGGTCCGTCAGATATTTGTAGAGTTCATCCAGGTTTTTCATCCCTATTTTATTACTGGTTTCCACATTGATCTTTTTAGTCATATTGTTCTCAACCACAAAAAAGTCATCCCCGGAGGTAATTGATATGTTCAGGGGGCAATCAATACATACCTGGTTGTGTTTAATGGCATTTTCCATAAGCATTTGTGAGACCACAGGTACGATGCCTTTATCCAGGTCCTTTTCATTAACGGCAATCCTGATATCAATGGCCCTGCCGAACCGGGTTTCGAGCAGGGAGACATAATTTTCAAGGAAATTCAACTCCGTACGCAAAGACACCGTTTCCTTGTTGCTATTTTGAAGGGTATACCGGTATACCTTAGAGAGTTGATGCAAAAATTCAGAAGCGAGTTGCTGGTTCTCAAATATGAGACTATTCAGGGAGGTCAGTGCATTAAATAAAAAATGGGGGTTCAATTGGTTGCGCAATGCATCATATTTTACAACAGCCTGTTTTTTCTCAAGATTGGTCTTACTGATCAGATCACTTTTCCACTGAAAAAAATATTGAGAACCAAACAGGATGAGGTTTAAGATGGTGGCCATTAAAAAATTCATCATATAGACAATGGGCCATGCCTGTGTAAACTCATAATCAAAAACTTCAAAGGTGCTAAGGTGTATCCATTTCGACAGTTGAGTAAAAAGTATAGTCAACAGCCCTATTTGTATGATAACCCTTGGAATAAACCCCACAGTAAAGGGGATTAATCGTACAAAAGATCTGTGAAGCAGGAGCAGTATTTCCCATCCCAGGACCATACCAAAAAAGTTGCCCGCCAGCATGTAGATATGGATCCATGCCCGCGCAGGATACAGTTCAAACCGGAATACCGCAAGTAAAAGATTGACTAGCAGCAATACCAGATAGAGGTTTTGGCGGGTGATGTGCCTTTTCATAAAATCAGCCATATATTTTCAGGTTTTTTGCATAGATTCCAAGCGGTATGTCTTCCAGGCTAAATGTAATAATTCCTGATATGGATCGGGCCACAAGTTCATCGAACCGCATTAAAAACTTCATGAAGTGCATTAATTTGGCTTTGAAGCCCTGAAGATCGGTACCTGCAACCCCCTGTTTACGCAGACTGTATAAAAATTCGTAACCATGTAAAAGGTGCAGGCTTCCAATATCGTCAGGAATGTGCTGAATCCACTAATGATCTTTTAGGCCGGCAATGAAATTGCTCACAAAGCAACGACTACTTAAAATTACTAAAAATTGTGCATCGGATAACAGACACCACCTGCGCGCCTGGGCCTGTAAATGAAAAACACTGCCAGTAAATATACCAGCAGTGTTTACATACCTGCAGAAAGAACATCTACTAAAAATGCGGATAGCGTGGGCACTCACCTATCCCGCGGGCAATCTACTTACCTTTCCCGAACCGGGAACCCACCAGGGGGATGCTGGGTGGTTCAAAAGGGGCAGGGGCACTTATCCTGCGAACTACCGTAAAATCAGTAGCATCCACCCTGCCGGTAATTTATGCGAGTTCCAGAGTCTGCAATTTAGTAAGTGCCTCTGATTTAGAGTTAACATCGAGTTTTAGGTAGATGTTCTGTATGTGAAAATTGATGGCACTTGTGGTGACAAATAGTTTTTCAGCAATGATCTTATAGGTAGCTCCCTGGCAGAGATAATCAATGATCTGGTTTTCTCTTTTGGAAAATGCCTGATAGGACTTTCGCTGAAACATGGAAATCACTTTTTTCGCAATATCATTACTCATGATAGCGCCTTCAGACCGGATGGAATTCAATGCGTGGTACAAGCGCTTTCTTGTGACAGGCTTACTAAGGTAACCGTTGGCCCCGTTTTTAAACGCTGTTTTGATGATTCCAAAATCACTTTCAACACTGTTTATGATAATTTTTACGTCCGGGTCCTTCTTGCGGAAAAGGGCGATCCCTTCAATACCGTCGATGTCCGGTAAATTGACTTCCGAAAAAATAATATCCGGTACGGTGTTTTCAAAATCCTGCAAGGCTTCCTGTACGGAACCATAAATGCCTTTTAGCTCGAAATCGGGATAGGATTCGAAATAGATCTTGTACAAAAGCAGAATTTGAGGATCATGATCAATCACAATAATGTTTAGAATATTTGTTTTCATATCTCATAGGATTTGGGTTGTATTAATACAGATTTTTAAAAAATTATTTAAAAAAATGACATAGAGAGTGTTCTTATGAATACCGATCGCCCGAAAGGCAGTGGTATCAACCATAAGGAACGTGAGATAAGACCAGGTAATAGATGCCAGGCATCAAGCGTCCACACTGAAAACATTGTGTTTCAGAAGGGCTTAATTCAAAAAGGATCTTCTAAAATTACAGAAGTGCGACTGCGTGATGAGTCATCTTTTTCTGGTGCTTAGGAGCATCTATAAATATCGAAGTGATATAAACCGAGACCTGAATAAAGGCTGTAGTTTTTTGGCTTAAGTACTAAGCCATCTTTGATGGACCGTGTAGGTACGGCCCTGGTTTTAGCCCCGGTAATGGGGGCTCTTTTTACTTCTTTCTTTGGGTTGTAGTAAGTTTTCATACAGTAGGGATTTGAGGGTTGTTGCAAAGTTAGTCTTACTGTTTGTTTATTAAAGATACTTAAGTTTTAAGTGTTTATATAAATTCTGTAGGTGTTTTCGTTCAACTACGATGTTTTTTAACTTTTCTGGCCTGCAGCCTATTCATACTCATAAGTATTCGAAACTGTGGCCGTGGAATTGGCTACCTGCATGATCCACTTTTCGTCGCGGTATTTTCCGTGAAGGTTGGAAACAACAGCCGTTTTGGCATCTTCTTTCATTTTAAAATCGGCCAGATATACATAATACAACCCATTTTCTCTATTGTAAAACTGCCTGGCATTTAAACCTTGCTCGGTTAACTGGTTTATAAAAGCGTTTAAATACCTTTTGTTTTTATAAACGTTGGCAATTAAATAATACCCGGGTTCAACCCCGGTTATATCTGACCGATTTAAAACTCTTATTGGAAGCTTCACATATTCCTTATGTTCAGCCGTATTAATACTTTTGGTTGCCTCGTGGGTTGATGCGTCAGCAACCAGAAGTGTATTTTGTACATTGTTAAATTCATCCAGATTGGACTTGATGGTGCGTTCTATATCCTTTCTCAAAAACCGTATGATCGTTTCAAACCTCTGTTCAAATGCTGCGGTTCTCGCACCTTCGATGGAATCCTGGCGAAGGATCAATTCATCGAGAATTAAACGGTTTTCATAGGCGAGGGCACTCTCTTCTGCCTCGGAATTATTTTTATCCTGGACCTTAATCCTGTCGGGGTTTTTGACATTTGTTTTGTTCTGATTCTGCGCTTGTTCTTTCTCTGCCATTAACTGCAAGATCTGTTCTTCATAATTTCTTACAATCCGGTCAATTTTATTGTCTTCTGAATTGTCTGCAAGTTCTCCAAGGCCGGTTCCGTGGTTTTTAAAGGTATAAGCCAGGGATAATTCGTGGTTCCAGCCGAATTCTGCATCCTTCTCCAGGATGTCCTTCTCTAACAGATACCCCAGGGACATTCTTTTATTAATGTTGAAGCCAAGGCCCACGGACAAACCGTACTGGTCATCCATTGTGGACTGTAACCATCCGTATTTAGGGAGATCCAACAACAGCGCTCCAACATATGATATGCTGCCGTCTTCATTTTTACCGACCTGCAAAAGGGGCATCAGCCTGGCATCTTTGAACAAACCCGCCGCAGCCATAAAACTGTGCGTATATTGCAGGGAAGCTTTAATGCTCTTGTCGTCAAGACGAGTCAAAAAGCTATTTGTGGTCTGGTTGTACTTAAATAGATCCTCAGCGTATAAGCCAAAGTCAAAGGCCCCCATGGAAAGTGTAATTCCCGGTTGAATGGCTATTTTACTTTCTTTTTTAGCCGCAAGGATCTCAGGGTCATTTTCTGTTGCAACAACCCGATTTTTATCTAGTCCTTCATTGAAATAGGTTACGTTGGTGCCAAAAGTGAGCTTGCTCTTCGAACCCAGCCGAACAGAAGTTGCGTAGTTGGCATTAAACCCAAACTCCTGTATTACGCCTGCCCATTGGCTGTAAACTCCAATACCCAAAGCGGTACGTTCATTTATTTTATTGCTAAAGCCAATAAAGTAATTCTGACTGTTATCTTCAAAAGTGGCATATTGGTTACGATGCAAAATATTCAGATAAGATTTGTTCTCCCTGACCAGCGAAAATGTTGGGTTAATTAAGAACCTGTTGAAGAACAGTTGGTTGTGATAGGTATTGTTTGTATTTAAATTCGGGGCTTCCTCCTGAGCAACCGTTGCCTGCTGGCAAAGCACCATGAAACATACTAGTAGCAGACCTATTTTTGGCGATATGTTAAATTTGCAGCTCATCTTGGTGTATATTTTTGTTATCAACTGGTACTATTCTCCGATATAATCTCTGTAAATTCAGGACCGGCAGTCGATCTGCCTTAATCCATTTCTGGTTTTCTGCCTGCATTTTATCTGCAGTTTAGCCATCCTTCCAGGGTCATATCGGTCTAAGGGATTTATCCTTTTCCTTCCTTATTCATCTTCAAAAACGGTAATGGAATAATCTATTTTTGAATCGTTATATAAAGCGTCTAACAGATTGTATTTCCTGTGGTCCTCCGGAGTATTGGGCCCGGTATCGGGATAGGAGAACACCACACGCTGTACATCCCCTTCTTTTTTTCCGCGGTTCGACATAACGTACCCCATTCCCTTTTCGGCCATCAGGTAAATTGAAAAGTCGTCTTCCTCGCTGTTGATCGGGCTGCCAAGATTGACAGACCATCCTACTTTTTTATGACCTACCTGCGTCATATATACATCGAGCCCGCCATAGCCTTTACGTCCTTCAGAGGCAAAAAACAAGGTATTGGTCCCCACAAGATTTGGATACAAATCGTTGTGCCTGGTATTGACCTTTTCACCTAAATTTTTAGCAACTCCCAACGTACCGTCGGCATGTATGGCTGAAACATAGATATCGTATTTCCCAAAAGAACCGGGCATATCAGAGGCAAAAAACAATCGTTTGCCATCCGCTGAAATTGCAGGATGCAGGGCAGAGGAATTTTTAGGGCATACTGCCACCTGTCTCATATTCGTCCACTGACCCCCTACTTTATCCGCTTTGTATATTTTATGGACCAATTCCTTCTTTGAAAAAATCCCATAAAGCGGTTTTATATGGATCGGTTTACTGAAATACGCGGTTTTTCCATCAGCTGTAATGGCAATGGGAGCCTTGTACTCCTTAGGGCCATTAAGGTTTTCATTATCCAAAGGTTGGAAATCACCGGACACGAGCACCTCAGCATCTGAAAGTTGCTCACTCCCGGGTTGAAAGTCCATGGTTCTGTACTCACTGGCAACAAACCTCCCAGGTCCGGCATCTATGGATTTCTTTTTTATTTGATAATCTTCCCGGATCATGGCGTCCCAGTCTATGTCATGAGAAAGGCCGGATGATGCTATCGCCCCGGTCTTTTCCAGTGCATATTGGTAACGCTGCTGATAGCTGTGATTTAAAATACCACCATCACTGACGTCCTTTAGTTTTTTGTACCAGAATACGGCGGTCTCAAAATTTTTGATCAAAAAGTTGACGTTGCCGAGATCTTCAAAAATCTCGCGATCCTTATATCCTAGGTTTTTTAGCTCCAGATAGTTATCTACCCTCTTATTTTCCTGTATAATGTCTTGATTATCAGTATAATATGTTTGAGGAAGCTGAGCTGTCAGGGCACAGCAGAAAAACATCATGATACCTCCGAAGGCAAGGTTGTAGGTTATAGCTTTCTTCATGGGATAAGATTTTGAGTTCATCTTAGGGACAAAGTTCCAAAATCATTCTCAACTGATTCCTACTAAAATTTCATAGGTTTTTTAAAAAATCGGGTTAATTCTGTTAAAATTGAAGGTGTTTGGTCGATATTTAGATCTAATACATCGAAATTATTGGTAAAATTGATCGTTTTTCCCTATGCAGGTATCCGGGCATTGGAACTTTTATAAGTTATTTAATGGTTCCCAGCGGATTTTTGGGTTATCCTGTTAAATAACCAGCACATGGAGGGGAAGGATGGCCTCCATCACCTCCCGTCTGTAAACGCTAGTCCAAAAATGTAAAATCGGGTAACCTGATAATTTCCCCGCCTTTTTGCGCCGATTCGTGGGCGAGAATACCCACGCAGGTAATGTTGGCCGACTGTTTTGCATTGGGATAAGGGGCTTTTTTCCGTACCAGTGCATTTACAAATTCGTGCACCAGGTGTGGATGAGACCCCCCATGCCCCGCGCCCTGCGTAAAGGAAAGATGCTGGTGCTCCTCCGAATCGTAGACACCCTTGGTTGTAAACCGCTGTATCTCCCCGGGCAACAATTTGGCAAAATCCGGACTTTCCACCTCTTCCGGGATTTCCGGTTCGGGTTTTTTAGC
>Ga0102947_1000721_pt1 | contig 11591 bp, 12 predicted proteins | sample SalPon2A_A_D2_MG_FD_78210 | JGI IMG/M metagenome (GOLD analysis project Ga0102947, IMG submission 78210) | Soil microbial communities from South San Francisco under conditions of wetland restoration - Salt Pond MetaG R2A_A_D2_MG | ecosystem: Environmental > Terrestrial > Soil > Wetlands | place... | reverse complement strand
GGTGCTATATCTAGTCCAAAATAGTGCTTGTTATATTTTGAAATAGCCTCCCTTAATTCAGGAATTCCTGGAACGGGAGCATATGCGCCCTTGTCTGCATTTGCCACCAATCTTTTCTGAATCAAAGATGGAACAGGAAATGGAGACTGTCCAAATGCAAATCCGTAATATCCAAAAGAACATTCAGGGTGCGGGCAGTCAGAATGAAATTCCTGCAAAAAGGTGTTTAATTTCAAATTTTCAGGAAGCTCAATATCCTCTACTTGTTGATCTACGACAAACTTCAATAAAATAGATTTATTTTGATAATAATAAAGACGACGGATGTTAAACAGAAAATATCAAAAAGCTAACTTTTTTTACTTAATTTTTGAATTTCATTCAAAACTTCGGGATTCTCAAGAGATGACAAATCACCTAATTCCAATCCCAATAACTTGCATTTTAACAACCTTCTCATGATTTTGCCAGTCCTAGTTTTTGGAAGATCAGATAGAACGTAAACCGCTTTTGGTCTTGCTATCTTACCAATCCTTTGAGATATGTAGTTAGCAATTTCTTTATCTAAATTTTCTATATTCTTGTCCTCTTGAACTACAAATAAAATTACTGCTTCTCCCGTTATTTCGTCTGGAACAGCGATAGATGCAGCATCTGATATTTTATCATGCCCAATTGCGGTATGTTCAATTTCGGCAGTACTCATCCTATGACCTGAGACATTAATGACGTCATCAGTCCTTCCTTTCATGTACCACAAGCCATCCTCATCAACAAAAACATAATCTCCATGAAACCACAAATTTTCAAATCTATTCCAGTAAGTCTCTAAATACATATCATCATTATTTAGCAGTCCTCTTGTCATGGCAGGCCACGGAGTTTTAATTACAAGATAACCGTCTTTGCATCTAACAGAATTCCCATCATCATCAACAACATCCAAGTCGATGCCGGGACAAGGTATTCCAACTGTAGAAGGTTTAATTTTCATACCAGGTAATACAGATAACATTGCCCCTCCAATTTCAGTGCCTCCTGACAAATTCATTATGGGGATTTTTTTGTTTCCGACCTTTTCAAAAAGCCACCACCAAGAATCCTCATCTAGTGGTTCTCCAGTTGTTGGAATATTTTTGATTTTTTCTAGTTTGTGTGTCTTCAAAGGCTCAACATTATTTTTTTTAAACATTCTAACTGCAGTAGGCGATATTCCAAAAATGGTCACATTGTACTTTTCAAGAAGATTCCAAATGCGATTAAAATCCGGATAATCCAATGAACCATCATAAATAACTGCACTTGCCCCTTGTATGAGCAACCCATAAACATTCCAAACCAGACCAGTTATCCAGCCAATATCTGCAGGCCATAATATCACATCTTCTGGCCTCGTATCAATAAGAAAAGAAGATTGGTGCCCTGCAAAAACAGAAAACCCTCCCTGAACATGCACTACACCCTTTGGTTTCCCAGTTGTTCCAGAAGTATATAGAATGAATAATGGATCCTCAGAATCTGTAATTTCAGTAGGGCAACTTTCAGATTGACCTGAAACCAATTCATCATAAAATTCTAAATTTTCTGATTTTTCATATTGATCAATCCCTTTGTAAGGAACAATGATCATTTTTTCAACACCTGTATTTTTTACAGCTTTTTCTATGGTGGTTTTTTGAGATACCCCCTTACCTTTTCTATAGAAACCATCACATGCAAAAAGAATTTTTGCATTACAGTCCTGTAACCTAACATGCAATGAATCCGTACTATATCCTGAAAATATCACTGTTTGAATAGCACCAATTTTTGCAGCTGCCATTATAGCTAAAATAGATTCTTCAATCATTGGTAGGTAAATTGCAACAACATCTCCTTTTTTTACACCTAAAGATTTTAAAGAATTTGCCAATTTAGAAATTTTTTTCTCTAATTCGCTATAGGTTAATTGAGATATTTTTCCATCTTCTGAAACAAATGTGTATGCAATCTTTTTCGGACATAGTTTAGAAAACTTCTTTACCGAAGAGTTGTAAATGTTGGTTTTCCCTCCAACAAACCATCGGGGCCAAGGAGGACCATTCGATAAATCTAAAACCTTTTCATATTCTTTATCCCAAAATATCTCAATATCTTTTTCTACTTCTTTCCAAAACCATTCAAAGTTATTTTTTGCTTTTGTGGATAATTCTTCAAGAGATGAAATTTTGTGTTTTTTCATAAATCTAGAAATGTTTGAATTTTCTTTTTGTTCTGCTGTAGGAAAAAATGCAAAATTAGACAATTATGGATACTAAAACTTTAGAGGTAAAAAATTTTTAAAATTATGAGATATTAACGCCTAGTCTTCTTGCACAGGCAATTGCAGCTTTTCCATCATCCTCAGTAATGCCTGCATTCTCAAATTCCTCTACCCATCCGTATTCTTTACCCATTGTGTTTTCTGCATAATATTGTCGTAAAATCAGGCCTATTTTTGACTCTAAAAGAGTTTTTGTCTCTTTATTCATGCCTTTTTCAAGCAGTGTGGCATCAGAATTTGCAAGGATTTTGATGAATTCGATATCTTCTAAAGAAAACTCTGTCATTTTTTAAGAAATTTTCTTTTTTAGTAAATCCAGAGTAAGCTTTGGATCTGCCTTTCCTTTTGTTTTCTGCATTACTTTACCGACTAGAAAATTAATTGTTTGAGGGTTTGATTTTGCTTGTTCAACCGCTTGGGATTCTTCAGAAATCACATTTTCAATTATTTTTAACAATTCAGTTTCATCTGAAACATTTCCTAAATCCAAGTCAGAGATTACTTGAGAAAGTTCTTTTCCTGTTTTTACAATTTCATATAATGCATTTTTTGCATTGGTTCTCGTTAGTTTTCCAGATTGAATTGAATCACCAAGGTCTCTTAAGTGATTTGGTTTTAATTTGGAATTTGTCCTTTTTTCAGAAGTGTCTACTAAACCCATCAAGTCAGTTGTAATTATATTTGCAATTTCTTTTGCATTATTTCCTGTGTGTGCAGATTCAAATAAATCGGAATAAAATTTATCAGAAGACAAAACATCTGCCACTTGTTCAGGAATTTTGTAATTTGTAATATATCGTTCTTTTTTAGAACTAATACTTTCGGGCATTTCTCGTCTTAATTTTTCTTGGATTTCTTGTCCAATCTTTATCCAAGGAATATCTCCTTCAAGAAAATATCTATAATCTAATTCTTCTTCTTTGGATCTTGAAGAAATTGTTATTTTTCTTTTATCGTCCCAATGTCTTGTTTCTTGCACAATCGGAATAGATCTTGAATGTAAACTTTCTTGTCTTGTAATTTCAAAATGAACAGCTTTTTCTAAATCATGAAATGAACCAATATTTTTTATCTCAACTTTATTGCCGCCTTTAATTGAAACATTAGCATCTGCCCTCATGGCCCCTTCTAATCCAGGATCAGAAACATCCAAGTTTTCAAGCAAATCTGATAAAATATTTAGAAAGTCTCGTACCTGTTTTGGAGTCTCAAAATCTGGCTCAGTAACAATTTCTACCAATGGTGTGCCTGCACGGTTATAATCTACAAGTGTGATTTGGTTCTTAGAAGAACTTCCCTCATAAATTAGCCTTCCTGGATCTTCTTCAAGTTGAATTCTAGTGATTCTGATTTTTTTACCCCCTACCATTATCATGCCAGACCCGCCGATGCTGGTATCTCCATAAATATTCAGTTGTGTGATTTGAAAGTTTTTTGGTAAATCAGGATAAAAATAATTTTTCCTAAAAAAAGCAACCCGTTCAGGTGTACTGCAATTTAAGGCCATTGCAATTATTGTTGCTTTTTCAATTGCCTTTTGGTTTGTCCTAGGAAGACTCCCTGGAAGACCCATGCAAACAGGACAAATGTTGGTGTTTGGCTCATATTCTCGGTAATTTGCTTTGCATGAACAAAACAATTTACTTTCAAGTTTTGTTAATTGACAATGAATTTCCAATCCAATTTTGGTCATATCGGAACCTCCGGTAATTTCACCGTGGTTTCTAAAGCGCGGGCTGCTTGTAGTAATGATTTGTCATTATTTCGTCCTGCAAGTAATTGTATTCCAATGGGCAATCCATTTGAGACTGCGAAGGGAACTGAAATTGATGGTTTGCCCGTCAAGTTTGAAGTCACAGTATTAATATCTACTAAAAATAATGCAACTGGATCATTGATTTTTTCTCCAATTTTAAAAGGTAGGATCGGTACTGTTGGTCCAACCAGATAATCATATTTTTTGAACGCGTCGTTAACTTCTTTGTATAATTTATTTTTCACTTTTAGCGCTTTGAGATAATATTTCCCGGCATGTCCAGATGAAGGTACAAATCCTCCAAGAATAATTCTTCGGGTGACTTCAGGGCCAAATTTTGATCTTGCTTTTGAAATGTAAGAATTAAACTCGTAACCCTCTGAAGGAAGGTCATAACCATACCGAAGATTATCGTATCTTGCAAGATTGCTTCCAGCCTCGGTGGCAGTTATGGTGTAATAAGCAGCAACTGAATACTTTACCATGTCAAGGGAAATCTCTTCACATGTTGCCCCTAATGACTCCAATTTTGAAATAGCATCATTTGTGGCTGATTTTACGGAAGGATCAATACCCTCCCCCATCATTTCCTTAATCACCCCTATTTTTTTTCCGTCTATTCCTGAATCAATTTCAGAAAGATAGTCTTCGGCGGGATTTTCTAAGGTGGTATCATCATTTGGATCATGGCCTGCAATAATGTTGAGCATAAATGCAGTGTCTTTTACAGTTCTTGTGATGGGCCCAATTTGTTCAATACTATTAGCATAAGATATCAAGCCATATCGACTAACCAATCCATAGGTGGGCTTGTATCCAACAACTGAGCAAAAACTTGCGGGATTTCTCGTGGAGCCTCCCGTGTCAGAACCCAGGGAAGCTACACATTCAAAGGCACTAACAGATACCGCACTTCCTCCAGATGAACCCCCTGGGACATATTCTGTGTTCCATGGATTTCTGCTAGGACCGTAAGCGCTAAATTCGGTGGTCAATCCCATTGCAAATTCATCAAGGTTTGCCTTTCCCACAAAAACAGCATCCTGTTCTTTTAGCCTAGAAATTACTGTTGCATCATATGGCGCAACAAACTTTTCAAGCATTTTTGAGGCGCATGTTGTCTTTGAATGTTTTATGCAGATGTTGTCTTTGACTGAAATTGGCATTCCAAAGCAGGCCCCTACTTTTTTACCAGTTTTAATTTTTTTATCGATCTCTCTTGCTTGATCTACAACTTTTGAATTCACTTGTAAAAAGGCATGTAATTTATCATCAATGGAGGTAATCCTTTCTATGGTTTTTGCAACAAAATCTTCAGCTGAAATATTTCCATTTTTTACTTCGTTTACATAATCTAATGCAGAGATTTTTAAATTCAATTAAATCATCTTTGGAGCCCTGACATAACTTCCTTTGTGGTTTTTTAACTTGTCAATTAATTTATCTTCAAATGGAATATGTTTATCCTCCCTAAGTTCGGATAAATCCATTTCTTGAAATGCTACAATCTCTTCTTCGACTCCGGCAGAGTCAAGGATACCAAAATAGTCAATCATCGCATGGACCTTGTCAACGAACTCTTTGTGATCATGAACATCTATTTTCATCAATTTTGTTACTTTTTCTATCTCTTCTTCAGTTACCAATCAAATCACTTTTAATGAAATAGAATATCTTTTGATTGTGTGAGATGTTCTTTATTAATTTGAGAAATATATGAAACACAAAAAAGGGATTTAGACATTAGTGATGTTGACTAAATTTCGATATATTACCCTTTATTGTCCAAAATTATATTAAATCTTTAAATCGATAAATCCTGTAAGATTATTACTTGAAAGAGATTCTTTTTTGTGTCATTGCAGTTTTAATCATAATCCCATTATCCGCAATGGCTTATGGTGAATCAACTTATGACATTTTGATGCCGACTGGGTCGGCAGATCCAAATGCCCCATTTCATTGGTCAAGTGAAAAAGATGGAGGTACTTCGGGATTTATAGAGATGTTAGTAAATGACCGAATTTATTGGAAAAATGCTGATACTGTAAAGCACACAGTAACATCTGGGACTCCAAAAGAGGGTCCTAGTGGCATATTTGATAGTGGGGAAATCCAGCCCGGAAAATTCTTCGAAAAAAAGTTTACAGAGGTAGGTGAATTTCCATATTATTGTACGTTACATCCATGGAGAACAGGAATGGTAAAAGTGGTTAGCGGGTTTAGTGTTTTGCCCAGAGTGGCTTCTGATGTTGGAGATGGTTCAAAGGCGTTTAGTTTGGAATACAAATTCAACAGAATACTCAACACTGCAAGTGTTGATGAAGATACAAAATCCATAACATTTGAATTAAAAGGGAACACTAACAGTGAGGATAACACATTAACAATTTTACTTCCTTCTGAATTGATTAGTGGAATATCATCTGTGTCTATAGATGGAGTCAAAACTGAAAAATATGATCAAGACTTTGAGGATGAATTTACAACTTTGGTGATAAATGACATTCCTCCATCTGCAAAAACAATTACCACGACTGGTTCTACAATAATTCCTGAATTTGCAGAAGTGGTTTTGTTAATGTTAATTGTATCCATATCCGCAGTAGTGCTATTCACAGGAAAACAAAAACTGCTTCACATATCAAAATCAATGAATTAAGAGTAAAAAAATTCCTAGAAAAACAAATTAATGATAAAATTGCCTGATTCAAATCAAAAACGAGAAAAAAATATTATCGATATGATGTTTAGTAAAAGTACAACAAAAACTGTCGATTCTGAAACTTTACTTAAAGATGTTCAAAATAGAATACATGATTCTCTTAAAAACGGATACAAGTATTCAAAAATAGTTGAGGGTTCAGAAAAATTTCTTAGAAAACAAATTTTTCAGACAATTGAAGTTTCTGTCATTTATGTAGATCTTGTAGGGTCAACCAAAATGAGTTTAGAGTTACCTCCAGACAAATTGTCGATTGTAGTAAGTTCATTTGTTCAAGAAATGTCTTATGTTATCAGCCAACATGATGGATTTGTTTTGAAATTTTCTGGAGATGCAGTCATTGGATATTTTATCGGCAAAGGTAGTTCCCTACAGGCAGCTGATTCGGCTGTGGGATGTGCAGAAACCATGCTCAAGATAGTGAAAAAAGGAATCAATCCCATTTTGAGCAAAGAAAAAAACCTCCCCAAACTTCAAATTAAAGTTGGAATTGATTTTGGGCCAGTTACTGTAGTTCAGTATGGTTCGGATAAAAAAAATTCATTCGTTGATCTCCTTGGGCCCTCTCTTAACATGGCTTCCAAGGTACAAGGAGTCGCCAAACCAGATCAAATAGTTGTGGGGCATGATGTTTATGAGCGACTCCGCCCTACTATCCAAAGATCATTTAAAGAAATAACAAAAGAACTCCTAGAATGGAAATTCACCTCAAAGTTTGGAAAAAAATATACTCAGTATATTCAAAATAAATTAAACTTAATCTACAAAATAATCAATTAAGGAGTTAACCTATCAACATCCCTTGGATAAAATGTCACATCTCTGATGTTTTCTGTGCCAGTTAGGGCCATAATCAATCGCTCCAAACCAATACCACAACCTGCATGAGGTGGAACTCCATAATCAAATGCCCCTAAATGATACTCAAAGGCATCAGTTTTCATTCCTTTATTTTTCATTCTTTCCTCTAGTTCATCTCTTTTTTCAATTCTTGTACTGCCTGAGGATAATTCCAAGTCACCAAACATTAAATCAAATGACTCTGATATTTTTGGATTTGATTTGCTTTCTTTAACATAAAATGGTTTAGGTCCTAGTGGCCAATCCTTGATAAAATAAAATCCTTCCAGACCAATTTTCTTGAGATTTGACGGATATAGATCATCTCCCCATTCCGTTTTTGCTCCTGCTTTTTGCATTTTTTCAATTAATTCATCATACGAATATCTTGGTATATTTTCAGGGATTTCTGGAATAATAAATTCAACATCAGTGTTTTTTGTTGCATATTCATTTACTGCATTAATTGAAATTTTTATTATTTCTTCAATTCTAGTCATAACATCATTGTAATCAACAAAAGCTTCTTCCAAATCAATTGATATTGCTTCTGCCAAATGTCTATTTGTTCTAGAAGGTTCAGCTCTAAATATCGGAGCAATTTCAAATACTTTTTCAAAACTCATTGTCAATTGTTCTTTGTACAATTGCGGGCTTTGAGCTAGAAAAGCTTCTTTGTTATAATAGAAAATTGGAAAAAGTGCAGCGCCGCCCTCTGTGGCAGTAGCAATCATTTTTGGGGTGTTTATCTCAACAAAATTTTTTCCAGTAAAATAATCTCTTATCGAGGTTAATACTTGGCTCCTAACATTGAAAATATGTTGCAAGGGTTTACGTCTAAGGTCAATTGGACGCACCTCTAAACGAGTATCAATGTTTTTGACTGTTTTAGCAAGAGGTTCAAATGGGGGAATTTTTTCAACCTCGGAGAATACTCGAAGATCCGTTGGAATTACTTCAAATCCTCTAGGAGATTTTTCAGACGCTTTTATTTTCCCAGATACGGCAATTGAAGAATGTGCTTTAAGAGAAGATAGTTTTTCGCGAACCTCATCAGGACAGTCACCTTTTTTTGCCACTATAGGAATATCTCCATTTTTGTCCTTAATGGTTACAAAACTGATGTTTCCATGACCTCTTACAGTTAGAACCCACCCCATGACAATAACCGTATTGCCATCCATAGAGGATTCAATTTGATCCGAATAATGAGATCTGCGTAAATCTCCAAGTTCTGTTTCGATCATAATTTAACTAATCTGGCTATTTCATGGTGTAATTAATTTTCCTCCATAACATTTATCATCCCTAACAAATTCAGATTCAATCAAGTTGGCAACACTTATGGTATTAGTGATAGCGACCATGATAATAACAGCAGGATATGTAGGATATCATGCATGGCAAGAATCTCTTCATGAAGAACCTGAAACACATTCACAGCCCATAGTGATTCAAAATACTCAGCCAGAATTTAATCAAATTGTATTTCAGGAAAAGTTTGATCTAAATATCTCAATAATTTAGATTTCAAATATTTTAGTCTAAATTAAATTAGATGTCCATCCAATTGAAATTATGGGCTTATCTGATAAAGAAAAAATGGTGGCATTAATCTCAAATGGAATTGCAGTTTATTCTTTATACCAAGAAAGAGGTATCTTGCCAGAAAATACTACAATGTTTGATTTTATTTTAAAATCTATTCCAGATACCTTGAAATCAGAATTAACTCCTGAATTAATTGATGAGGTCTTTGAATTTGTCTCATCCGCACATAGTTCATAAAGTCGGTTAAGCTCTAAGGATTATAGATTGACGGCCATAGCAACTCTGGGTTCACATTGCGCCTTGCAAGTTCTCAAGGGAGCAAAGGATGAAGGACTAAAAACAATGCTTGTATGTGAAAAAAAACGTGAGCGCTTGTATAGGCGTTTTCCATTTATTGATGAATTAATTTTGGTAGATTCTTTTGTGGAAGTACTTGATCAAAGTTGCCAAAACAAGCTAAAGCAAAACGATGCAATTCTCATTCCCCACGGTACACTAATTGCCCAAATGAGTTCAGAGCAAATTGAATCAATTAAAAATCCAATTTTTGGAAACAAGTGGATTTTAAGATGGGAGTCTGACAGGGAAATGAAGGAAAAATTAATGAGAGAAGCAAAACTTCCAGTCCCAAACCCTGTTGCAAGTCCAAGTGAAATAAACAAACCCGTTATTGTAAAAAGACAAGGAGCTGCCGGAGGAAAGGGGTACTTTATGGCAGCAAGCGAAGAAGATTTTAATAAAAAAAGAAGCGAACTGATTTCCGATAGGATAATTTCTAAAGATGAAACATTGTATATCCAAGAATATGCTGCCGGTGTTTTAGCGTATTTACAATTCTTTTATTCTCCTATTAAAGAAGAGTTAGAATTTTTTGGCGTTGACCAAAGACATGAATCAGATATAGAGGGATTAGCAAGAATTCCTTCAGATTTACAACTGAAAAGCAACAAGGTTCCATCATTTAATGTGATTGGTAACAGCCCACTTGTATTACGTGAATCATTACTAGATGAGGTTTATACTATGGGAGAAAACTTTGTAGAGGCAGCAAAACGCATTGTTTCTCCTGGAATGAATGGGCCATTTTGTATTGAAGGAGTTTATGACGAAAATGCAAAATTTACTTCATTTGAATTTTCAGCAAGAATTGTTGCAGGGACTAATATCTACATGGATGGTTCTCCATACTACTCACTACTTTTCAATGAAACGATGAGCATGGGCAAAAGAATTGCTCGCGAAGTCAAAGAAGCAGAGAAAACAAATCAACTAGAAAAAATTACAACCTAAAAATAGGCAATTTTAGGCGTGAAAAAACCATAACTGAAATAATCAATATAGACAATACTGCTAGTACTCCAAAGGGAAACTCTGGGATTACATGAGTTCCAATAATTTCAATTTCCTCAGTATATTGCGGTACAAAGAAGGTAAGTGTTGAGCTATCGGCATCTGAAACAATATCATAATCAACCTCAAAACCATTAACTAAAATTGCAAACTCGTTATTCTGCGCATTAATTAATTCATGTTGTAAATCAATTTGAAAAATAGAATCAGATTCACTATCTAATGCTATTAGAAGAGAAGTCAGTTCGGTGTCAATTTCCATAGCAATAATTTGTGCATTTACCTCATAAGGTATCGAAAAAGTATTTTCATCAAATTGAAGAACATATTCAGAGGGATTACTCATTCCTGAATACTCTGGGCGTGATTCTCCAAAAACAGGTACAAATGAAATTAAGAATAAGAATGATAACAAAAGAAAGGAGTTCATCTTATTGGAATGAAAATAACAAGTTATTAGAGTTTAGTGTGCTGAAACTTCCATTCCATGCTGGGATTTTATTATATACTTGTCTCGAATTTTTACACTTGCCCAATCAATAATGAGTACTGTTGCCAATACCACCAACATGAAGACAGCTACTTTGCCGTATTCAAAGAACTTGATGTAATTAATAATGTAAAAACCAATACCGCCAGCACCAACCAGTCCCAAAATACTAGATTGTCTAACGTTGTAATCAAACATGTAGAGGATTTGACTCAGTAAGTGTGGGGCAGCTTCGGGCAAAACCACATATCTTATCAACTGCCATTTGGATACACCAATTGATCCTACTGCATCCATTGGATCTGAATCAATTGTTTCAATTGCCTCATACTGTAATTTGGCAACAAATCCCACGGTGTACATGATAAGGGCCAAAACTCCTGCGAAAGGACCCAAACCCACCATAATTACAAACAAAATAGCCCATAAAATGGAGGGAAAAGTCCTAATTGCTGCCAGAATTGCCCTCATAGGACCATAAACATACTTGCTATTTAGATTACGTGCCGCAAGCATGCTTAGAGGCAAAGAAATTGCAACTCCTACTACAGTGCCAATAAATGCCATCTGAATAGTT